>Ga0105053_10002666_pt1 | contig 27489 bp, 25 predicted proteins | sample BON01_FD_78093 | JGI IMG/M metagenome (GOLD analysis project Ga0105053, IMG submission 78093) | Freshwater microbial communities from Lake Bonney liftoff mats and glacier meltwater in Antarctica - BON-01 | ecosystem: Environmental > Aquatic > Freshwater > Ice > Glacier meltwater | place: Lake...
CCGTCCCTGTAGTTCCGGCGTCGATAAGCGCCCGTCCGTTGCGGCTAACGCCCGCAGGCACAGCGCCGTCACCATACTCGTTGTGTAAATCCGCTTCAATGGCACCGGCGATTGGCCAGTCACAAAAAAATCGTCAATTTCCCGGCAAAGCCTGGCGAAATGCGGAAAGTAGTGGGCCGCACCACCAACGTTCCCAGCTCCAGCGACCATCTCTCCAGTGTCCGCCACGCGCCCTGCCAGACACCACCGCCGCACGGACTCGACTTGATGGAAATGCGTGACTATGAGGCCATTTTCGTAATGCAGCCGAAACGCATTCACCGACGGATCCCGTCGGGCCGCCGTCAAGTCCATCCCCGGATTATCAGATCCCGAGACCACGTTGAAAATCCCGCCCGGCACGTCCGCAAAAACTCCAGCCTCAACCGCTCGACCGACATCTTCCATCGTCACAGAAGGCGACCGTGCCCGCAGACTGTGCCGCCAACCGTCGTCCGTTTTCGTTCCACCGGGAAACGGCTGACCAATACGCAAGGAGAGCATCTCCATCCCATGAAGACGATGATACAGCCGAGCCAGGTTCTCTCCCACAATTTTGCTGCAAGCGTAGACGCTTTGAGGCTCGACTGGACCTGACTCCGCGAAGTGGGGAGTGTTAAGATCACCTAATTGGATCGTCAGGCTGCTCGCATAGACGACCCGCCGCACGCCAGCCCGTCGGGCCGCTTCGAATACATGGTAGGCCGACGTCGGATTCACCCGCAACACTGCTTCGTCGGACGAATCGACCTCCGTCGGTCCGGGTTCAGCCCGGTTCTCATAGTTGACCCCAGCCACCACGGCAAGATGCACGACCACATCCACACCCTCGATGAGCGCGACAACCTGCGGAAAATCCATCAAATCCGCCTCCCGTTATCCGCTCAGCACATCTTGCTCCGACGCTGGCCGCAGATCTGCGGGGATGACGTGACAACTCCGGGACAGCCGTTCGATCACCGGACCCGCCACCCGGCCTTTTGCTCCAGTGATCAGGACACGGGGTGGGCGATCTCTCGCAGTCATCAAAGCGCTACCAGGGTTGGCGCCGAATCGCGGACTCACCGAATATGACGGGCAGTTCCTTACAGCCATTGATTGGGCGCTGCGTGTGCGGCCAGAGTTCCTCCGCAGCATGTTCCCAGGCATCCAAAGAAAGAAGCGATTCACGAAAGGGACCGGAACGTGAACAGTAATCCGCCCGAAATCTAGCCCAGGCGGCCGCCGCCTCCTCCGGAGCAACCCGAGTACCTCGCTCCGGTTTCCCTGGAAAAACAAACAGCTCAAACGCGTTCCGAACCTCGACCCGGGGAAGCCAGAGCACCGGCAAGCGCACGCCGCTCGACATCAACTCTCCGAGCGTGAACAGAACTTCCTGCATCCATTCCGTTTCGATGTAGATACGGGTGAAGAAGTTGGAGTCGGCGTAGGTGTTCATTCTCCAGAAACCAAGCGGTCAACCACATGCACCTGTGCACTTGGAATCGGCTTCGCATACTGGCCATGCAGCCACCGTTGCAGCACTTTGTCTCCACCCGGCACCTGTTCGGACTCCAATCGCGTGATCAGGCACGACTGGCCACTGCGGGAGCGTATCACGGCACCTCCCCTTTCATGGGACGCCTGCAATACCTTTTTCGGACTCCGATCCAGATCACGGACAGTCAATGCTTCCATGTCCGACATCCGGATAATGTCAACCGCACAAGCCACATCCAAAATCCGCGATGTCTAAGGGCCAACCCAGGCCGAAAGAGCGGCGCGCAAAGAACGTAACGCAGATGGAAGCGGGCTGCCCGGCCTACAAACGCGCCAAAGGTCGCCGCTCACTCCCATCACCAATCCGCGGATGAAATATGCGGGCGAAACCCCATGTGTTACCCAGGTATTGACTGCGAATGGATTTGCCACTCCGATACAGGTTCGGGTTGCCATGGACCATGATTCATGTTAGAACCTTCTGCCCTGAGTGATGCACCAAAAGTCTTCACGCACTTATCACGGCGTTGAGACATTTTGTTCAGGTCATTGATATCGCCGACGTAGCACAGTGGTAGTGCAATCGATTCGTAATCGATAGGTCGGGAGTTCGAACCTCCCCGTCGGCTTGTCTTCGACAGTGAGGTGTAATTTCCACATCCTCCGGTTTCCACGCAAGCAGCTTGGTCGTGATCCGTCGCACTCTCGGGTTAGAGGGGCTTCGGCGCTCGGCTCCGCTGCCGCGGCGGGGAGGATGGCAACTTCGGGTCGTCTGCAATATCAACCCCCTTTCCGTTGCCCATTCCAAGGATGTCAAAAAACTCCCTCGGAACAATTTTGGGCCGCCACTGCGGGTCGCTGACGGTGCCGGTGGAGACATATTCGAGCAGCTTGCTCATGGGAAACAAGACCAGCCCCGGGATGCCTCGTGCGTTGATCCTTACGGTCATGTCCATGTCACCACTCGGGTAGCGCACATTCCCGCTCCCAAACAGGCTAAATCCATGCCCATCCACTTCCAGATTGGATGTGCTGACCACGCGTTTTGCTATCTCAAAATCTGCTGTGGCGAGGCGGGCGCTTTCGTGCCCGGCCCCTGGAATGATCGTGCTGATGATCTCGGAGAGTGGGCCGAATACGGGAATTGCCAGCACATGCCCCTCCTCCACGCGGATGCTCCCGCTGCCGCGCATGCTGCTATCGTCATTGAGCAAAGCCGTGAATTTGTAATGGCCGCTCATGAGGCCTTCCGATTTTTCGTAACCGAAATATCTTTTGGTCACAGAGGCAAAATCCACCCGTGCGAGCTCCAGTTCTGCGCCAAAGCTGGGGTTCTTTGGATTCGCTGAAACCTCGGCCTTCACCTTGACGGAGCCACCATATAAGCTCGCTTTTGGGATGTCCGCGAAGACGGTCTGGCCGAGCAGATTTACTGTGCCTTGCGTCGGGCCAAAGCGAAGCATTTTCCCGATCAGTTCGTAATCGAGCCCACCGCGCGCATCGACTTTCACGCGCAATGCGTTCTTATCCGGCTGTTCCATGTGAACGAGTCCGTCGGCTTCGACATAGGGAGGCGTAAGAAACTTATATACTGCCACGGTGGCGGCGATGCGAGGATCAACCCACATAAGGATCTCTGCCGGCATAACATTACTTTTGACATTTCCCAATCGGACTTCACGGCGACCAACATCATACGTAAATGATCCAGTCGCCTGTTTTCCGCCCATTTTTAACAAGATGTTTTCGTAGATGACTGCACGATCTTTAATCACAATGTCTGCTTGTGCGGAGTCGATCCACGCTCCCCGCATTGCGGTGCGCCCGAGGCGGGCGGTGCCCGTCCCAGAAAGAACATCCATGTCGGGGCGGACACCAGTGATTGTGAGCTCCAGCTCGGGCACGTCCTTGAATTCCATGACTTCGACCACCCGCTTTTCGTATCTGCCCATGATCGGCAGGAGTTCGGTGGGATTGGCGTTGCTTTTCAGCCGGAGCCGAAAATCATCCGGTGCGCTAAGCACATCTGCGGTGAGGCTGCCTGACTGCAGGACCAAGCGGGCATCAGTGCTATAAAATTTTCCATTATTCCAGGCAAAATCTGCAGAGAACCCTTTTGCTCCGATTTTGCGCATCTGAAATGCACCGGATTCCACCCGTCCCGTGGCGCGAATGTCTGGTCCATTAACAGCAGATTTGACCTGCAGGATCGCCGAAACCTCGACATCACCTAAAAACCGGACTTCTTCGGAAATCTCGGGTTTTCCGAGGCTGGACAGGATCGCGGCTGGAGCGAGTTTTCCCGTGAGTTCAAATTCGCCTTTTTGGGCCAGAGAATTCCAATCGCCCGTGAGTCGGAGCGCGGTGTCAGGTCCGAGTAATTCGACACGTTGCAGCACGACCTTACGATTTTTGTATCCGGCGTCCACGGAGATCTGGTCGAGCACGATATCGCGATATTGCAGGGCACCCACCTTCGCTGACACATGCGACGCCTCAATCGTATCCAGGTCTGCCAGATCTCCCGAGAAATCGATGGATAGCGTGGGACCTCCCTGTTTGAAATGGATCTCGCTGAGCACTTCCAAAAGCGCTCGTATCGATTGCGAACGCGCTTCCAGGTCGGGGGCAGGCCGATCTTTTTGAGCGAGTTGCAAGGATGCGGGATTTCGCAAACTCGCGCGGACGTCGAGATGAATCCCCTCCACAGAAAGGAGTGCGGTGCTGACCCGGAGTTCTGCGGTCGTCTGTTGGATTTCTGCCTCGGTGATCTCAATCGTAATCGAGTCCGGTAGTTTTCCATCGGCCGCAAATGGCACGCGCAAGCTTCCTCCCTCGACACGAAGCGAATCCGCTAAAAATGCACCCGAGAGCAACGCTGTGAGATTGGGTGCGATCTCGATCCGGGTGACTTTAGCATGCACGGCGGGCCCCTGCGAAACCGGAACTGTGACTTCTGAATCCTCAGCGATGAATCCATTAAACGGGTTAAACGTCAGACGTCCAATTTGCACAGTCACGTCGCCGATGCTCAACCCCTCCGAGACCCGCATGGTGATGCCGGGACCGAATCCGACCGTTTGGATCCATGCGAGGACGCCGGCCAGCGCCACAAGCACGGACACAACAAGCAGCCTACTGAATGTCCTGAAAAACCGCATAAGACGATCTAAAGAAGGTATTGCGCGTCCACGTCCACAGCGATATGCACATCTTTGGGCAGAGTTAGCGCCTGCACGGCGGGACGGATGACACGCGTCATTCGAAGCGTGGATGGGCCACGCATTGCGATCTGGAAACGGAAGTTGGTTTTCACTTTTGCGATGGGGGCAGGCGAAGCTTCACCTAGTGTAGTGTCTGGCGAAAGGCTGTTTTTTATGTGCCGGTGCAATGTCTCGCAGGTCAGTCGCGCCATGTCCTCGTTGATTCCACGCACGGTGATTAGAATCATTCGCGCAAATGGAGGAAAAGCAAAACTCCGCCGGAACTCGGATTCCTGATCCCAGAAGCCATTGAAATCATGGTGCCGGGCGAACTGGATGGATGGACTTGATGGGGTAAATGTCTGCACCAGGACCTCGCCTTCAAACTCCCCACGTCCGGCGCGGCCTGCGACCTGCGTGAGGAGCTGAAACGTGCGCTCGCCTGCCCGGAAATCCGCGACGTGCAGGCTCACATCCGCGTTGATTATTCCCACAAGCGTCACGTTGGGAAAATGCAGTCCCTTGGCAATCATTTGCGTGCCAATGAGGATATCGATCGCACCTGTTTTAAATCGGTCCAATGTTTCGCGAAAGCTGCCTTTCCGGGACATGGCATCGGCGTCCATTCGGGCAACCCGCGCTTTTGGAAATACCTTACGGATGCTCTCCTCGATTTTCTGGGTTCCCATTCCAGCATGGCGGATTCCGGGGTCTGCGCATTCCGGGCATTTGTTTGGCACGCGCTCGGAGTGCCCGCACAAATGGCACCGCAGACGTTCGTCGTCGCGGTGATACGTGAGGGCAACACTACAGTTTGGACAATGGCACACATGCCCGCACGCCCCGCAGACGAGAGCGGACGCATAGCCCCTGCGGTTGAGGAAAAGGATGGTTTGACGTCCCTCCGTCAGACGTTTGGAGACTGCCGCGACGAGCATGGGCGAAAGCGCGGGTGTCTGGCCGCCCCGGCGGTTTTGCTGACGCATATCGACCACGCGCATCAATGGCATCTGACGGTCATCAATCCGGGCGGTCATCCGGACAAGCGTGTATTTTCCGGTGACTGCGTTATGATAACTTTCCATCGAGGGTGTGGCGCTGCCGAGGAGGATGGCGCAATTTTCCATGACGGCCCGCATCACCGCGACATCACGACCGTGATAGCGCGGCGCTTCCTCTTGTTTATACGACCCCTCATGCTCCTCATCCACCACGATGAGCCCCAACCGGTCCAGCGGAGCGAATACGGAACTCCGCGCACCAATCACGATACGCGCCCGGCCCGAATGGATCTTATGCCATTCATCATGCCGCTCACCATCCGAAAGGTGGCTGTGCATCACTGCGATCTCGCCCTGGAAGGCCGCAAAGCGCGACTTGAATCGCTCAACCGTCTGCGGCGTGAGCGAGATCTCTGGCACCATGATGAGTGCCGTTTTTCCCGCATCGAGCGCGTGGGAAATCGCCTGCAAATAAATCTCGGTCTTTCCGCTGCCTGTCACGCCATGAAGCAGGATCGGCTGGGATTCTGCGGGTGCATCAATCGCCGCTTTCACCGCGTCCAGGACGATCGCTTGCTCCAGATTCAACTCCAGCGCCGGCGAAGAGAGGTAATTACCCTCTGGATCGCGGACCACGCGCACCTTTTCCATGACAAGCCACCCCCGCTTTTCCAACGCCCGCACGGCAGGACGGCAGCCATCGAGTTCTGCGAGGTCGGCAGTCTTTGTTGGCGAGGCATTCAGAATTCGGACTAATTCGTGCTGCTTCGGAGCCCGTGTGATGGTGGCTAATTCAGCATCCGTCGGAGCGTGAATCAAACGAACCACCGATTTTTCCTTGTGCCCGATCTTCGCATCCCGGATGACCACCGGGAGGACGGACCGGACAGCAACCTCCTGCGGGCAGCAATAATAGTCTGCAATCCAGTGTGCCAGCTTAAGCAACACGGGACGCACCATGGGTTTGTCGCCGACCACTCCGGCCAATTCACGGACCCCATCGAAGGGCGACTCATCCAGCATCTCAACCACGGTCGCTTGCACCACCCGGCTGCGCAATGGAACCCGGACCCGTGAGCCAACACCCACCTGATCAGCAAGCGCCGGGGGAACCGAGTAATCCAGCGGCTTCCCGGCAGACTGATCGAGAAGCACGCGGGCGATGGTTGGCATCGGAGAAAAAGGAGACGGGCTGATTATCACCACGGCTGATCTGAGTCATCCGCACCGTCTTGCGCCGTGTCCGCCTTGATTTGCGTAGAGCCGGAGTTGACTTCCCAACTTTCGAATACCCCCTTGTCAAGTTCGCAGAGGAATCGTGACGGGCGCTGATAGGGATCGCCATAGCCTCCATTCAAGCGGATTTCGGGATACGTGAGGTAGAGTTCGTCTTTGCACCGGGTCACCGCGACATAAAACAACCGCCGCTCTTCTTCGATGGATGCTTCGTCATCCAGCGAGCGCGAACTCGGAAACATGCCGTCTGCGAGCCAGATCACAAATACCACGCTCCACTCGAGACCTTTGGCCTGGTGAATAGACGACAGCGTGACCTTTTCCTCCTCGGCATAAGCACTGCCCATGGCTTCACTCGTTTCCACCGAAGCAAGCAATGCAAGCTGTGCCAAAAAGTCTTCCGAATTTTCGAACTGCTTCGCATAACCGGCCAGCGTGTTGAGATCCTCGCGACGGGCGTCGTAGTTGGGATACTTGTTGCGAAGATACTCGTCGTAGATGGCGAAAAGGACAGCCTCAATCATGGCAGAAGGCCCCATCGGCCGGCTCGGAGATGCGAGTTCCTCGAGCGTATGGACCAGCTGATGCCAGACTTTTTCAGATTTGGGAGACACCTTGCATGTGGTTCGCAAGTCGCCAATGGGCTTTCCGGCAGCCAGCGTGTGGGATGTTCGGGACCAAAGCGTTTCAGCCGTTTTCGATCCAATCCCGGGGAGCAGACGCACCATGCGTTTGAAGGCAATTTCATCTCGAGGGTTCGCACTGAATTTCAGGAATGCCGAAACATCCTTGATGTGCGCTTGTTCGAAGAACCGCAATCCGCTCGTAATCGTAAACGGGATTCCGCGTCGCGTAAATTCGAGTTGAATCTCAAGGGATTGAAAATGGGCCCGATAAAGCACGGCCATTTCACGAAAATCGACGCCTTCTTCATTGAGCTCAAGGACACGTTGCGCGACAAATGCAGCCTGTTGGTTATTGGTTGATAGCGGAACCACCGCAGGCTTCATCTCACGTAGCGGGCGCACCGCGCGCAGGTTTTTCGGAAACTGGTTTTCGTTGCCCATGATCGCGCAGTTGGCCAACTCCAACACCTCCGGCACGCTGCGATAGTTGGTTTCGATCGTGTGGACCACCGCATCCGTGTAGCGCTTAGGAAACTGGAGGATGTTTTCGAAGTTTGCTCCGCGCCACGAATAAATCGACTGCGCATCATCACCGACGACCATGATATTCCCATGGCGTCGTCCAAGCACATCAATGAGCTCGGATTGGAGCCGATTGGTGTCCTGGTACTCATCGACGAGGATGTGCTCAAACTGCTTTTGATACAACTCAGCCACATCCGGGCACAGGGCAAACAACTCGAGCACCTTAGCAAGGAGATCATCAAAATCCATGACGTTGGCGTGGCGTTTTCGCAATTCATACGCGTGCTGCGCTTGTTGGATTTGAGCCTCGATCCCGATAAAATAGTGGTAACGCTCCGAAAGCACCTGCGACACAAGCATCCCACAGTTCACCGAGAGTCCGAAAATTTCTGCGAGCACGCTTCCCTTCGGAAACCGCTTATCCGCCGTGCGCAGCCCCTCTTTTCCTACCACGGCTTCGATCAGGTCTTCCTGATCTTCGCGGTCCATGATGGAAAACCCGGGTTTGTAACCGATCCGCTCGGCATGTCGGCGCAGGATGCGGTTCCCGATCGAGTGAAACGTCCCGCCCCACAATCCTTCCGTCGCCGAGGGTAGCAGCGTGCTCACACGATCCAGCATTTCACGTGAGGCCTTGTTGGTAAATGTGAGCAATAAAATCCGGTTCGCCGCAATCCCATGCTCAAGCAACCAAGCCACCCGGAATGTTAACGTGCGTGTTTTTCCGCTGCCAGCGCCGGCAATAACCAACGCCGCTCCCGGAGGACTCGTCACGGCCGCAAGCTGCTGCGGATTGAGCTCGGCAGCATAGTCAATACTCAGCGTTGCGGGAGCAACCGCCGATTGGAGCGTGTAGGATCTTGCCAAAATATCAGGCTGGAAGAAGGTTTAGTTTAGCCGCCCGTTCGCGTAGTCTTCACGCTGGATCCCGAGACCATACTCAAGCAGCGAAGCCGCATCATTCCAAACATGCGCCCTGTTGCTTTTGAGGATAATTGCAATCAGCTCCCGCCCATTTGCCGATCCGCTAGCGACGAGACAATGTCCGGAAAGGATGGTGTACCCGGTCTTCATGCCATCGCAAAAACTATAGTTTTGCATGACGCGATTTGTATTCGTCAGCGTCGTCGTCCGGCCATCCTGGTGCTGGAAATCCAACTTCTTGGTTTTTACCATCTGACGAATATCCGGGTTTTTATATGCTGCGCGGGCGATGCAGGCCAGGTCGCGCGCGCTTGAGATCTGCTTCGGGTCCGGCAGCCCGTTGGGATTTACGAAGTTGGATTGCCGGGCTCCAAGCCGCTTGGCCTCGCGGTTCATCTTCTCAGCGAATGCCTCCACGCTGCCTGCATTATCGCGTGCCAATGCCACGGCGACGTCATTAGGGCTGCGAACAAGCAGCGCCTGAACCAGCGAGCGCCGGCTGTAAACGTCCCCTTCCTTCAAATAAAGTTTCACGGGTGCAGCCAGCGTATCGACTTTTTCAATTTGTACCGGCGTGTCCAGGCTACCTTCTTTCGCAACCAAGAGAGCGGTCAGCAATTTCTGCGTGCTTGCCACCGGCGTCGGAACCGTGTCGTTTTTCTTGTAGAGAATTTCGCCCGTATTGACATCAAAAAGGATAGCGATCTGACCATGAATCTTGGGAACCGGAAGGCTTGCCTGCGCACATGGCAGGGCGGCAATGCACGCCAAAAGCGTTAGTAAAAACAAATGGCGGTGCGAGTGCGTCATGGATGTGGAGCGGCTTGGATGGATTTTGCGAGGCTCGGATCAGCAGGGGCGCCGAGTTCCAATGAGCGAAAGTAATGCCGTTTTGCAAGTTCAGGTAGTGCCGGGGTGCGTTGCATGTAAAGCACCGCCAGATTGTAATGCGCGTCGCGATTGGCAGGGTCAAGCTCCACGGATTTTCGCATACAAGCCTCCGCGCCGTCATACCATCCTTTATCTGCAAAAACGGCACCTAGGAAACTATGAGCTCGGGGATTTTTGGAATCGTAAAGTGTCGCCTGCGTGAGCGCAGCCATCGCCTCATCAAGCCGCCCGTTTTCATAATAAAGAATTCCGAGTGTCAGCCAGGCCGGTGCGGTTTCGATGCGTTGCGCGATTGCCTGACGAAGCATCGCTTCTGCCTCGGCCTGATTTCCCGCCCGGAACTCAATCATTCCCAGATTCACCAGCGCAAGCAGGTTATTGGGAACCAAGTCCAGCACCCGCCGAAAGGCTGTCCGTGCCCCGGCGATATCGCCTTTTTCAAATGCCTCACTGCCCTCACCTGCTGCCACCCGCGCAATTTCCGGAACGAAGACCAACGGATCTGGCGTTGGCTGTGCAACAGCATCGGCCACCCAACCCACTTGGGCAAATCCCAGTAAGATCGCAGAGGTGACGAGAAACTTCCGCATCAGCTTCCCATTTCAGCGGCTCGGTCTGCGGCGGCAGCCACGGCCTCGGCCAAAGCAGACCGAATGGCAAACGACTCCAGCACTGCCAATCCGGCTGCGGTAGTTCCACCCGGGCTTGTCACGGCTTCGCGCAGGAGTGCAGGATGTTCACCTGTGGCCGCCGCAAGCTTGCCGGCACCTAGCACGGTCTGGATCGCAAGCTGCTGAGCCAATGCGCGCGGAAGCCCCGCGCGAACACCTCCGTCAGCGAGGGATTCGATCATGAGAAATACATACGCAGGCCCGCTGCCACTCAGTCCGGTGACGGCATCCATGAGCTTTTCCGGCACCTCGGCAACGGTTCCCACTGCACCGAAGATGTTTTGAACGGTGGCACGGTCGTCACTGGAAACTCCAACTCCGACACAATAAACCGTGGCGCTGGCCCCCACCACAGCCGCTGTGTTCGGCATTGCACGGATGACGCGCACGCCCGATCCGCACAGAACTGTCAGGCGGTCGATGGAAGTCCCTGCCATAATGGAGACAACCAGTTTGCCGCCAAGTGCATCGCCCACCCCTGCCAAGGCGGTGGCGGCATCATTGGGTTTCACACAAAGAAAGACCACGTCACTACAGGCGATGCAGGCGGTGTTACTCGTCGCGACATTCAGACCCAGTGCATCACGCAACGTTTCACTCGAACCCGGATGGACATCCGTCACGGTGACATCCGATGCGTTGATCGCTCCTCCGGCCACGACTCCTCGCACCAATGCCGCCGCCATTTTTCCGGCTCCGATAAATCCGATCTTCATAATTTAAAATAAAGAGTATTTTCGATCTGCCCCAGGCGCAACTCAACTCTGCTCCAAACTATGAGCAAACGTATCAAAAAAAGAGATTTAGCGCCGGAAACATTATAACGCCAAGGGCAAACAGGAAGATGGCGGAGTGACACGAGGGTGAATCCGCCCACATTCCAATTCGGCCCTCGGAGTTTGCACCCAGAAAATCCCACTGAAGATAAACCTGAGGCCCACGCCCGAAGAGCACGAAACCGTCCCATCCCGTATCCTCGAATCCGCCAGGGCCACCGGCTGAACCGTCCACTTTAGCGTTCCCAACCACGGCAGACTTTGGAAGAGCCTGATGCGGGCGCACCTCGCTACCCGGGGAAGAACGCCTAGAGTCCTCCGTGCTTCCAAATCGACAGAACCAGTCGGAGGCACATGTAGCCACCCCAGACGAGGCCAAGCAAACCGATAATAGGGATATCGTAAAATTTCGGCGGAATGCCGGACAGGATGAGGATCGAGGAACAGATCAGGACGGACGCAGCAATGATTGCATTCGTGAGGCGATTGGCAATCGAGTCGAGTGTCATTCGCAACGGCTCGAATCCCTCGGGATCAATTTTGTGCTGAAGCGGGATGTTTAGCTGGCCGCGCCGCACCCGCCCATAAAAGGTTCGAAAATCATGTGGAAAGTCATCTAGGAAATCTATCGACTCCGAAAACAGACGCTTTGCGACATTCCACAAGTTACCGGGATGGTACTTGTCTTCGATCAAACGCGCAGCGTATGGACGACCAAGCAGGACAAAATTAAGGTCCGGATTTAATGCCCTGCCGGTTGCCTCGACCTGCGAGAGCGCCTTGATTCCAAGGTAAAAATTACCCTTCATTCGGAGTCCGTTGTCACGCAGGACTTCGAGGAGTTTGTTGAGCACGAAACCAAGATTGAGGTCCTTGAGCGGCTGATTGAGGTGCTGCTCGCTAAATTCCTCTACGCCTCGCAGCATCTCATCCGGCTTATCGGCGTATCCCTGTTCGGACATTTCCACGATAGAGCGCATCACCAGCGAGTGATCCTTGTCCGCGAGAGCCGCAATCATGTGCGCAATGCTGGAGCGGAAGGCCGGTGTAAACGTTCCCATCATGCCATAGTCGTAGAGCCCAATCACGCCGCCATCGAGGATCGTCATGTTTCCGGGATGCGGATCACCGTGGAAAAACCCCAGTTCGAAGATCTGTTTATAAATCAAGATCGTCATATTTTCCGAGAGTTTAACCGGGTCGAGGCCAGCTTCGACGAGCCGCTCGGTATCATCCACCGGGAGCCCGGACATGAACGTCATCGTGAGCACTTTCTCGCTGGAGTGTTCCCGATAGACTGCCGGAACAAAGATCGTCAGATCGCCGTCGAATTCCTTTGCAAACCGCTCCGCACTGATCGCCTCGTTGTTGAAATCCAGTTCCAAGCGGATGGTGTCCGCAAACTCCTGCACCACGCCAACAGGATTCAGGACAGCAATCTCAGGAACATAGGCGTCGGTGAACTTGGCAAAATCTTTCATGATCGCCAGATCCTTCTCGATAAGCTTCCTGATATCGGGACGTTGGACTTTGACAGCGACCAGGGTGCCGTCATGCATCCATGCCCGATGGACCTGCGCGATGGACGCGCTGCCAATGGGCTCCAGGTCGAAGCGCGAGAACGCCTGATCCAACCGGACGCCGAGTTCTTCCTCGACGATCTTTTTCGCTTCCTTGCCGGGAAAGGTCGGGACGCCGGAATGCAGGCGGCAGAGCTCGACATAGTATGCCTCGGTGACCAAATCGCGTCGCGAGCTGATGATCTGGCCGAGTTTGACAAATGTGGGCCCAAGCTCTTCGAGCGCCAGCCGCAGGCGGACTTCCGGCGCTTCGGACAAAGGACCTGTCTCGTGCACGGCTAGTTTGGCATCTTCCATGTGGAGGATACGTTGCAGAGTCACAAGCTTCAGCACATCCGCGAAGCCGTATTTGAACAGCACGCGAAGGATCTCGTTGTATCGGGGCAGGTGGCTAGCGATTTCGACCGCGCTTCGGAGTTGATTGATCATGGATGGATAGTTCGCGATTCGAGAGTGAAGGATACATAGGAACTCCGGCAGTGCGATCCAATTTCTCTGTTTGAAGGGCTCTACGCTGCAGGGCTTTCCCGATGCAAATGACTATTATCAGCGATTACGCTTTGCCCCTGCGGTCACACCGGATACGAGACTTACCGAATGACGATGAATTGGTTTGTGGCATGGCCTGTGGTAGTGCCCATGGAAGTATTAAATGCATGGCATCACGAAGCGCCGATCGGGTTGCGGTTTCACGATCCGGCAGATTTGCATATCAACCTGGCGCTTCTCGGTCGCCATGACCCGACGCAGGAAAAAAAACTGATAGATCTCATTCGGAGGTCGAAAATTCCGGCTCCGGAGATTTCACTGAAGTCGATTCTTCCCCTGCCCCAACCCCGACGTTTTTCCGCCATGGTGTGGGAGATCGCAAATGGTCGGCTGGAGCTGGAAAAACAGATCGCCACATGGCGTCCAAGAATTTGCCGTGAGCTTGGTGCTTTCGTGGATGCGAGTCCGACGCTGCCGCATGTGGCCTTTGCGCGGCCGGAGCGTAAGATTTCCAACGACGACAGAGACAGTATTCTAGCTTGGTCCGAAATTTTCTCTCCCCCGAAACAATCGTTTCAGTTGGACCCGCCAGCGATTTTCAAATGGTCGTCCACCGCCGGGGACCGCCAATTTGAGCAGATCAGCTGTTAACGTCACCGGGCAGCCGGCTTTGCTATTTCAAATCTAAGTAGGGTATCAGTAAGCCATCCAAGTAGGCCGTGATCGATTCCAGTCCGATCACGTAGCGGTTCCGTGGGACCACTTCTATCGAACGCTGGGCTTCTTTAACCATGCGCCGTGCAGACTCTATTGCCGTCCTCATGGCACCGTGGCGAATCACCATGTCTGCCAGTTCCTCATGACCATCGGAATCTCCGTCTAGAATCAGCGAGCGGGCGCGCTCGCGCTGCGATCCTTCCGTTGTCTGAAGTAGAACGATGATTGGAAGCGTTAGCTTGCCCTTCTGGAGATCAGTGCCGAGCGTCTTACCTGCAGACTCTTCGTCTCCTGCGATGTCCATGCAGTCATCGTAAATCTGATAAGCGGTGCCGAGCTTCGTCCCGTAGTTTTTCAATGCGCCGATGATCGATGGGCTCGATTCACTGATGAATGCTCCGAGCTCGCAGGCTGCGGCGAATAGCGCCGCTGTTTTCATCTCGATGATTTTGTAATAGTCTATTGTCGACAGGTTGAGATCGAACCGGCGCTGGGTTTGAATGATCTCGCCGGTGCACACATCATTCGACGCGTCGGCGATGCGACGACAAATGTCGGAATTGCTGAAATTGGTCGAGAGCTTTAAGGCGTGCGCAAACAGACAGTCGCCAAGCAAAACGCTGATGGAGTTACCCCATTTGGCGTTGGGCGTGGGTTGGTCGCGGCGGGTTTCAGCGCCGTCCATGATGTCGTCGTGAACCAGCGTGGCTACGTGGATCAGCTCCATGATGACCGCGAGGTCGACATGACTTGACGTGATCTTGCCGGTGGCACCACCAGCCAGCAAGGCTAGCGCAGGACGAAGGCGCTTACCCCCGGTATTGATTGCGTAGCTCACATATCCCTCGATGGCCGAATCAAAAACTTTCGCCTGCTGCCGGATCCGCTCTTCCACGCTGTAGAGGTGTGGATTGATGAGCTCGAAAGTTTGTTTGAATTCTGCTGGCACGTCGCCATTCGGCGCCAACCTCCTAAGTTTGACAGAGTTTTTCAAAAACTGCTCCCGTAAAGATTTCGATGATTTGGTATCACGTAGCTAGATACGTTTGCTATTGGCTGCAAGGATTCGTCGGATTATCCAAAAAGGCACAATGGCTGCGGCACCCACCGCCAGCATTAGCCATGCTCCTGGAATCACCCGTGCCTTATCCGCAGCGACAGCATTCAGCCCTGCTCGCACTGCATCGTGAACGCTCACCGTGAAGGCCGGCATCGTTTTAAAGTGCGCGGCATCGCCCTCCTCGCCCTCGCGGGTTGCCACCGCGAAGAACTCAGTCTCGACCGGCCCCGGACATAACGTGGTCACCGAGACGCCCGTCTGCTGGAGCTCGATCCGCAGCGCTTCGGAGAAACTTGACACGTAGGCCTTCGTCGCTGAATACACGGCCATATTTGGCAGAGGAAAAAATCCAGCCACGGAACTCACGTTTAGAATAGCTGCCCGGCCGGACTTGCGCATCGAAGGCAGGAGCAAATACGTGAGTTGTGTGAGCGCGGAAATATTCACATCGACCATCGCTCGAATCCGATCCCAAGAGCTGCCTTCAAATGCTCCATGGTCACCAAGTCCTGCGTTATTAATAAGGAAATCCACCTTTAACCCCTCGCTGCCTACCCACGTGGCAAATGCGTCGCACGCGGATTCATCGGCGAGGTCAGCGATATACGTCCGAATTTCACAATCAGGGAATTTCGCGTTCAATTCCGCCTTCAACCCATCAAGTCGATCCCCCCGCCTTGCCACGAGAATCAATCCGTGCGCGACGGGAGCCAACTGCCTGGCAAATTCCGATCCAAGTCCCGCTGAAGCACCAGTAATCAACGCCGTGCATCCGTCAAAAAATCTCATATTTCGTTACTATCGATCATTGTTTGATACCTATCCAGCCAAAAACCGGGTCTCATCCCGCTAAATCCGCACATAAGAACCCTGTTGGAATTGGCGAATGCCACGATTCGCAATCACACTCGCCGCATCTATTCGAAGCGGCATCCGTGCATTACCGCGCAGGGTAGCGCGCTTTGAGGTCTGCGAGAATTTTACGAGACGTGCTGGATCTTTGGTTTTCAAGGATCGCGATGCTTGATTTCGGACTTCCCCAACGCAGGACTTCAATAGTCACGAAGTGCGTGGCGTCAGCCGGGATCCTAGCCAAGGGTGGCTTGAAGAGCAGGATCTGGTTTTTGCCCACCACATCCTCAGTGAAATCATCCACCTCATAAAGTTCTCCCGTTGCCAGCAGGCGAAATAACGTCCCCGCAGGCCAGCGCGACCAATCGGCTGCCGCACTGGAAATCGACCCTTTCTGGTAGCGCGTGCCTCGAGCGGTCGCTGGTGGCTGTCCCGGCAAGCTCTCCGCTCCATAATACGTGGCCACGTTCACCTTCTGGTACTGCGTGCGCGGCAGCGGATCTTCATATGAGTTGGAGCCCCCCGCACACCCGGCGACGAGCACGATACAGAGGCCAAAAATGGCAGAATACAAACGGTGCATGTTTTACAAAACTGTGGAGCGAATCACGCGTTGATACCAGCGGAATTCGAGTTTGGCGGCAAATGACGCTTGAAAGAGCCCGAAATCCAGCCCGCCAAGCTTTGGTTTTGCAAGTGATTTTTGGAACAAATCATCCCCGATTTTCACTCGGAGCGCTGAGCGGCAGGGACCAGGATCGCATCCTGCATCCCATGGAGCAGCTTTTTGTCTGCGGGACAAATCGTGGCCAGCGCACCGGCACATTTGACCCGATCGCCATTCGGAAAATAGTATGGGCATAGCCGGACACGACCTTTCATCGTGACGATTTCACCCGACGCCTGATCCCACCACTTTTGCTCCACCAAGCGGCCTTTATGAAATTCCTGCATCACATGCGGGTGGGTGTCGTAGGCAGCGAGCGCCGCATGTAACGCCCCGCGCCACTCGGGTTGCGGCACGTCTGCAGCGACGATCACGCCCCGAGATCCCCATGCCGTGTCGCTGAACCCGCTTACCTTCAGAACGAAATCCCGTTGTTTCTGACTGAACCCCGCCACGTCCTCCCAATCGTGGGCATCCAAGCGGGGAAGCACCCCGTGAACCGGGAGCGGGGTGGGATCCACCAGCCAAGTGTAGGGAATCACCTTGCGGAGCGCGAGAAAGACACGTTCGCTGAGTTCCCGGCGCCAGAACGCCTCCAGGGGTTTCAACCAGAACAAAGCAAACCACAGCTTTTCCTCCATCCAGGGTTTAAACGGTGCCGTCACGCGTGCCTCCCCTGCCCGCGCCCGCTGCATCAGATCCGGGGCACACGGCACATTAGCTAGATCAAACAATTCAAAAAAGCGATAGACGTCCGGCCGCAGCGGTTGGCCCGCGCTTGCATCCTTCACCTGCCACTGCCCCGGGCTTCCCGTCCGGGTATTGAGCCGTGCTGCAAGCCAATCCATTTCCGGACGATAGGAGGACGCCTCGTCGGACACGATGATATCACCTTCCGGTAGTACCGTGGCAAATCCATCCAACATGCCCTCTGGACCGCCCAACACGTCTTCTCCGATTTGCGAATAAATCTCGGCAAGCCAACCGGTGAGCCCGATCCCGCCGGGCACGCTGTCAAGTTCCGCGAGGATGTATCCGTGATCCGTGAGAATGACATCCGGCCGGATCACTCCAGGGAGGTCATCCCGAAAACGCACGTCGCGGGCAAAATCGATCAATTCGGCAGGTTTGCCTCGATCCAAGAGCTCAGCAATCCATTCCGGCTGCTTTCCTCGTACGCTGAGCTGATAGAGCTGATTGCAAGCCCGTTGAAAGCGCACCAACCGATAACCGAGGCGGTCCAATTCATCGGCAAACGCAGGTGTGACGGGAAAGGCATCCGGAGAAACCCGCCATGTTTTTTCATGGAACAAGCCGCCGTCTGGCAGCGCTTCGGCGACCCGCTTTGCGCGTATCAATGCATCCGACAGGGGCATTAAATCAGAAGCTTGAGGCCCTCACGCACAAGCCGCTCGGAAGTGATGTCGTCACCGTTGGCCGACTCGATCACTTTCTTGAGGGCTTTATGAGCATCGACCTGCTTAAATCCCAGGGAGATTAAAGCGAGCACCGCATCATGAATCACGAGATCTTCGGCGGATGGCGCGTGCGCGGCGCTCGACGCCTCCCATTCCGCGACCACGCCGAGTTTATCCTTCAACTCAAGCACAACACGCTCGGCAGTCTTTTTCCCGACTCCCCGGATTTTGGAAATCGCAGCGATGTCCCCGGCGACCACGGCAGCCTTAAAATAAATAATGCTCATTCCACTGAGCACCGCGAGTGCGAGTTTTGGACCCACCCCGCTCACGTGATGGGTGAGGAGTTGAAACAAATCGCGCTCCTCCTTTGTGGCGAAGCCATAGAGCAGATGCGCATCCTCGCGCACGATGAGCTGCGTAAGCACGCGCACCGCCGCTCCGGGAGGTGGCAGACGGTCAAAGCTCGACATCGGGATCAGCACTTGATACCCGATGCCTCCCACGTTAACGACAATTTGCGTGGGCAGCGCTTCTTCGAGTATGCCTTCTAAAAATGTTATCATGGAATCCGTCATCCGTAGCAGAAATGTCGGAAAACACAAACTCCACCGCATCCGACCCCAGCGATTTCTGGCGATCGCACTTTCGGCGGCCCTTAGCTACTTGCTCACCGGACACGCCCGAGCCGATGAGCAGGGCCGCTGGCACCTCATGGTTGAACCAGCGTTCATGCAGCCCGGATTTCCCACCGCCATTGCGGGAAGCCAGAAAACGCTCATCGCTCCGGCGATCGTCCGCGGCGACATCGTTACCTTTCTCGATGCAGAGCGGAAAGAAGCGCTTGGCGTCAAACTCGATTCCGTGCAGCGGGTCGCGGCGCTCAACGCGTCGGAGGAACTTGCAAAACTAACCCCAAAGATGATCAGAGATCCGCACGGAGTGATCCAAGCGGCGGTCATTGATTCCGACCGCCCTGTGGTCGCCGCCACAACGCTCGCGCCTGACTTCATCGAGAAATTCGAAGCCGTTTTCGGTCCTGATCTCCTGGTCGCCATCCCAAACCGGTATCGCGTCTATGTTTACCCTGCCCTCGCGTCAAAATTCGAGGCCACGGCCAGCGCCGTGATCAACGACTACCGTTTGACCCCGTATCCCGTGAGTCAGGAGGTATTCCGGGTGCTGCCGGGCGGCGGACTGGAAGCCGTCGGGACATTTGAGCCGGCCCCCGGAGAACCCGAGAATCCGTTCTAGCAACCCACGGCTTCGATCCACGCCTGCGCCATCAGCGCGTGCCCCGCATCCGAGGGATGCACGGTATCCGGAGCCCAGAACGAAGCTTCACGCTTGGTGCACGCAGCAGCAAAAAGCCCATCGAATGGCACGTAGATCCCGCCGAATTCAATGGCCAGTTTGCGAGCCACGCGGATCTTCGGGTCCAAATCATCCCGCCACTTCAAGCGGTCTTCGGAATGCGGCAGAACAAAGGGCTCGCAAATAATCAATCCACAGGAAAGCTCGGATTTCACGTGCTCGAGCACCTTGCGGTAGTTTTGCTCAAACGCTTCTGCGGTGGTCTTTTCGTTCCGACTAAAATACCGCCCAGTATCGTTGATTCCGATGAGGATTGATATCCAATCGGGTGCAAGATCGATGCAGTCCTCCTGCCACCGATCCACCAGATCGGCGGACCGATTTCCAGAAATCCCGCGGTTGATGAACGTCAGATTGTGTTCTGGATACGACGCCGAGATCCACGCCGCACACATCATCGCATACCCCGTCCCCATGCCCGCAGGATTCGCACGATCCCTCCCGGCATCGGTGATACTGTCGCCTTGAAAAAGAATACGCTGGCCGGGGAAAAATCTCATTGTTGCCGATGTTTGAGCATTATCTACCTCTGGCCGTCAATCCTGCAAATGCAGATACCACGCGTTTACATCATTCGCGCCCCGATCTCCGCCAGCGCACTGCGTTCGCCTTTGGTTAGCGATATGTGTGCGGTGAGCGCCTGTCCCCGAAGCCGGTTGCGGGTGTACACAAGCCCGTTGGAACGACTATCCACATACGGGTTATCGATCTGCGCCGGATCGCCGACCATCACCAGCTTTGATCCTTTGGACATGCGGGTCACGACCGTTTTCGCTTCCAGCGGCGTGAGTTGTTGCGCCTCGTCTAGAACGAAAAACCGATTCGGAATCGAGCGCCCTCGAATGTAACAGAGCGCCTCGATTTCCAAGAGCCCGCGCTCGATGAGCTTTTCGTAAGGCTTTAGGATGAGATGTGGAGATCCACTACTAGAGTTCTCACCCCCGCCCTGCGCTTTCTTGCGCTGCGATGCAGGGCCGACGGCTTTGGTTTCGGACCGCGGTTGGATAATCGGAAGCAGGACCTCGAATGCATCGTAGATCGACTGCAACCATGGGTGCATTTTCTCGTTCAGCGTTCCCGGCAGGAATCCCAACGTATCGCCCATCGCTACAACGGGACGGCTTACCGTCATGCCGTTAAATTCCTTTTGGCCAGTCAAAAATAACCCGGCTGCCACCGCAAGCAGCGTCTTACCCGTGCCCGCCTGACCGTAACACGTGATCAGTGAGATACTCGGGTCCAGGAGCGCATCGAGGAAACATTGTTGCCCTGGGTTCGCGGGGCGCAGTTCGATGCCGCGCGGCATTTGAAGCGAGGCAGGCACGTTCAACCGGACGAATCGTCCGTCGCCGACATGGCGGGCTGGCATGAGCTTGTGCGCATCGACCGACAACAGGACATACTCGTTGATCTCGATCGGGCCGGTGCGTTTCGCTTCGAGGTCGATCATTCGCGAACTCCCAAACCGTTGCAGTTCGTAGGGCTCCACCACGATGGATCGGATGTCGTATCCCTCTGCATCTTTCACCTCCACTTTGTCGTTGAGATAGTCCTGACATTCCAGCCCGATCGCCATCGCCTTGAGCTGCATATTCAGGTCTTTAGAAACCAGAATCGTCGGCGCCTTTTCAACCTCCTGGAGCGCCAGACTCGCGCCGATGATCCGATGATCCATTTGGTCCTGATCGGGAAAAATTTTTAGAAATCGTTTCATCCCAGGCGACTGAGATTTTTCAGCCGTGGCTGGACTGACGAGGATCCGCACCGATCCGCCGCCCGGCGTCTTCGCGCCTTTGGTCACGCTTTTGGCATTGTGGCCGAAAACCTGCGTGAGGAAACGATGCACCGTGCGCGCATTTGCACCGCGCTCAGTTTGTTCGTTCTTGAAGCGGTCGAGCTCCGAGAGCACCTCGACCGGGATGAAAACGTCGTTGTTTTCAAACCGATTCAAACAATGCGGATCATGCAACAAGACATTCGTGTCGAGGATGAAATTTTTGGCTTTGCCGTCGGCAGGTTTGCGTCCATTGGAGGCCGTGCTTTGGAAAAAGACACCTTGTTCATCAGGTAATTCCGTTGAGTTTGGTGGGTGCATAAATTGGTTTTACGAGAAGCCACCCGCCGACCACATCGAGCGATAGTGGCAATTACAGACGGAACTCCCCGCCGGAGTTTGATGAAGCTCGCCAGCGGGCGGAAGAAATGCGTTCTGGGTGGCAGATCCGTTCAAAAGCTCCTTACATCCCACGGGACGCGCCGGGATTCAATACAAAACATCCACCCGAACGTGACAAAATTGAGACACAGCATTCAAAAAATTCCCTTGACGGAATCATTCCCTGCAGTATTTTTCGGAAGCAATTCTTATCGAGAGTGACTGAGGGACAGGCCCGATGACGTCACGGCAACCGCTCGACAGACAGGTATCGCGTCACAGCGAAGCATGTCCGTCGGGGGCTAGGTGCCAAATCCTGCCGAAGACGAAAGTTTCCGGGAAAGATGAGAGGTGACTTGTTCCTGCGAAACCTCGCTAGAATTTGGCGCTCCTTCGATCACTCTCGACCAGAGGACCCACATCTATGAGTGATACGCAAAACAAGCCATTCTTCAGTAACTTGAAATGCCGCGAGTGCGGACGCTTATACCCGAAAGAGGCGATCCACATCTGCGAGTTTGATTTCGGCCCGCTCGAAGCCGCTTACGACTACGACGCAATCAAAAAATCGATTTCCCGCGACGTCATCCTTTCCCGCCCACAAACCATGTGGAGATACCGTGAGCTGCTGCCGATTGATGGTGCACCCACCGTGGGTCTTCAAGTCGGGTTCACGCCCCTCGTGAAGGCAGATCGCCTTGCAAAGAAGCTAGGCGTATCCGAGCTCTACATCAAAAATGATACCGTTAATTACCCCACGCTGTCGTTTAAGGATCGCGTCGTATCGGTTGCACTCAGCCGCGCCCGCGAGTTGGGGTTTACATTGGTAGCCTGCGCATCCACCGGCAATCTGGCCAACTCGGTCGCAGCAAACGCGGCCTCCGCTGGCCTCACTAGTTACGTCCTGATTCCGGCCAACCTGGAGCAGGGAAAGGTGCTTGGATCGCTGGTTTATGGAACCAATGTCATTAGCATCGAAGGCCCTTATGACCAGGTCAACCGCTTGTGCTCTGAGATCGCTGGCAAATATGGTTGGGGATTTGTGAACGTGAATCTCCGCCCGTATTATGCCGAAGGTTCCAAATCCATGGGCTTCGAGATTGCTGAGCAACTGGGCTGGAAACTGCCAAAGCACACCGTGATCCCAATGGCCAGCGGCTCGCTGCTAACCAAAATCCACAAGGCCTACACCGAGTTTGTGAAGGTCGGCATCATTGATGAGCAACCCTTCAGTGTTTACGGGGCACAGGCTGCCGGATGTTCACCCATCAGTACCGCAATGAAACGAGGCACTGACATCGTAAAACCCGTGCCCAACCCGAATACCATCGTGAAATCGCTCGCCATTGGCACCCCGGCGGATGGCTACTACGCGATCCGCACGATGCGCGATACCGGAGGCTGTGCCGAAGATTGCACCGACGAGGAAGTCGTCGAGGGCATCAAGCTTCTCGCCGAGACCGAAGGAATCTTTTCCGAGACGGCCGGCGGCGTTACCGTCTCCTGCGCACGCAAACTCATCGAAAACGGGAAAATCCCTCGTGATGAATCAATCGTGCTCTGTATCACCGGCCATGGCCTCAAAACACAAGAAGCCGTTCAAGGCCAATGTGGCTCGCCACGCGTCATCAAACCCAGCCTGCGTGAGTTTGATGCCCTCGTCGCCGACGAGATTGGCTTGCTCAACGCCTAAACCGTATCCCACCCAACCTACTAATCACCTAAATAAACACTATGCCTACTCAAGTAAGAATCCCCACCCCGTTGCGCAAACTCACCAGAGACCTGGACGTTGTCGAAGTCGAAGGTTCGACCATCGATGAAATCTTGAAAAACCTCGACGCCACGTTCCCTGGCCTCAGTGAACGCATTTGCGATGAAGCAGGGAATGTCCGACGCTTCGTGAATATCTTCGTCAACGATGAAGACATTCGTTTCCTCGAGGAGCGCGCCACCAAAATCAATGAAGGCGACGAAATCAGCATCGTTCCCGCGATCGCTGGCGGATAGCACCCTCGCGACACAACTCCAACACTAACTGTCTACTCTCATGGCTGAAGAATCCACACGTCTCTGGTTGATGTATCCAGCGCGACTCATCACGCGACCTATCGTTTACGAATTGGGGAAAACTTTCCCCGTCATCACGAACGTCCGCCAAGCGAGCGTCACTGATGAAATCGGCTTGGTTTCAATGGAGCTCATCGGCGAGCGCGACGACATCAAGGCTGCGATCGCATGGTTGGAGGAGCTTGGCGTCAAGGTCGAGCCAGTCGAGATCAATACGATCGAAGGATAAAATCCTTTTTTTGAGGCGAATACGCGATCCGATACACGCGCGGCCCGCGTCACACACGATCTGATCATTATGAGCGATAATGCAGGTAAAATTTACGATCTTCTCCAGAAATTCCACACCGCGATGTTGGTCACCCACGTCGAAAACGGGGACGTGCGGGCGCGACCGATGGCAATCGCCGATACGGAACAAAGCGGAGCAATTTGGTTCATTACCGACCGCGAAAGCGCCAAGGTGCATGAAATCGAGCAGGACACACGCGTCTTGGTCGTCGCACAGAGAGACCGCGACGTCTATCTCAGCATTGTAGGCGCCGCATCGCTTGTGGATGACCGCCACCAAGTCGATCGGATCTGGAACGACACGTTTACGCTCTGGTTCCCAAACGGGAAAGATGATCCGGAAATCACACTCATTCGGGTGGAATCTCTAGAAGCAGAATATTGGGACAACAGCGGCACGAAAAAGATCCAATACCTCATTCAAGCTGCAAGCGCCTACTTCTCCGGGAAGCGTCCCGCCATCAAAGAAGGCGAACAACACGGAACCGTCGAACTCCAGTCCTAACACCACCGCCCATCCGCAGGGAAACTAGGGGTCAGCAACGAATGGCACTAAGATAAGGCCGGTTTGGGACGTTTTTCGTGCCGGGCTTTTTCCGGGATTTCGGGGGCGCGAAGGATAAGATTTTGGGTGATTTCCCGCATTTCGTGGATGATTGCCTCCAAGGCCCGGTAGTTGGCAATGGCCGACTTCATTTGTTGGGCCTTTTCGGCTGACAGTCCAAGGGTGACAGTCTTTGCGCGCACTTTTCTTGTCCAGATCCAGGCTCGGGGTGGCTGGGCCATGACACTTCCTTGGCTCAAGGATTCGAAGCTCCCGAGCTGTGCTGCCAGGGCGCGGTAGCGGGTGCGGGCGGCGGCGGGAATGTCGGATGATTTGGCCGGTTTGAAAATCGGATAGAAAAAAACGCTTCTATTGGAAACTTGGGAAACTTGGGGTCAGTGTGCAAATCTTGACAAAATGGGAAGGCAGAGAGATGTTGGAAAGATGGCTCGGAGTGTGCGAATCGAATATGGCGGGGCCTTTTATCACGTCATGGCGCGGGGGAACCGGCGGGAGGCAATATTTTTAGACGATGACGACAGGCGCTTTTTCCTGCAGGCGCTTTCCGAGGCCTGCGAAAAGACGGGGTGGCGAGTGCATGCGTGGGTGCTGATGGGCAACCATTATCATCTGTTCATCGAGACGCCGGAAGCCAACCTTGCGGAAGGCATGAAGTGGCTGCAGAACACGGTGACACGACGATTTAATATTCGTCACCGGCAATGGGGGCGGACATGTCTCCCATGCCTGAAATTCGTGCTCTATGATTTGCTTACAACACTAAATCCAAACCCAGTCAAAAGAAAAACGGCGCACCTGTGGGAGGTGCACCGTTGTGAACAATCTGGATTTTCGAAGGTTTTTTTAAACAGGGGCTTTGAGTCCGCCTGCTATTTCCTCAATGTGCCATTCCCTCAATGTCGAGAGGTTTATAGCCGCCTTTACTCCTGAAGTAGAGGAAAAGTGCTATGTATGCGACTAGCATGATTGCCGGGAATATGGCCATATCTCCAAGTGCACGTTGGCTGGCGGCACCTTTGGTCTCAGCGACGGCAGCTTTGAACTCATCGGATTGCGCAACAGGGAGTTTCGAGAGTTCGGCATCCAAGGCCGCCTGATCGACTACCTCGTAGTGGATGACTTCATAAATTGAACGAAGTTCCGTCGTAGTCAGTTTGCCATCTTCGACAAGCCCCGGGATTGCGGCAGCCAACTTGCTGTTGGCAACTGCGTCGATCTGTTTTCCGGCTTGAAGTGCGCCGATGAACGGGAATCCGAGAGTTCCAACCGTAAGCATGCCGATGCCTGAGATCGCGTTTAGCGTGAGCGCGCCTCCGCGAGGGGTTTGTTCGGCAACAACGCCGAGCATGGTGGGCCAAAGGAAGGTTTTTCCTACCGCATAAAGGGTGGCGGTTGAGAAGATCGCGATCAACCCGGTTGCGGTTGAGAGAGTGATGAGGCCTACGATTGCAAGCACCGAGCTGATAATGAGAAGTCCGAGAGGTGTTGCCACACGAATAATTGGACCTGCGTTGAAGCGAAGCACCATCATGATCAACGAAGTGTAAACCAAGACCCAGCCGGGATGGAACTTGCCTTCGGCTACCCCTTCCATAATTCCTGTGATCCATCCGTCAGTTCCGATCTCGGTAGTAGCCAGAGGCATCATAATAAGAGCGAGGAAGAACATGAGGGGTCGCCCCATTGAGCGTGTGTATAGTCCGAAAGCGACCACGATCGCGACACCGATCAAGATGAAGAAAATGCGGAGACCATTGTCGATCACACCATTGACCGAAAAGAAATCTATGAGCTGAAGGGATGTGAGGAAGCCGACGATGAGGGCACCGAGAATTCCGAATTCGGACAGCATCTGGCGGTAGCTGACTCCTGAGGACACTCGTTCGTGAACAGGGAACTTTAGTGGAAGGAGCATCACAAGGTAGATGATAGCGGGAAGGGCGATAATTCCAACTTTTACGCCCCATTCCGCATTACCCATGAAGATCACAATAGTACCGGCGATGACCAATCCACCCGGCCAACCGGCGTGGAGAATGTTCAGCCACTTGGTTTTCTCTTTATTGAAAACGGTTGCGATGACTGGGTTGATGAAAGCTTCAACCGTGCCGTTACCGAGAGCAAGAACGAGAGATCCCCAGTAGAGGAGTTGGTATGCGAGTTCATTGTTGCCTGCTTTTCCGACAAAGTAGGCGGTGACACCCATGACTGCCCATGTTATATGCCCGATGAAGGCGATAATCATCGAGGCTTTGTAGCCGATTTTATCGATGAAAAGGCTGAAACCGATGATACTGATGGCGAATGGCCAAATACCGATTCCGGCAAGCCGTCCGATCTGAGCCTCATCGAGCCCGAATTGGGCACCCCATTCGTTGAGAAGAAACATTCGGCTGATGAAGCCGAAGGCGGTTGTGATGAGAGCTACGAAACAGCCCCAGAAAATGAGTTTGTTTGTTCTATCTTCGTTCATGGCATTGGATTTGAGAAATTAAAACCTGAGTTTCCCGCTTACAAGATGTGGGCAAGTGCAAAGTTTGAGGAAGCTTTCGCAGCCGAGAATCGGGGCGAATTCGATTTTGATTTGGTTGTTTTTTCATGTATTCTCGGACGTGTTTGTGGGGATTATCTGGTCGGCGGGGTGTTGGCAAGCATTCGGGCCGTGTAAACTAGTAAACTAGCAAACTAGGGGTCAAAACTAGGGGTCAGTGTGCAAAGCTTGACAAAATGGGAAGGCCGAGAGATGTTGGAAAAATGGCTCGGAGTGTGCGAATCGAATACGGCGGGGCGTTTTATCACGTCATGGCGCGGGGGAACCGCCGCGAGGCAATATTTTTAGACGATGACGACAGGCGCTTTTTCCTGCAGGCGCTTTCGGAG
>Ga0105053_10002674_pt1 | contig 27407 bp, 24 predicted proteins | sample BON01_FD_78093 | JGI IMG/M metagenome (GOLD analysis project Ga0105053, IMG submission 78093) | Freshwater microbial communities from Lake Bonney liftoff mats and glacier meltwater in Antarctica - BON-01 | ecosystem: Environmental > Aquatic > Freshwater > Ice > Glacier meltwater | place: Lake...
CCCATCGCCCCTTGAACGAATCGCGCTCCCGGAACACGGTGCCCCACGTCAACACCACCGGGGGCAGGTCATCATGAAAATTGCAATCTTCGGTGCCGGCGCGGACGTCACCTTCATCGCCCGCGGCCCCCACCTCGCCGCCAGACAACCAAGCTGTCGCGCTACCGGGGTGAGCAATTGCCCGGGCTGAGCCCCTGGCGATGCTCCAGCGCCAGTTGAGCGGAACATCTACGAAACCCAAGCGCATCGGCACTATGTCACAGACGAATAAAAATGAGGGGATTCATGAGGCCGAGGGCGTCTCCGCGAGACTGATCAAACGTCGATTGAAGCGAGGCGCGTTCCATTCCCTCGGCGCCTTGCAGGCCGCCATCAACCGCTTCCTTGTCGAGGTAAACGAAAACCCGAAACCCTTCCGCTGGACCAAGGACCCCGACAAAATCATCGCCGCCGTCAGGCGAGGGCACCAAGCGTTAGTTTCGATCCAGTAGCGGGCTGCTGATATTCGAACTGGCCGTTGGATCGCGGCCACGTTTCGCGGCTGTTGCCGAAAGGCAGGGCGAATGCCGCCACATTCGCCGTGCGCGTTCACGTACTGCACCGCGTCGGGCGCCAGGCCCGCGCCGCGCAGCGCGTTGCGCATGGCCCGCCAGGCGCCGTCGCCGCTTTCGCTGGGTGAGGTGATGTGCCAGGCGTCGCCGGACATGCCGTAGCCCGCCAGCTCGGCATGGATGCGCGCACCGCGGCCGCGGGCGTGATCGAACGATTCCAGCACGACCATGCCGGCGCCTTCGCCCATCACGAAGCCGTCGCGGTCGCGGTCCCAGGGGCGGGAGGCCCGGTGGGGCGTGTCGTTGAAGCCGACCGACATGGCCCGGGCGGCGGCGAAGCCGGCCATGCTGAGCTCGTTCACCGCGGCCTCGGTGCCGCCGGCCAGCATGACCTCCGCATCGCCCATTGCGATCAGGCGTGCGGCGTCGCCAATGGCGTGCGCGCCGGAGGAGCAGGCGGTGGACACGACGCGGCGCGGCCCGAGCAGGGCGAAGCGGTCGGCGAGACTGGTGGCGAGCTGGTGGATCATGCCGCGGAGGATGAACGGGTCCTGGGCATCGCCGAGCCGGCCCGCCCCTTCGGCCAGCATCTCCAGCCCGCCGCAACCGGAACCGATGCTCACACCAGCCCTTTCCTGGGCCTGCGAACAGCTGGGCTGCCAGCCGGCATCCTGAACAGCCTCGTCGGCGGCGAGTTCGGCCAGGCGCGCCGCCCGCTCCGCGCGGCTTGGCTCCGGGAGCACTCCCCAGGCGATCAGGCGAACCTGACCGGCGACGCGGCAGGCCAGATCGGCGTTGAAGTTGGTGACCGTGCGGATGCCCGAGCGCCCGACCACAAGGCGGCGCCAGACGGTTTCAAGACCATGGCCGAGCGGGCAGACGATCCCCATGCCGGTGATGACGACGCGCCGCATCTGGCGCCATTCCTTTACAAGGCCATGGCAGAAAAGGCCATTTTCCGAGTCGGCGGGATGAAGCTTGCGTGAAACGCGCGCCGGGGTGCCGAGCATCATCCCCGGCTCCGCGGACAGGTCTCGCAAGGAATGCCGATGTCATCCGAAAAATGCCGGCCTACGCGACGCGATGGGGCGCGACCTTGCCGAAGCCATCGTCGCAGCGTTCGATCTCCGGGCGGAGCCAGTTGAGGAACGGCGCGACGCGGGTGCGCATGGCAGGGGTTGCCGGCACCACGATGCTGTAGGCCACCCCCGCCACCGTGATCGCGGGCCAGGGTGCCACCAGGCGCCCTGCCGCCACATCCGCCGCCGCCAGCAGGGTTGGCGCCACGATCAGGCCCCCGCCGGCGAGTGCCGCCTCGTAGGCGATGTAGAAATGCGCGAAGCGTTGGCGCGGCTGGCCGAGCCGTTGCACCGCTGGCCGCGGCCAGCCAACGGTCCAGGTCGCCGGATCGCGTCTGGCTTTGCAGCAGCGTCAACTTGTCCGGCGCCGTGGCGCTATGCGCCAGGTCCGGAGCAACAAAGGCCGTCAGCAGTGGCGCGATCCGTTCCAGCCTGAATAGGCGCGGAACCAGCCACTTCATCGCGAAGGTCGCCGGCGCCAGGATGCTGAGTTGCGTGCACCCGGCGCCAACCGGGCGCAGCGTCGCCAGCCCGTCGCCGATCTGCGCCAAGCCGGCGGTGACCGGCTGTGCCAGGGTTCGCCTGGCCGTGGTGCGCATGACATCGCGCCCATCCTTGGCGAACAGCTTCTGGCCGACCCAGTGTTCTGGCCGACCCAGTGTTCAAGTGCCCGAACCTGCTTGCTGATGGCCCCCGGCGTTACGTTCAGTTCGGCCGCCGCGGCGGTGCGCGAGCCGAGGCGTGCCACGGCTTCGAACGCCTCGGTCATGCGAAGCGAGGGACGAGAGCGTGGGACCTCGGACATTATGATAATTCCGAGAATATAAAGTGACAAATTCATGTCGATGGGAAATAATGGAATTTATCTGAAGAATATTTGCCGTTTGCCAGCAGCTGTTTCTTGCGACATATAGCGCCAGAAAGCGGGGGTCTGGAAGAGTGACAGCGCATATGCCGCCGAGTTCCACGCCATCTGGGCGCGACATACTGGTGAATGGGCGCCGCTATCGTTGCCCATCGGGCCCCGTCGCCGTGATCTGCCTGGATGGCTGGGACCCGGCCTATCTCGCGGTGTCGCTGGCAGCCGGCGACCTGCCCGCGCTCGCAAGCTGCGGCTTCCACGCGCCCGCGCTGTCCGCCATGCCGAGCTTCACCAACCCGAACAACCTCTCCATCGTCACCGGCGTGCCGCCGGCGGTGCATGGCGTTTCCGGCAACACCTATCTGGACCGCGCAACCGGGCAGGCGGTGATGGTCACCGGCGATGCGGAATTGCGCGTGCCCACAATCCTGGCCGCCTTGGCTGAGGCCGGCGTGCCGGTGGCGGTCGTCACGGCCAAGGACAAGCTGCGCCGCGCCCTCGCCAAGGGCCTGCCGATCGGCAACCGGGGCATCGCCGTATCCGCCGAATGCGCGGCCGACGCCCGGCTGGAAACCCATGGAGTGGAAAACCTGCCAGCCCTGGTCGGCGCGCCGGTGCCGGCGCAGTACTCCGCTGAACTGTCGCTGTTCGTGCTGGATGCGGGGCTCGCGCTGCTGCGGACCGGACGCGCGCAGTTCCTCTATCTTTCGCTGTCCGACTACATCCAGCATCGTCACCCACCGGAGGCCCCCGAGGCACGCGCCTTCTTGCGCGCGGTGGACCGGCGCATCGGCGCGCTGATGGCAGCCGGCGCGCTGGTCGCCGCCACGGCCGATCACGGCATGACCGACATGGCCCGGCCCGATGGCAGCGCGAACATCGTTTTTGTCGGCGACCTGCTTGATGCGCGCTTCGGTGCGGCGGCCGCACAGGTGATCTGTCCGATCGCCGATCCCTTCGTGCGCCACCATGGCGCGCTGGGCGGCTTCGTGCGCGTGCATCTGCTGCCCGACGGCCCCGCCCCGGCCGAGGTCATCGCCTTCCTGCGCGATGTGCCCGGCGTGCACCTGGCGTTGAGCGGCCCCGAAGCCTGCGCCCGCTACGATCTGGTACCCGAGATGGAGGGCGATGTCACCGTGTTCGGCGCGCGCGGCGTGGCGCTCGGCGCGCGCGCGGCGGAACATGATCTGGGCCAGTTGTCGGGCGAACGGCTGCGCTCCCATGGCGGGCTGTTCGAACGCACCGTGCCCTTCCTGCTCTCCCGACCGCTCGATCCGGCGTGGCAGGCGGCGCATCCGGTCCTGGTCAACTACGACATTGTCGATGCCGCCTTGAACGGGACACACAGCCCATGACCCTGCGCGCCGTCGTTGTTGTTCTGGATGGGCTGCGCCGCGACATGCTGCGCGCCGAGACCACACCGGCGCTGGCCGATTTCGCCGCGGCCACGACGCGCTTTGCAGCCCACCGCTCGGTCTTTCCCTCGGCCACCCGCGTCGTCTCGGCCTGCTTCGCGACAGGCTGCTGGCCGGCCCGGCACGGGCTGTTTGGCAACAGCGTGGCGCTGATGGAAGACGGCGAGCTGGTCGCGCACGATGTCGGCCGCCCCGATTTCATGGACCATCTACGCGGCCAGCGCGGCCACAGCTTGGCGATGCCCACCATGGCCGAGCGCCTGGCAAGGGCCGGGCGGGAGGCGATGTTGTTCTCCAACGTGTCGCCCGGCGCGGCGCGCGCCCACGACCCGGACGGCCATGGCTGGGTACTGCACCGCGCCTGGGCGCATGGCCCCGGCCTGCGGCGGCTGGAGGGCGCGGAGGCCGTCGCGTCGGTCACGCCGGATGCCGCCGGCGACAGGATGCTGACCGAGGCTTTTCTCGCCCGCGCGCTGGCCGGGCGGCAAGCGGCGCTGGCGGTGCTGTGGCTGGGCGAGCCGGATACGACGCAGCATGCCGTCCCGCTCGGTTCGCCCGCCGCGATGGCCGCCATCGCCGCCGCCGATGCCCGCTTCGCGCAGGTCCGCGCGGCGGTGCAGGCGCGCCGCGTGCTCGGCGAGGACATTCTGCTGATCGCCTGTTCCGACCACGGCCACCAGACCGTGCATGCCGTGGTGGATATCGAGGCCGAGTTGATCGCCGCGGGGCTGAAGCGCGACGCGGCGGATGCGGGGCTGATATCGGTGTCGAACGGCACGGCCGCGCTGGTCTATCTGCATCCGGACCGCGCCCCCCAGGCCGCGGCGGTGCTCGCCTTCCTCGCTGCCCGGCCCTGGACGGGCGCGGTTTTCAGCGGCACGGCGCTGGCCGAGATCGGGCACGCACCGCGCGACCACCTGCTGTGCGCCGTGGCGATGGCGACCGAGCCCACGGCGAACGACTACGGCGTGCCCGGCCTCGCCTACGCCGCCCGGCCCGCTGCCGGCAAGCCGGACCGGCTGGGCTGCGGCCAGCACGGCGGCCTCGGCGCGGCCGAGCAGATGCCCTTCCTGATGATCGAGGGCGCGGGCTTCGCCGCCGGTGCGACGCATGGCGGGCCGAGCAGCCCGGTTGATCTCGCGCCCACCATCCTGCGCCATCTGCGCCTGCCCGCCCAGGGCTGCGACGGCACGGCGCTTCAGACACCCACACTGGAGAACGACGATGACTGACGTTCCGTTGAACCTGCTGCGTCGCCACCTGCTGCTCGGCGGTGCCGCGCTGGCCCTGCCGGCATCGGCCCTCGCGCAAGCCACGCCGCGCGCGGGGACGTTGAAGGTCGCCTTCCTCGGCCTCGATACCGCGGACCCCCATCGCCACACCGGCTCCATCGCCGTGCAGCAGGTCTATGTCGAGACGCTGACCTCGATTGCCGATGACGGCACGGTGAAGCCCTTCCTGGCGACCGGGTGGGAAATCAGCCCGGATGGCCGCCGCTACACCTTCACGATCCGCGAGGGGGTGCGTTTCCACAATGGCCGCCTGCTGACCGCCGAAGACGTGCGCGCCAACGCGGTGCGGGTGCGCGACCAGGTGCGGGGCGGCTGGCTGTCCGCGCCGATGCGCCTGGTCGAATCGCTGGAGGCGCCGGATGCGCGCACCTTCGTGATGACGATGAAGGAGCCCTACGGCCCGCTGCTCAACCTGCTGTCGGAGTTGTGGATCGTCGCGCCGGAGAGCGAGGGCTGGGCGCAGACCATCCGCCTGCCGATCGGCACCGGACCCTTCCGTTTCGGCCAGTGGCAGCCGAATGTCAGCTTCCAGGCGCCGGCCTTCGCGCAGTACTGGCAGCCGGGCCTCCCGCGTGCGGAGGCGGTGGAGTTCTCGTTGCGCGACGACAGCGACCTGTCGCTGGCGCTGCGCGCGGGCGACCTGCACATCGGCCGCGTCGGCTACGACAAGCTTGCCTCGGTCCGCGCCGATCCGAACCTCGAAGTGCAGTTCATGAAGGACACCACCTGGTGGTTCTGGTCGTTTAACAACCGCAGCCCGCGCCCGCCCTTCAACGATATCCGCGTGCGCCAGGCGGTGAGCTTCATGCTCGACAAGCCCGCCTTCATGCGCTTCGTCGCCGGTGATGCGGGCGTCGTCACCAACCAGATGGCCGCCCCCGGCCAGTTCTTCTGGGACAAGGCCATGCACGGCGCCGACGCCCATGCCGCCCCGAACGAGGAGCGTGCCCGCGCCCTGCTGCGCGAGGCCGGCGTGAACCCTGCAACCACGCCCTGCCGCATCGTCTCCTGGCAGAGCGCCTATTCCGAAATAGCCGTGCAGGCGATGCGCAAGCTCGGCTTCCAGGTGGAGCACCTGGCGCTCGACGATATCGGCGCCCAGCGCCGCCTCGGCCAATACGACTGGGACCTGGCGCCCTTCGCCTCCGGCCCGCGCGCGGACATCTTCCTGCGCTTCGTGCGGCTGATGTCGGATGGACCGAATGTCGGCCTCTGGGGCGGCACCCGCGATGCCGAGTTCGACCGGCTGGTGCGTGCGGCCATAGCGTCGGTCGACCTGCCCGAGCGCCGGCGCCTGTACCTCGCCGCCTGGCAGCGCGCGATCGACAACTACTACACCGTCGTCATCGGCCATGCGCCGGAGCCGATCGTGAACCGGCGCGAGGTCAAAGGCTATGCGCCGGGCTTCACCTGGGGCCAGCATCGCGTCGATGGCGGGCTGGCCTTCGCGGCCGTCACGGCGCGCAGCTGAGCATGTCCGCAAGCGCGACGGCGGGGATGCCGCGCGCTGGCGGCACCGGCGGCCTTGCGCTGGGCTTGGCGGTCCTCGGCTTTGCCCTGCTGGCCGGAGTGTTCGGCCCCAGCCTCGTGCCGCACGACCCGCTGGTGCAGGAACTGGCGGCGCGCAATGCGCCGCCGGATGCCCTGCACTGGCTCGGCCGCGACCATCTGGGGCGCGACGTACTGGCGCGCCTCGTCGCCGGCACGCGCATCTCGCTGGCCGTCGCGTTGGGGGCGACGCTGCTGGCGGTGGGTCTCGGCGCCGGGCTCGGCCTGGTGGCGGAAGCGCTCGGGCGCTGGCCATCGTTCCTGGTGTTCGGCGCCTTCGATATGGTGCGCGCCATGCCCTCCATCCTGCTGGCACTGACGCTGATGGTGGCGCTGGGCATCGGCATCTGGCCGCTGATCCTGGCACTTGGCGTGGCCTTTGCGCCGCATATGGCGTTGGTGGCGCGGGCGACGTGGCGGCGGGAGGGCAGCGCGGGCTACGTCGCTGCCGCGCGCGTCATGGGCGCGTCATCGCTGGCGACGCTTTGGCGCCATGTGCTGCCGAACATCGCCGGCGCGCTGGTGACGCAGGCCGCCATCATCATGCCGCGCGCCATCACGACCGAAAGCGTGCTGTCCTTCTTCGGCCTCGGTGTCTCGCCCGAAACGCCGAGTTGGGGCCGCATGATTGCCGGCGCCTCGCGCTATGCCGAATCCGCCCCCCATGCGGTGCTGGCGCCGGTGCTGGCGCTGTGCATCGCGACACTCGGCTTTGCGCTGGTGGGCAACCGGTTGCGCCTGGCGCTCGACCCGCTGCGCGAGCGCGGACGATGAGCACCGCATTGCATGCCGGGCTGGGCCTGCTGCGGCAGGCGATGCTGCTGGCCGGCATCGCCATTGCGGTGTTCCTGCTGATCCGCGTCGTGCCTGGCGACGTGGTGGATGCCATGGCGCTGGAAGGCAGCCTGGATGACGACGCCATCGTGGCGTTGCGCGCGGAACTCGGCCTCGATGCCGGCGCGCTGACGCAGTTCCGCATATGGGCGGCGCGCGCGCTGTCCGGCGATTTCGGCACGTCGCTGCGCTTCGACCGCCCGGCGGCGGAGCTGATACTGGCGGCCGCGCCGACCACCATCGGCCTCGCGGCCCTGGCGCTTGCGGCGGGGCTGGCGCTCGGCATCGGCCTGGCGACGGCGGCGGTGCTGTGGCCGCGCTCGCCGCTGCCGGCGCTGGTCGAGGGGTTGAACCTGTGGTCGATCGCGCTGCCGACCTTCTGCGTCGGCCTTGCCGCCATCCTGGTCTTTTCGGTCTGGCTCGGCTGGCTGCCGATCATCGGGCAGTGGCTGTCGCCCGTCGTCATCCTCGGCATCGACATCGGCGGGCAGGTGGCGAAGCCGTTGTTCGAGGACCTCAAGGAAGCCGCCACCGCCGCCCATATCCGCACCGCTCGCGCCAAGGGGTTGTCGCCTGTCCGCATCGTGCTGCGTCACCTGCTGCCCAATGCGCTGACCACGGTGGTGGCGCTCGGCGGGCTGATCCTGGCCGGCATGATCGGTGGCGCGCTGACCATGGAGGTGCTGTTCGGCCTGCCGGGCCTGGGCACGCTGGCCTACCAGGCGATCTCGGGGCGCGACTATCCGGTGATCCAGGCCGTGGTGCTGATCTTCGCCGCTGGCGTGGTGCTGGTGAACGGGCTGGCCGACCTGGCGCAGCGCGCACTGGACCCGAGGCTGCGGCGATGACCGATATTCCCCTGGTGGAACTGCGCGACTTGCGCGTGCGCTTCGGCGCGGCGGTGGCGGTGGACGGCGTGTCGCTCACGCTGCGGGCCGGGCAGACGCTGGCGCTGGTCGGCGAAAGCGGTTCCGGCAAGTCGCTGACGGCGCTCGGCATCGCCGGGCTGGCACCGCCCGCGGCGCGGCTGTCAGGCAGCCTGCGGATCGAGGGCACCGAGATGATGGGCGCGCCGGAACGGGCCTGGCGCCGCCTGCGCGGTGCGCGGATCGGCATGGTCTTCCAGGAGGCGATGGGCAGCCTCAACCCCTCCATGCGGATCGGCGCGCAGATCGCCGAGGCGATCGCCGCCCACCACGCCCTGCCGCCGGCCGAGATCGAGCGCCGCGTCATGGCCGCGCTTGACGAGGTCGGCCTGCCCGATCCGCACGGCAAGGCCGCGGCCTTTCCGCACCAGCTCTCCGGTGGCCAGCAGCAGCGCGTGATGATCGCCATGGCGCTCGCCGCCGATCCGGCGCTGCTGATCGCCGACGAGCCGACCACCGCGCTGGATGTGACGGTGCAGGCGCAGATCCTGGCGCTGCTCGCCACGCTCCAGGCGCGGCGCGGGCTGGCGATGCTGTTCGTTTCGCATGACCTCGCGGTCGTCGAGGGCATCGCCCAGCAGGTCGCGGTGATGCAGCAGGGAAGGTTGGTGGAGGTCGGCCCGACCGTGCAGGTTTTTGCCGCGCCCTCGCACCCCTATACTGCGGCGCTGCTCGCCAGCCGGCCGAAATCTGTCCTACGGGCCATGGCGGGCGACGCGACGGCCATGCCGGCCCTTGAGGTCCGCGACCTCGCGGTGGTGTTCCGGCCGCATCGCGTGGGAGGTGCCAAGCTGCGCGCCGTCGATGGCGTCTCGTTCACCATCGCGCCAGGGGAGTCGCTTGGTCTGGTGGGCGAGAGCGGTTCGGGCAAAAGCACGCTGGCGCGCGCCGCCGTCGGGCTCGTGGTGCCGACAGCCGGAGTCATCCGCGTGTTCGGCCGCAACCCGGCCGAGGCGGGCGGTCGCCGGCAGATGGCCCGGGCGATCCAGATGGTGTTCCAGGATGCCGCCGGCAGCCTGAACCCGCGCCTGAGCATCGCGCAAATCCTGGCCGAACCGCTGGCGGTCCACGCGCTGTCCCCGCCCGGACAGCGCCGCGCCCATGCCCTGCGCCTGCTGGAGGAGGTCGGGCTCGCATCCGTGCATCTCGACCGCTATCCGCACCAGCTGTCCGGTGGACAGCGGCAGCGGGTGGCAATTGCCCGCGCGCTGGCCGTCGATCCGCGGCTGCTGGTCTGCGATGAGCCGGTCTCGGCGCTCGACATGACGGTGCAGGCCCAGGTGCTGGACCTGCTGGGTCGTATTCGGCGCGAACGCGGCCTGGCGATGCTGTTCATCGGCCATGATCTAGAGGCCGTCAGGGCCGTGTCGGAGCGGATCGCGGTGATGAAGGATGGCCGCGTCGTGGAGATCGGCGCGGCCAATGCCGTACTGCAGCGGCCGGTCACTGCCTATGCGCAGGCGCTGGTCGCCGCCATGCCGCGCCGCCTCGCGGGGCGGCATGGACCCGCAGCGCCGCTGGCAATGGCCGGCGGCTGAGCGAGCGCAATATCCAACCTGGAGGAGTTCCACGAATGCCGGTGGTCACCGTCGTCCTCACCGATCCCGTGCCGCCCGGCACGCCGCTTCTGCTGGCACCGCGCTTCCCCGACGCCTTCGGCTTCCGCCTCGACGGCTTCGAGGTGGAGGATGGCGAAGTCGTGGGCGCGCTGGCGGCGGTCAATTCCGCCCAGCAGGCTTGGCTCATCCGCCCGACCGCGGCACCGCGGCGGCCCGTCCTGCGCTACCGGATGGAGCCCTTTGCCGGCGCTCCGCCCGAGTGGGTCTGGGTGCCGCCGGCAACGCGCTATGTGGCGCCATCGGCCGAGTTGCAGGCCTTCGTCACCACGCTGGTGCAGGGGGCCTCGAGCGAGGCGGAAGCGCTGCGGCGCATCGTCGATCACGCCGCCAGCCATTTATGGTACGGCCATGGGCCCGGTGGCCTGATGGACGGGCGCGACACGGTGCCGTTGCTCACCAGGCCGACCCGCGGCCATTGTCTCGACATGCATGGCTACTGCGTGGCGGCCTGCCGCGCCGCCGGTTTGACCGCAGCCTATACGGCGGGGTTCTGGTTCAAGGCCGGCAGCAGCCACGCGCCCGGCATGCATTGCTGGTTCGTGGCGCGGGTGGATGGTGTGATCGTGCACTATGACGTCTCGCATCAGCTGAAGCTGCCCACCTACCCGGTGCTGCCCGGGCTCAACCCGGTGCCGGGCTTGCGCTTCCTGGCGGCCGTGGGGAAAGGGTTGCGGTTTCCGGTCGGCGATCGCCTGGTCGAGGTGGCGCATTTCGCGAAGTTCGTCTGGATCACCGAGGATGGGCGCGACCACTACCCGGCGCACGAACTCCACCTGGATTCGGTCGTGCCCGATCCACGCGATGGGTCTTCTGCCGGGCCGGGCTGTTGACCGGGCGGTATCACCGGTCCTCTTTCCCGAGGCGGGCCAGGGCGCCGGCCAGCCGGCGGTGGTCGAGGGGCTTGCCGAGGTGGGTGGCGTTGCGGAACACCTCCTCGGGCCACTGGCGGGCGGTGTAGCGGGTGGCGAGTATGAACGGCACGCCGCGCGAGCGCAGCGTCTCGGCGATTGGCGTTGTTCGCTGGCGGCCCAGGTTCACGTCGAGGATCGCGAAGTCCGGGGCCGCGCGATCGATGAGCGCGCACGCGCGCGCCACGATCGGCACCGGCTCGATCACGATGCAGCCGAGGCGGGCGAGCAGTCCTCGATATCCAGGGCGATCAGAATCTCGTCCTCCACCACGAGAACGCGGAGGCCCTGCGCGGAATTGGCGACATCATTCCGCGCGCCGGAGGGGTATCGATCGCGGACCGTGCCTGCAACTCGGGGGACAACGCCGTGGCAGGCGTGGGGGTTCGCTGCGGCCGGGACTGCTTCTCCTTCGGTCGCGCCCAAGGATGACGGCCTGAGCGGCAAGCGACGGGCGCCCTCAGGCGGGAAGCCGGCGCATCCATTCCAGCACCGCCTCGGCCACCGCGTGCGGCTGTTCGGGGAACAAGGCGTGGCTGGCGTTGTCGATCACCTTGGCTTGCACCCGCGTGCCGAATTCCGTCCGCAGCTCGTCCCATTTGTCGCGCGGCTTGAACGGGTCGTGCGCCGGGATCAGTTCCAGCATCGGCGCCGCCCCGGCATGCCACCAGTCGGATTGCCGCACGCCCTGCTTTTCGCGGCAGTCGATCTGCATCCGCTGGGTGGGGGGGTGCCAGCCGTGCAGCCAGGGCGTGGGGTCGTGGCCGGGGGCGAAGAAGCCCAGGCGCAATGCCTCCAGCCGGTCGCGATCGGGGGCGGCAAGGTCGCCGGCGCGGCGCGGGGTGGCGGCGATCTCCGGCGCATACTGCCGGGCGGCAGCGGCAGCCAGCACCACGCCGCGCACCAGGGCGGGATGATCGACGGCGGTCATGCGGGCGACGAAGTGGCCGAAGGCGTGGCCGAGTATCACCGCCCGCCCGCCGCCAAGGGTGCTGATCACCGCGCCGATGTCCGCGGCGAGATGATGCAGGCTCACGCCCTGCAGCGGCCCTGTCGACTGGCCGATGCCGCGCGGCTGGGGCCGCAGCATCGTATGCCCGGCCGCGGCCACGCGCGCCGCGACCTCGTCGAAATCCTCGTAGCCGTCACGGCCCAGCGACGGGAGCATGACCAGCGCCGGGCCGTGGCCCTCGATCAGGGTCTCGATCGTGGCGCCCGCGGCGGGGACCAGCACGGTGCGGCGGGCGGTGTCGGCCATGGGAGGCTCCCTTGCAGGCGGCGAGACTAGGCGATGGCACGTTTTGACGCGAGGATGCGGCGGTGACGAAACGAGAAGCTGCCGCGACCTTTCCCCTTGCCTTGTTGGCCGTGGCCGGCACCGGCGTGTTCATGGCCAGCGCCAGCGGCATGACGCGGGCGCCGTTCCTGTTGCAGATGGCGCGCGACCTGGATGTGGACCTGGTGCTGGTCTCGCACCTGTTGTCGGTCACGGCTGTTGCCTGGGGCATCACGGCATTCTTCACCGGCCCGCTCGGCGCCCGGTTCGGCCGGCGGCGGGTGCTGATCGGCGGGCAGGTGGTGTTGGCGGCCACGCTGGTGACGTTCGCGCTGTCGGGCGCTTATTGGCAGGCGGCGGTGAGCGCGGCGGTCGGGGGTGCTGCGTGCGGGGCATATATGGGCACCGTGTTCGGCGAGGTGGCCGACCGGGTGGTGGATTCGATGCGCGGGCGGGCGATGGGCTGGGTGATCGGCGGGCAGTCGATGGCGCTGTTGCTCGGCGTGCCGACGGCAAGCTGGATCGGCAGCTTCACCGGATGGCGCGGGGTGAGCCTGGTGATCGCGGGGTTTGCCGTGGCGGTGGCGGTGGCGACACGGCTGGTGTTTCCGCAGGCGCGTGCGGTGGTGGCCGGCAGCGGCGGGCGGACCGGGCTGGTGGCGGCGCTGCGGCCGCGGGTGCTGGCGTTGCTGGGGGCGAGCATCACCGAACGGATCTGCTTCGGCATGGTGGCGACGTTCTTCGCCACCTACCTGCAGCTTGCCCATGGCATGGATCTGGCGGACCTGGCGTTGCCGCTGGCGCTGGTGGCGGGCGGCAATTTCCTGGGGAACATGGTGGGCGGGCGGATGTCTGACGCGGTGGGCGGCAACCGGGTGTTCGACCGGGCGATGCTGTATGCCGCCAGCGCCGTGGGTACCGGGGTGGCCGCGGTGGCGCTGTTCGTGGCCACGCCGGGGGCCTGGGCGGCGGTGGGGCTGGCGACGGTGTATTCGGTGATCAACGGGATGAGCCGGCCGGCGCTGATCAGCCTGCTGGGGTCGGTGCCGGCCGAACTGCGGGCCTCGGTGTTGGGCATCAACATCACTTGCGCCAGCATCGGCTGGGTGACCTCGGCAGTGGTCGGCGGGATGCTGGCCGCGGCGGGGGACTGGCCGAGCCTGGGCTGGGTGGTGGCGGGGCTGGGGGTGGCGGGCGCCGGGCTGGGGTTGCTGGGGCGGCGCTGATCGGTGACCTCGGCGTTGGGCATGAGGCCCGCGCGCTCGCGGATGTCGGCGGGGATGGGGACCTGGCCCTTGGAGGAGATGCGCATGGGGCGGCTCCGGGATCTTACTTTGGAAGGCAAGAGAGCGGAGGTGAGTGGGCCACGGGTGGATGGTGGCGGGGTTGATCGTGGCGGGGTTGATCGTGGATTTGGCGATGTCGCGGTTTACCTGGGCGCTGAGGGCCTGGGGAGGGTGGGGGCGGCTGCGGCGATGGCGGCGATGGTTTGGGCGATGTCGGCGTCGTCATGGGCGGCGGAGAGGAACATTCGGCCGAAGGGCGAGCGCAGGGTCATGACGCCTTCGCGGCGCAGGGCGAGATGCAGGGCGAGGCTGCGTGGGGCGTCGGCCACAGCGAGGGCGGCGGTGTAGTCGCGCGGGGGGGCGTCGGCGAACCACAGGCTGAAGACGCTGCCGTGCCCGCTGGTGCTGGCCGGCAGGCCGGCCTGGTGCAGGGCGGTGGTGATGCCTTGGCGCAGGTGCTCGCCACGGGCCAGCAAGGCCGGGTAGTCCAGCGCGTCGAGTGCGGCCATGGTTGCCACCACCGCGGCGCAGGCGGGCGGGTTGCCGCTGTAGGTGCCGGCGCGGGCGATTTGCCCGGTTTCGAAGCGCGCCATGATCTCGGGCCGTCCGGCGAGGGCGGCGACGGGCATGCCGCTGCCGATCGCCTTGCCGAGGGTTGCGAGGTCTGGTTCCAGCCCCATCAGGGTTGAGGTGAGGCCGGCGTGCAGGCGGAAGCCCATCAGCACCTCGTCGGCGATCACCAGGGCGCCGTGGCGGCGGGCGACGCGCTGGAGGTGGGCGAGGTAGCCGGGGGTTTCCTCGATACAGCCGGCATTGGCGAGCACGGGTTCGACCAGGATGCCGGCGATGTCGTCGTGTTCGGCGAACAGGCGGTCGACGTCGGCGGGGTCGTTGTAGCGCAGCAGCACGGTGCGATCGGTGGCAGGGCGGGTGTTGGCGGCCATGGCGGCGGCGGGGCTGGCGGTGTTGCCGAAGGCCACGTCGTCGAGCCAGCCGTCGAAGCCGGCGGCGAACTTGGCGATGCGGGGGCGGCCGGTGACGGCGCGGGCGGTGCGGGCGGCCAGGTGGACCGCTTCGCTGCCGCTGTTGAGGAAGATGATGCGGTCGAGCGGGCCGGTGTGGGCGGCCAGGGCGGCGGCGGCCTGTTCCTCCAGCGGATGGGCCAGCCCCGGCATGGGGCCGTTCGCCAGGGCCGCGCCGACCGCCGCCAGAACCGCGGGGGGCGCGTGGCCGAGGAAGTCGGCGCCCATGCCCAGCAGGTAGTCGATGTAGCGCCGGCCGCGGTTGTCCCACAGATGGGCGCCCTGGGAGCGCGCGATGACCAGGTCCACGCCGTCCAGTGGGGGCATGGCGCGCCCGGCGCTGGAAATCCCTCCGACCAGATGTGGCATCGCTGTTCCCCCGCCCGCCGACCGCGCCATTTCGCGGGACGTGGCGGGACGGGTCAAGCCTCGGGTGTGTCCCGATCCCGCCACGGAGTGGCGCGTATTATACCAACTGCCGTCAAGAACGATCCTTCGTTAGGCAAGGCCATGGCTTCGCCCTGGACCCACCAGGGGCCAAGCCCCTGGACCTTAGCTATATGATAATAACAGGGTGCCCAAAGGCCACCGGCCTTTGGTGGGTCCAGGGCAAAGCCCTGGCCTTGCCTTTGTACATCGGTCAATCAATAGGGCGGTTGGTATTATATCAGACCGCCACGGAGTGGCGGGCGCGGCCGCCGGCGAGGTAGGTGTCGAAGGTGGCGGCGACGACGCGGCACAGCGCCATGCCCGCGGGGGTGAGCGTCAGCGCGGGGCCGTGGCGGGTGAGCAGGCCGTCTTGGGCCATGTCGTCCAGTGCCGTGGCTTCGTCGGCCCACCAGTGCGGGGCGGCGCCGAAGGGGGCGGCGGCGGCGGCCAGGTCGATCCGGCCGTCGCACATGATCCGTTCGATGACGTGGCCGCGCAGGCGGTCTTCGACGGACAGGGCCACGCCCTTGGCCACCGGCAGCACGCCGTTGCTGATGGCGCGCGACCAGGCGCCGGTCTCGGCGATGTTCTGCACGTGGCCGAAGGGTGAGCGGCCGATGGCGGTGGCGCCGAAGCCGATCAGGGTTTCGGCGGGGTCGGTGGTGTAGCCCTGGAAGTTGCGGCGCAGGGTGCCGCTTCGGGTGGCGATGGCCATGGGGTCGTCGGGCAGGGCGAAATGGTCGAGGCCGATGGCTTCGTAGCCGTGGCTGGCGAGGGCGGCGGCGGCGCGGGCGGACTGGCGGCCGCGGGCGGGGCCGTCGGGCAGGGCGGCTTCGTCGATCAGGCGCTGCTTCTTGGCCATCCAGGGGACATGGGCGTAGCCGAACAGCGCCACCCGGTCGGGCCGCATGGCGGCGGCGGTGGCGATGCTGTCGAGCAGGGTCGCCTCGGTCTGGTGCGGCAGGCCGTAGATCAGGTCGAAGTTGATGCGCGCCACGCCGGCGGCGCGCAGCATGTCGACCGCGCGGGCGACCATCGCGGGCGGCTGGATGCGGTTGATCGCCTGCTGCACCTGGGGGTCGAATTCCTGCACGCCGAAGCTGGCGCGGGTGAAGCCGAGGGCGCCGATGCGCCGGGCCATCTCGGGGGTGAGGGTGCGCGGGTCGCTCTCGATCGACAACTCGGCGCCTGGCGTGAAGGCGAAGTGGCGGCGCAGGCGGTCCATGACGGTGGCGAGGTCGTCGGGCGAGAGCGCGGTGGGCGTGCCGCCGCCCCAGGCGAGGTGGGCGACGGGGAGTCCTGGCGGGAGCAGGCTCGCTGCCAGCTCGATCTCGTTGTGCAGCGCCGCGACATAGGCGGCGATGGGGGCGTAGCTGGCGGCCAGTTTCATGTTGCAGGCGCAGTAATAGCAGACCTCGCGGCAGAACGGCACGTGCAGGTAGAGCGACACCGACTGGGCCGGGTCGGTGCGGCGCAGCCAGTCGGCGTAGGTGGCGGGGGCGAAGTCGTCGCGGAAATGCGGCGCCGTGGGGTAGCTGGTGTAGCGCGGCACGGCGCGGCGCGCGTAGGCGGCGAGGTCGGGCATGCGGCACTCCGGCGGCCAGGGGCTTGTTGGTCAGCCACCGGACACTAGGCGGGGGCGGGCTGCCGTTCCTTGACCCAGGTCAAGTGGCGCGGCGGGCGCTTCCGATCGCCGCGTCAGTGCCTGTTCCAGGGCGGCGAACTGACGTTGAGCGTCGCGGACATGGGCCCGCGCCTCGGCGGCCGCCTCGCCGGTCAGGTCGGGGTGGGTGCGCATGTGCATGACCGCACGCAAGGCGGCCATGGCCTCCTCCACGCCGTGCATCGCCGCGTCCAGTGCGGACTGGTGTGGCGCCCAGAGATGCGGCTCGCGCGGCGGCGCGAAGCGGGCATGCGGCGATTGGCGGGCGCAGGCCAAGCCTGAACCCTGCAGCAACCATTCGCTCAGGCGCGGGTCGGGCACCACGCGCAGCAGCCGATTGATCTCGTCCGGGGTGAACTGAACGCGCCCGGTGACGCGCCCGTAGAAGTTGCGGGCGCTGAGGCCGACCGCCGCGGCGACCTCCTTGAGCTTCAGGTTCCGCTCCTGCACCAGGATCTGGCGCAGCAGGATGGCAAAGCCGGTTGGTCCGGTGGATGACATGGCACGATCTTCCCGCCGCTGGTGCGCGGGAGCATAGGCGGGATGCCCAGATCGATATTTGACCTGGGTCAACACGCAATCCGCCGGCCGGCGACGTTTTCAGTCCGCCTGTTCGGCGACGCTCCGCGCCTGGGGGTGGGCGCTGCGGTGGGTGGCAAAGGCGGCGAGTTCGGGGTGCGGGGTGGCCAGTTTCGCCAGGTCGGGGCGGGGGCGGGCGAGGCCGGGGAGGCGGCTCCAGGCGGACTCCAGCGATGCCGCGGCGTCGAGCAGGGGCAGGTCGCCGCGGAACCGGCCGGTCACCTGCATGCCGAACGGCATTCCCATCGGGTCGGTGCCGCAGGGCAGCGAGATCGCCGGGTTGGTGACGATGGTGACGAAGTAGGTCAGCGCCAGCCAGTGGTAGTAGTTCTTGAGCTTCACCCCCTCCAGCTCGTCCAGGTAGAGCTGGGTCCAGGGGAAGGGCGTGACCGGCACGGTGGGCGAGAGGATGAGGTCGTAGTCGCGGTACACCGTCTGGAAGCGGCGGAAGATGCGGGTTTGCTCGCCGTTGGCCCAGGCGGCGTCGGCCAGGGTCATGTTGGCGCCGATCTCGTAGTTGGCGCGGATGTTGGGGCCGAGGACGGAGGGGTCCTTCTGGTATTGCGCCTGGTAGCGGGCGACGAAGCCCTGGGCGCGCACGACGTCGAAGCAGCGGTCGGCCTCGCCCATGTCGAGTTCGAGCCGGTCGCAGCTGGCGAACAGATGGGCCATGGTGGCCATTTTCTCGCGCATCGCGGTGCGGATTTCGCGGCCGACGGGGCACTGGCCGAAATCCTCGGTCCAGGCGACGCGCAAGGAGCCCAGGTCGGCCGGGCGGGGCGAGAGGATGGCGTGGCGGTCGAGCGGGAAGGCGAGCGGCTCGCGGTCGTCCATCGCCACCTGGGCGGCAAACAGCAGGCGGGTGTCGGCGACATCGCGGCCCATCGGGCCAAGCACCGAGATCGGCGTCCAGCCATGCGGGCGGGTGTCCATGGGCACGAGGCCGGGGGACGGGCGGAAGCCGACGACGCCGCATATGGCGGCGGGGATGCGCAGGCTTCCGCCGGTGTCCGAGCCGGTGCAGACAGGCAGCATGTTGCAGGCCAGGGCGACGGCCGAGCCGCCCGACGAGCCGCCGGGGTTCAGCGTGGGGTTGAACGGGTTGCCGGTGGCGCCCCAGACCGGGTTGCGGCTGTTCGCACCGGCGCCGAATTCCGGCACGTTGGTCTTGCACAGGATCACCGCACCCTCGGCGCGGATATTGGCGGTCATGGCGCCGTCGTGCTCCGGCACGTTGTCGGCGTGCAGCGGCGAGCCGTAGGTGGTGAGCAGGCCCTGGGTTTCGTGCAGGTCCTTGATGCCGGTGGGCAGGCCGTGCAGCAGGCCGAGATCCTCGCCGTCCAGCACCGCGCGCTCGGCCATCTTGGCCACGCGGCGCGCCTCGGCGACATCGGCGCCGGTGATGGCGTTGGTGGCCGGGTTCAGTGCGATGATGCGCTGGATGGATGCCTCCAGCAGCTCGACCGGCGAGATTTCCTTGGTGCCGATGCGCTGGCGCAGTTCGACGGTGGAGAGGGCGAGAAGGTCCATTGTTGCCTCGTCAGTATGAAAGGAAGCCGCCATCGACCGGCAGGGTGACGCCGGTGATGTAGCGCGCCATGTCGGAGGCCAGGAACACCGCGGGGGCGGCGATGTCGTCAGGCGTGCCGAGGCGGCCCATCGGGATGCGGGTGGCGAAATGGGCCATGTAGTCGGGGTTCTGGCGGGCGCGCTCGTTCAGCGGCGTGGCGATGAGGCCGGGGCCGATGGCGTTCACCCGCACGCCGAGCGGCGAGAGTTCGGTGGCGAGGTGCTTGGTGAGGCCGCGCACCGCCGCCTTGCTCGCGGTGTAGGCGGCCGAGTTGGGCAGGGCGACGAAGGACTGGATGGAGCCGATGTTGATCACCGTGCCCTTCGTTGCCTTGAGCTGGGCGAGAAAGCCGGTGGTGACGTTGTAGACGCCGTCGAGGTTGACCGCGAGGGTGGCGTCCCAGTCGGCGCGGGTGTTGGGGTCGTCGATGCGGCCGCGGCGGATGATGCCGGCGTTGTTCACCAGGATGTCGATGGGGCCGAGCTGGGCTTCGATGTGGCTGGCCAGGGCGTCCACCGCCGCGCGGTCGGTGACGTCGAGCGTGAAGGCGGCGGCGTCGGCGCCCAGGGTGGTGGCGGTGCGCATGGCGGCCTCGCCGTTGATGTCGACAGCGATGACGAAGGCGCCGGCGCGGCCCATGGCAAGGGCGATGCCCTCGCCGATGCCCGAGCCGGCGCCGGTGACCAGGGCGGTGCGGCCCTTGAGAAGTCCTTCCATGACGCTCACTCCACGATCGAGCTGGCGACGCCGGCCGGGGCGGCGCTGCGGCCGCCATCGACGACGTATTGCGCGCCGGTGACGTTGCCGGCGAGGTCGGAGCACAGGAACAGCACCACGTTGGCGACTTCCTCGGCGGTGCCGTAGCGGCGCAGCGGGATGGAGCCGGCGTAGCGGGCGGCCACGCTGTCGGGGTTGTTGGGCGAGACCTGCTTTGCGATGTCGCGGACCATGCGGGTGTCGATCGGGCCGGGGCAGACGGCGTTCACCCGGATGCCCTGCGGCCCGACCTCGCCGGCGGCAACCTTGGTGAGGCCCATCACCGCGTGCTTGGAGGCGACATAGGCGGGCATGCCCGGGGTGCCGAACAGGCCGGCGACCGAGGCGGTGTTGACCACCGCGCCGTGGCCTTGCTTCAGCATGACCGGCAGGACGTGGCGCAGGCCGAGGAACACGCCTTTCACGTTCACCGCCATCACCGAATCGAACACCGCCTCGTCGTATTCCGCGGTGGTGGCGATGCGGCCCTCGATGCCGGCGTTGTTGTGGAAGCAGTCGATGCTGCCATAGGTGTCGAGCGTGAGCTTGACGTAGGCCTGGACCTCGGCGCTGTTCGTGACGTTGGCGGTGGTGAAGATCGCCTGGCCGCCGGCGGCGCGGATGGCGGCCACGGTGGCCTCGCCGGCAGCGACGTCGCGGTCCACCACCACCACGCCACGTGCGCCGCGCGCGGCGAAGCCTCGGGCCACGGCCTGGCCGATGCCGTTGGCGCCGCCGGTCACGATCGCCACCTTGCCCGTGAAGTCCATGTGCCGCCTCCCTGGTGATTGCGGGGACGATGCCAGTCGCCCGGGGTCTGGGCAAGCTGGGGGAGCGGTTCAGGCCGGGGCGGTGAACGCGGCCAGGGCTGCGGCGACATTGGCCACTACGCCGGCCCAGTCGCCGCGCCGGGCCTGGCGGAACAGCCGGGCGGTAGGATACCAGGGGCTGTCGTCGCGGTCGCGCAGCCAGCGGAAATCGGCGGCGTGCGGCAGCATGATCCAGCACGGCCGGCCCAGCGCCCCAGCGAGATGGGCCACCGAGGTGTCGGCGGAGATCACCAGGTCCAGCCCGGCCACGCAGGAAGCGGTGTCGGCGAAGTCGGTGAAGCCGGGGCCCGGCACCTGCACGCCGGGCAGGGCGGCCAGTGCCGCTGCGTCGCCGTCGCGCAGGTCTTTCTGCAGCACGTGCCAAGCGATGCCGGGCAAGGCCAGCAGCGTAGCGATGGCGGCAAGCGGCAGGGAGCGGTGGCGGTCGCGCGCGAAGTCGGGGTTGCCGGCCCAGGCCAGCCCGACATGCAGCGTGGCGCCGGGGGGTTGTTCGCGGTGCGCCGGGCGTGCCGGGGGCGCGTGGAGGTAGGGCACGCGGGCGGGAATGGTGGCCAGGGACGTGGCGAAGGCGCGCGGCAGGCTGGGCAGCGGGCAGTGCAGGTCGGGGCTGAGCGAGGCGCCGGTGGCCACCATCTCGTCAGCCAGCGGGGCGAGCAGCGCGTGCAGCGGCGCCTGGGCCGCCAGCACCACCCGCGCGCCGCGCCCGCGCAGCAGCGGCAGGTAGCGGGCGAACTGGATGCTGTCGCCCAGCCCCTGTTCGGCCCAGACCAGCACGGTGCGCCCGCGCACTTCCTGCGAGCCGTCCCAGCGCGGCGTGGCGCCGGCGGCCTGGAACGCCTGGGTGACCGGGCGCGCCTCGTAGCCTTCCCAGCCCGCGCGCAGGTCGCCCAGGGTCAGCAGGCTAAGCCCCTCGCCCAGCTTAGAGGCACCGGAGCGGTCGCCGGAGCGGTGGGCGGCGCGGAACCAGTGCAGCGCCACCATCGGCTCGCCGAGTTGCAGATGGGCGGTGCCCATTGCGGTCAGCGCCGGCACGTGCCCGGCTTCGGCGGCCTGGGCGAACCACACCAGGGCTTCCTCCAGCCGGTCGAGGTCGGCGAGCGCGGTGCCGAGGTTGTAGCGTGCCGCCGGGTCCTGCGGGCGCAGGTAGAGCGCGCGGCGGTACTCGTCCAGTGCTGCTTCCGGCTGGCCGGCGGCGCGCAGCATGTTGCCCAGGTTGGTGCGCGCGCCGGCATGGCCGGGGTCGTGGGCGAGGGCCTCGCGCAGGGCGGCAATGGCAGCGGGCGCGTCGCCCAGCCGGGCCAGGGCGTTGGCCAGGCTGAAATGCGTCTCGGCCACGCTGGGCGCCAGCGCCAGTGCCTCGCGGTAGCGTGCCGCCGCCTGTTCCCATTCGCCAAGGCGGAACAACGCGTTGCCATGGTCGGCGCGCGCGGTGGCGGCACGCAGGTCGGCGTGGCCTTGGGGGTCGGGGAGGGCAGGCATGGTGGCCTCGTGCTGGAGTGGCCGTGGCAGTATGCGCCCAGGATGGCGGCGGGTCAGCCTGGCGTGCGCGAGGCAGGCCAGGTGAATGGCTTGAATCCGGCGCGGCCGATGCGTACACCCCATAAAGGCGTTTCCCGCCGTACCGGGGCACGACGCGGGCGGCCATCACGGCCGTGATCCGCGCAAGAACGGAGAGCAGAGAATGAGCAGGGTTGCACTCGTCACCGGCGGCACGCGCGGCATCGGCGCGGAGATCAGCCGGCAGCTCCATGCCGCGGGACGCACCGTCATCGCCTCCTACGCCGGCAACGATGCCGCCGCCGAGGCTTTTCGCGCCGAGACCGGCATTGCGGTCAAGAAGTTCGACGCCGGCGATTTCGCCCAATGCCAGGCCGCGGTGGAGGCGATCCATGCCGAAGTCGGCAAGATCGATATCCTGGTCAACAACGCGGGTATCACCCGCGACGCCACGATGAGCCGGCTGACCCGCGATATGTGGGACGCGGTGATCGATACGAACCTCGGCTCCTGCTTCAACCTGTGCAAGCTGACCTTCGACGACATGCGCGCGGCCAAGTTTGGCCGGGTGGTGAACATCGGCAGCATCAACGGCCAGGCCGGGCAGTACGGCCAGGTGAACTATGCTGCCGCGAAATCGGGCATCCACGGCTTCACCAAGGCGCTGGCGCAGGAGGGCGCGCGGTTCGGCATCACCGTGAATGCGATTGCGCCGGGCTACGTGGATACCGACATGGTGCGCGCGGTGCCGCCCGACGTGCTGCAGAAGATCATCGGGCGCATTCCGATGGGAAGGCTGGGCCAGGCGCACGACATCGCCCGCGGCGTGGTGTTCCTCACCGCCGAGGATGCCGACTTCATCACCGGCTCGACCCTGTCGATCAACGGCGGGCAGCATATGTACTGAGCCCGGTCCGTCGGGTCTTCGGCGGGGCATGCGCGCCGCCACAACGGCCGCCACCTTGGCTGGCGGCGCTGGGCGGGCTGCTGGCGGCGCGGGCGTAGGAACGGGAAGGCCTTCTTTTTCTGAAGAAAAAGAAGCAAAAAGACTTTTATCAGATTGCGCCGGGAATATGTCGGCACAACAGGAGAAAACGGATGAAAGTTTTTGGTTCTTTTTTCAAAAAGAACTACTTCCCTTTGTTTTCTCCTGGCGACATCAAGATGGGGCACTCCTTGCGGAGCGCCCCCTTGTAGGGTGTGGCGTTGGCGCCTCAGCCCATGCGTTCGCCGTGCAGCACGACGTCCAGCCCCTCGCGCTCCTCTTCCTCGGTGACGCGCAGGCCGATCGTGGCGTCGATGATCTTCAGCAGGATGTAGGTGGCGACGCCGGAGAAGGCGATGGTGGCACCCACCGCGATCACCTGGTTGATGAACTGGCCCATGCCGGCCACCACAACTCCATCGGGGTTGGCGGCATCGGCGGTCAGCGGGCCATAGGCGAGCACGCCAGTGAGCAGCGCGCCGACGATGCCGCCGACGCCGTGCACGCCGAAGGCATCCAGGCTGTCGTCATAGCCGAGCATGTGCTTCAGCGACGTCGCCGCCCAGAAGCAGATTACGCCCGACGCCAGGCCGATCACCAAGGCCGAGCCGGGCAGCACGAAGCCGGCCGCCGGGGTGATGGCGACGAGGCCGGCGACCGCGCCCGAGATGGCGCCCAGCACCGAAGGCTTGCCCTTCAGCATCCACTCCGCGAACGTCCAGGACAGCACGGCCCCGGCGGCGGCGATCTGGGTGACCAGCACCGCCATGCCGGCGCGTCCGCCGGCGGTGAGCGCCGAGCCGGCATTGAAGCCGAACCAGCCCACCCACAGCAGGGCCGCACCGATGACCGCCAGCGACAGGTTGAACGGCGCCATGTTTTCCTGGCCGTAGCCGAGCCGCTTGCCGAGCACCAGCGCGCACACCAGGCCGGCGATGCCTGCGTTGATGTGAACCACCGTGCCGCCGGCGAAGTCGGCCGCACCGAGCGCGAAGATCCAGCCGGTGGGCGCCCACACCCAGTGCGCCACCGGGCTGTAGACCAGCAGCGACCACGCCACGATGAAGATGCACAGGGCGGAGAACTTCATGCGGTCGGCGAAGGCGCCGGCGATCAGGGCCGGGGTGATGATGGCGAAGGTCATCTGGAACATCAGGAACGTCGACTCGGGGATGGTGGTCGCCACCGGGGTGGCGGAGCCGGCGCCCAGGACGAACGGCTTGTCCCAGTCGGTGCCGATGCCGGCGAGGAACAGGCGCGACAGGTCGCCAAACCAGGCGTTGCCATTGCCGAAGGCGATCGAGTAGCCGGCCACCATCCACACCACCGAGACCAGCGCGCAGATGAAGAAGCTCTGCATCATGGTGGCCAGGATGTTCTTTTTGCGCACCATGCCGGCATAGAAAAGTGCCAGGCCGGGGACGGTCATCAGCAGCACCAGGGCGGTGCTGGTGAGCATCCAGGCGGTGTCGCCGGCATTGACCACGGCGTCCTGCGCCCAGGCTGGCGCGGCGGCGAGAAGGGCAGGGAGCGCCAGCAGGGCGCCCCGGCTGGTGCGACGTACGAAACTTGTCATGACGTGTATCGGGTCCTGTCGGCTAAAGCGCGTCGGTGTCGGTTTCGCCGGTGCGGATGCGCACGGCGCGCTCGATGTCGAGGATGAAGATTTTGCCGTCGCCGATCTTGCCGGTGTGGGCGGCCTTCACGATCGCCTCCACCACCTGCTCGGCGATGTCCGAGGTGACGGCGACCTCGATCTTCACCTTGGGCAGGAAGCTGACGTGGTATTCGGCCCCGCGGTAGATTTCGGTCTGGCCCTTCTGGCGCCCGAAACCTTTCACTTCGGAAACGGTGAGGCCTTGCACGCCCAACGGGGTGAGCGCGTCGCGCACCTCGTCGAGCTTGAATGGCTTGATGATGGCGATGATCAACTTCATCTCGTACCCCGACCCTCCATGGCTGGCAGGGCTTGCCCACTCAAGAACCGTGCCACGCCCTGGCGGAGGCTGGCGGCGGGGTTCTGCCGCCGTGGCGGGCGTTGTTCTGCCCAATATGCGGGCAGAGGGTTGCATTTCGGCACAACCGCCCCTCCTGTTGCGGCATGACCGAAGACATCGCCGTTGACGTTTGCATCGTTGGCGCCGGCCCCGTGGGCGGCACCCTGGCCGCGCGCCTGGCCGGGGCCGGCATCGCTACCGCGCTGGTCGACCGGGCTGCGCTGCCGCCAATGGAACACCCGGATTTCGACGGCCGGGCCTATGCCATCGCCGCCGGGTCGCGCCGTGTGCTGGAGGCGGCGGGGCTGTGGGCGCGGCTGCCCTATCCGGCGAACCCGATCCGCGGCATCCGGGTGAGCGACGGCCGGCCGGGCCGGGCGGCCTCGCGACTGCACCTGCATTTCGACGTGGACGAGGTGGCCGACGTGGCGGGACCAGTCGCCGACGATCTCGCCTTCGGCTGGATGGTCGAGGCGCGCAGCTTGCGCATGGCGCTGAACGACCTGCTGAATACGCTGCCGGCGCTGTCGCTGTTCGCGCCGGCCGAGGCCAGCGTGACGCGGGGCGACGACGGCGCGGTGGTTCGCATCGCCGGCGGGCCGAGCCTGCGCGCCCGGCTGGTGGTGGCCGCCGAAGGGCGGCGGTCGCCGCTGCGCGAGCAGGCCGGCATTGCGGTGACGCACCTGCCCTATGGCCAGACCGGCATGGTGTTCGCCATCGGCCACGAGCGGCCGCACCATGACGTGGCGCTGGAGCACTTCCTGCCCGGCGGGCCGTTCGCGCAGTTGCCGATGGCGCCGACCGAGGGCGCGCCGCATGTTTCGGCCATCGTGTGGACCGAGCGCGATGCGCTGGCGCGGCACATACTGGGGCTGGGGGAGGCCGCGTTCACCCGCGAGGTGACGCGGCGGCTGGGCGGGCATTTGGGCGCCATCCGCCTGCTGGGCCGGCGCTGGAGCTATCCGCTGTCGGCGATGGTGGTGCACCGCATGGTCGACACGCGGCTGGCGCTGGTGGGCGACGCGGCGCATGGTATCCACCCGATCGCCGGGCAGGGGCTCAACCTCGGGTTCCAGGATGTCGGGAAGCTGGCGGACCTACTGGTCGAGGCGGCTGGGCGCGGCGATGACCTGGGCGATCCGGCGTTGCTGCGCCGCTACCAGGCCGCGCGGCGCCCGGCGGTGATGGCGATGACGGCGATGACCGACGGACTGGACCGGCTGTTCAGCAATGATTTTCCGCCGGTTCGCCTCGCCCGCGACCTGGGCATTGCCGCGGTGCATCGCCTGCCGGCGCTCAAGCGGCTGTTCATGCGCCGGGCGATGGGGTTTAGCCGGCGGCAGCAGCACCTGGGCGGGGAGTGAGATTGTAGCGACGACCGACACCAACAATTACGGAGCGGCGTAGCATCACAAGGAGGCGCATAATCCATATCCAAGATTCGGTCCCGACGACATATATTACGAACAGCAGAGCAGGCACTGCTTGAGCTAAAATGTTAAGGCTTATGCCGCTGATCTGGATTTCAATTTTGGCGATCCAGTCACCGTACAGATAAATTAATACGCATAGTCCGAACTGGATAACCGCGATTGCTAACATAGTTAGAAGCGCATCCGCTGCCAGCGTCCGCAAAGATAAGTCTGCACCGCAGCAACCTGTTCGAGCATGATGTAGTCGTTGAGTTCGCGATATTGGAGCCTGGACGCTTCAAACGCGGGTGTAACCTGCCGCACAATCAATAACCAACCGTAAAAATTTGCGACTACATACAGTATCAACATGGAAGAAAATATAAGTTCGTCCCGCTTCCAGTAGTGCAACATTAACAGAGCTACAGAGAATGCTATAATTACAATTACACAAGCCGAAATAGTGTGGACGCGAGTAAGACGGCCTAGGAGATCATCGGCCGTCAGGACGTCCCGCTGCATGGTAATATCAAATTTCGCGCCATAGTAAAGGGCTATATATAATATAAAAAGACTAATATTATATACGGAGCTCTTTCCTGCGCTAGTAGATATAAAAACTGTTATTTCTCGGTAGTCTAAAACAAGATAGACAAAAAAAACTGCTAAAAGAGCAGCAATCCCGTCCACGGCATAAATGAGATATTTTGCCGTCTGGCGGATTGGCTCTGCTTGTTCGGCTAGGACGGTAGGGGTAGGGCTTGGGGGGGCGTTTTTGGACTTTCTGGCCATGGCGCCCTCCATCGTTTCGGCAGAGCGAGGAAATCACGCTGGGCACTGGCAGTCAATCAATAATACGCGGGTTTAAAGCGTGTTTGACGCGATCCACCTGTTGCAGGGTATCCCTATTGAGCATGGTCGAGGTTGCTGAGGTGCGGATTAGGATCGCGCCGACGAGGTACATCTGGCTGCAACTGACCCGGCGCAGGAAGTCGGCCAGGAACTCGGTGCGGCAGCCGCGCGTGCCAAGATGCAGGTCGGAAATGAAGATGCTGCGATACGCATGCGCGC
>Ga0105053_10002675_pt1 | contig 27401 bp, 14 predicted proteins | sample BON01_FD_78093 | JGI IMG/M metagenome (GOLD analysis project Ga0105053, IMG submission 78093) | Freshwater microbial communities from Lake Bonney liftoff mats and glacier meltwater in Antarctica - BON-01 | ecosystem: Environmental > Aquatic > Freshwater > Ice > Glacier meltwater | place: Lake...
CGCCTCCCCCTCCCCCCCCCTCCCTCTTTTCCTCCCCTTTTTTCTTTTTCCCCCCGCTCCTCCCGCCCCCCCGGCCCCCGCCCCCCCCCCTCCCCCCCCCCCCCTTGCCCCCTAAATTTTCGGGCCCACGACACGTATGTTCGCCACAGCGCGCCCGACGTCTCCCATGGGTCCTTGCCCGTCCTTGTAAGTTCTCTGCTTGTCTCTCAAATCCAAACGTAAAAAACGATCGCGTCGTCTGCTCGCGTCTCTGTCTCTCAAGGCGCCGACAACCCCCGCTTTCTCATCCGCTGCCGCCGCTGCCGCTGCCGCCCGACGCCAGGGACAGGAGCTGGAAGAGCGCGGCCGCCTCGCGCACGCGCGAGAAGGCGACGCAGAAGGCGCGCAGCTGGTGCAGCAGCGCCTCCTCGTCGCCGTTGTCCTCGTCGCCGTCTTGGCCGTCGTCGTCGTCGTCGTCGTCTTCCTCTCCGCCCTCGCCTCGCGCGCCCCCGCGGCCGCCACGGCCCCCCCCGCTCGCGCGCCCGCCGCCCGACCCCCGTTCTCCTCCGAGCAGCGCGCCGGACTTGACAAGCGACGTCAGAAAGACACACACCAAGCGCACGAGCCGCGCCTGGCCCCCCGGGTCGCCTGCAACGCCGCTGCCCCCGGCGCCGCCGCCACCCGCGCCGCCGCCGCCGCCGCCGCCGGGCCCCCCGCCGCCGCCGCCGCCGCCGCCGCCCCCCTCGGCCAGCTGCTCGCACGACGCCAGGCAGCGGGCCACGTAGGCGCGCAAGAGGGAGCGCGGCAGCCGGGCGCCCAGCTCCAGCACGACCTCCATCGACGCCAGCAGGGGGGCCGGCGGCGCGGCGACCGCGGCGGCCGCGGCACCGCCGCCGCCCCCCTCTCCAGATGCCCCTCCCCCGCCCGATCCTCCTCCGCCCGATCCTCCAGTCAGCGCGACCAAGTACTCGCGCCCGCGCGCGCCCGAGGCCAGGCCCGCCCCCCCGCTCCCGCCGCCGCCGCCCACCAGCAGGCCGCACGCGAGGGCCGGCGCGTGCGCCACCAGCAGGGGCACGTGCTCCGGCTCGACGCCCAGCCGCGCGACGAGCGAGGGCGCGGAGGAGGCGGCGGCGGCGAGCGCGTCGAGCGCGCGTCGCTGCTGCGACGGCGGCAGCGGGCCGCGCAGCGCGCGCGACACTAGCTCGCGCACCTCGGCCGGGCGGAGCGCGCCCTGCTGCCGCGGCGGCGCCCGCGCCTCGCCGTCCTCCCCGGGGCCGCCCGCCATCATGGATCCGTCCCACAAGAAGCCGTGGTGGTGGTCGTGGTGGCCGCGAGGCGGGGGGGAGGCGCCCCCCGCCTCTTGCCGCTCGCGCTCCCCGCCCTCCCCGCCTCTCGCCGCCCGGCCCCCTCCTCCCTCCTGCTGCTCCTCTTCCTCCTGCTGCTCCGGCGGCAGCGGCGGGTACAGCCACCGCAGTTCTCCGGGCACGGGCGGCAGGGGCTCCGGCTGGGGCCGCTGCCAGGGCCACAGCAGGAAAGGATTGCCGCCGCCGCCGCCGCCGCCGCCGCCGCCGCTCGTCCATGCCCGCGCCGCCGTGCCGGCCGCCGCCCAACGTTCGCACAGCGCCGCCGCCGCCACCGCCGCCGCCGCCTCGGCACGAGGAACGAAACCCTCTTCTTCCCGCGCAATGCGCTCGACGGCCGCAGAGGGCGGCAGGTCGTGCTCGGGCATGCGAAAGCGCGCCGCGTCTGTCGGAGGGAGGCCGCCGGCGCCACCGGACGCGGCGGCGGCGTCGGCAGCGTCGGCGCCTGCGTCGGCGGGCGGCGGCGCCGGGGGCATCGGCAGCCGGGACAGCAGCCGCAGCAGGTACCACCTCTCCGGCAGCGGCGGCCGCCGTTCCGGAGACGCGGCGCGCAGCAGGAGCGGCAAAAAGGGGTTTAGCGCCAGCCGCCGCCCCGCGGCCTCGCCGCTGCCGCCGCCGCCGCCGGCGGGCCCCCCCCCGTCCTCAAACTCAAACGCCGCCCATATGCAGTGCCAGAGGGCCGCCCTCTGGCCGGCGTCCAGCGCGACGGGCGGCGGGGTTCGCCGCGTGACCTCGAGCGTGAGCGCCGCGGCGCTGCAGGCGCTGAAGCGGGCGTGGCCCGGGGGGAAGGCCGAGCGGAAGAGGGCCGAGACCTGCGAGAGCGAGAGGCGGGCGTCGCCGCCGTCGTCGGCGCCATTGTTGCGGCGTCCATCAGCGGCGGCGGCCACCAGCGCGCCAAAGGCCCGCGCCTCGGCCGGGTCGAGCAGGGCCGACGCTATGGCGGCTGCTCCCGCGCCCGGTATCATTGGGGGGTGTGACGCTATCGGTTCGCTGCTTTCGGTGTGCGGGTGTCGAGACGATCAAGCTTTGGGGGGGGGGAGCGATCAGCGCCCGGCGTGCTTATTGCATGTCGGGCGTACTTGCTGCGTTTCGTATGGGACGGAGCAAAGGCGGCCGCACCTTTGGGGCAGGAACTCCTTGCGCGGGCCTTGCCGGATTCGCCGGCGACGCTGACGAGCGGCCCCGCGCTCGTCGTTGTTGCTTCAGCGCGGGCCTCTCCATCCGCTCCCGATCATTAAAACTTTGCGCCACTAGTCGACAAGCGGTCCGACCACCCGTAGTAACACGAGCTGGTGCTGCGCCGCGCCGCGAGGCCGTGGCAGCGCGCGCGCCGCATCGGCTCAACGGACTTTCCCCTCCCTCTCACCCCGCAAACCACGATGCCGCTGCTCGCGAGCTCCGCAGTAGCAGCAGCAGCAGCAGCGGCCACAGCGACGACGACCAAGGCAGCAGCAACGGCGACGGCAACGGTCGCGGCGGCGTCGGGCGTCCCGCGCCTGGCGGTCGCGCAGGCCTGCTTGGCGGCGTCGCTCCTCTCGACCGCGGCGACCCTCGTCGCCTCCTCCCTCGCCGAGCGCCGGCCGAAGCTCGTCCCCACGTCCCGCGGCGTGCCCAACATCCAGGGGTTCGCGGGCGTGCGGGCGTCGGCGCTCAGGCAGGGCGAGACGCTCTGCAAGTGCTGCCGCGGCCGTCAGCGCGTCGAGTGTGCGTGCTGCGCGGGCAAGGGGCGCGTCAACCGCCCGGGCGACGCGGTGCTGCCGCGCGGCGAGTGGCCGTCGTGGTGCCCCGCTTGCGGCGGCGGCGGGCTGGAGGTGTGCCCGCTGTGCCTGGGGGAGGGCGTCAAGAGGCGATTCGGCGGGTTTTGATTGGGGGGAGCGGCGATCGAGCGAGCCAAGCAGGCCGTTTGTCCGGCGGCGAGCGGCGGGCGGCCGCCGCCTGACGCAAGGCGGGCCGGCGGACGAGATGAGCTATCGTCGGCCTTTGTGCTCTCTTTTTCTGACTGGGGCGACTCACCCCTGCATCACTATCACACACACACATCCTCCTGATCGATATCGTGAAACATTGCGCAACACGGTGGTGCTTTGCTCGGCGTGACAGAGAACACGTTCAAAAAAATCACTCGTCTTCCTCAATCGTGAGCGAGCTGAGTGATACAACGAGACACCAGTCGCGCCGACGCTTAAGCCTCTCAAGCATCGCTGCTCTGCGACCCCGTCCTCTTGCGCACGCGCGCTCGCTTCAGAGAGACAAAAGCGCGAGAGAAAAAAACACATTCAAAAAAACCAAACACGCCAGTCAATCGCTCAATCGCTCGCACGATGGACCAGCGCTCCAAGCGCCAGCGCACGTCGTCGGGCGTGGATGCAAGCGCGCCGAAACCCGCAGCCGGCAAGCAGCCACAGCAGCAGCAGCAGCAGCATGCCGCCCTGACGACGACGGCGGCGGCGGCGACGCCCCGTCCTCGGCCGCCGCCATCGCCGGCCGCCGCCGCCGCCGCCGCCGCCGCTCGACCCCAACTGCCCCCTCCTCCCCCGCTCGGCCCGGGCGTCCAAGCCCCGCTGTCCGAGTTCCGCGCCGCCGCCGTCCCCTTCCTGGTCGGCCGCCTCGTCGACGCGCGCTCTCCGGAGGCCGCCACCCTCGCCCTCCGCCCCTCCCTGTCGCGCCTGTCGCGCGAGGTCGCCGCCCTGCTGCACGAGGCGGCGGCCCTGGGCCACAACGCCTCGCTCCTGGTCGTCGGCGACGCCGGCGGCGGAAAGACGCTAGCCGTCGAGCGCGCGCTGGCGGCCGTGTGCTCGGCGCACAACGCCGGCCTGCCGGCGGACAACCCGGCCGTGGGGGTGGTGCGGCTGTCGGGCGCGCTGCACGGCGACGAGCGCGGGGCCATGGCCGAGATCGCGCGGCAGCTGTGCGACGCGTTTGGGGTGACAGGCGCGGCGGCGGCGGCGGCGGCGGCGGCGGGCACGGCCAACGGCGCGGCCGGCGGCGGCGCGGGCAACGCCGCCCAGGCCGCCGCCGCCGCCCACATGTTTGCGCGCGCCGCCTCCTTCGGCGACAACCTCGCCTTCCTGGCCGAGCTCCTGTCGCGCCTGCACGCGGCCATGAAGGCCGTGGTCTTTGTGCTCGACGAGGCCGAGGCCTACGTCAGGCCGACAGGCCACGGGGGCGGCGGCGGGCGGCAGGTTGTCCTCTACAACCTGCTCGACGCGCTGCAGCGCTCGGGCGTGCGCGCGGCGGTGGTTGGCGTCACGACGCACTGGGACCTGGTCGAGGGGATGGAGAAGCGCGTGCGCTCGCGGTTCGAGTCGCGCACGCTGGTCGTCACGCCGCTGGTGGCGCCGGCGGCGGCAGAGGCGGCCGAGGCCGGCGCCAAGGAAGCGGCGGCAAAAGCAGCGGCCGCGAAGGCGGCCGAGGCGGCGGCCGAGGCGGCGGCGGCGGGCGAGCAGCCGCGGCAGGGCAGGGACGTCCGCCCTCCGTCTTTGCCATCTGCCCGCCGCGCCGCCGACGACGGACGCAGCGGCAGCACCGGCGGCAACAACAGCAGCGCCGCTGGCGCCGCCACGGCCGCCGCCGCCGCCCAGGAGGCCGCCGCCGCCGCCGAGGCGGCCGCCGCCGACGCGCGGCGCGAGACCCCCTCCGCCCTGCTGCGCGCCATGCTCTCGCTGCCCGAGGAGTTCGAGCCGCGCCACCACGCCGCCACCCATAACGCCTCCGTGCGGCGCGCCCTCGACGCCGAGCCGGTGCGCCGCGCCCTGGCCGAGGCCGCCGACGCCGGCGCCACGCCGCGCGAGGTCGGGGGGCTGGCCGTGACGGCGCTCGTGCGCGCGGCGGGGCGCGCGGCGTCGGCGGGAAGCGCGGCGATGGTGGACGCGTCGGACGTGCTGGCGGCCGTGCGTGCCGCGCGCGAGGCGCAGGACGGGCGCGCCACGGCCGTCACGGCCCTGTCGGTCCTGGAGTGCGCGCTGCTGGCCGCGGCCGCGCGCGTGGAGGAGCGCGCGGCGGCCGCCGCGCTGGCGCTGGGCCCGGGCGCCGGCACGGCGGCGGCGGGCGTCGGCGCGACGGGCGGCGGCGGCGGCGGCGGCGCTACCGCGGTCGCGCTCGCGGCGTTGCCCATCGTCAATTTTGAGGCCGTGTACGACGAGTTCTCGCGCGCCACCCTGCGCGGCAGCGAGTTCGACCACCTGCGCAGCAAGCCCGCGGCGTGGCGCGCGTTCCGCGACCTGGTCGCCGCGGGCCTTGCGGAGTTTTGCGGAGGGGGGTCGGGCGGCGGCGGCGGCGGCGGCGGCGGGACGGGCAACGGGACGTCCGGCGCCTTGACGCTGCCGTACGCGCCCGTGCAGCTGCTGCTTCACCGCAAAGACCTGGATCAGGGGCTGGCGCGGCACCAGCTGTGCCCGGCGTGGCTCAAGCGGTACCTGGAGGGATAGAGAAACCGTACCGTGTCAAGATATGTCTTTCGGCGTCGGCGCAAGGGTGAAGCTCTCTTGACGAGGCGCGAGCATTGACGGGAGGGGCGTCGGCGGCGGCGGCTGGCGCGCGCCGACGGGGAACCTCCCTCTCTAGACAGCGGCCTTCCTCGCTCTCTCCCTCGAGACACACACAAACAAACACACACGACCCCTGTCCGAGATCATCTCCGGCCTCGACGCACGCGCGCGCGCCCGCGACCCACCACCTCGAACAACCCTCGCGCAAAAGGTTGTCGGCCGCCACCAACCTCTCCCCCCATCTCTCTGTCCGCATCATCGTCGCTCGACCGGCTCCCTCCCCCCGTGCCCGCACAGCGCGCTTGACCCGCACCGTCGCAACCCATCGCGCCATCGGAGACGCGCCGCGCCCCGTCTCCCCCATCGCTCCGCGGCAAGGCACCCCCGCAACAAAAACTCGAACACTCGACAGAAAAGGGGATGCAGACTTCACAGCGGCCCGCTGCGGCGCTGCAGCGGCCGGCCGCGGGCGCGCGCCCCGCGTCCCTGCGCGCGGCTATGCCCTCGCGCGCGCGCGCCGTCTCCCCCCGCGCCATCGCCGCGCCCGAGCGCGCCGCCCCTGCTGCCAGCAACAACAGCAACGGAGCCTCCCCCTCCTCGTCCGCGCCCGCCTGGGGCCCGACCTCGTGGCGCAACTACACGGCCCACCAGCAGCCCGAGTACCCCGACGCCGCCGTCCTCGAACAGGCCTGCGACGAGATCCGCCAGTACCCGCCCCTCATCTTTGCCGGCGAGGCGCGCACGCTGCAGGCGCGGCTCGCGAAGGCGGCGCGCGGCGAGGCCTTCGTGCTGCAGGGCGGCGACTGCGCCGAGGCCTTCAGCCAGTTTAGCGCCAACCGCATCCGCGACACCTACCGCGTGCTCCTGCAGATGAGCGTCGTCATCATGTTCGGCGGCTCCGTCCCGGTCGTCAAGCTCGGGCGCATGGCGGGCCAGTTCGCCAAGCCGCGCTCGGCCAACCTAGAGGCCGCGCCCGCCTCTGCCGCAGCCGCCGTCGCCTCGGGCGCCGTGCCCGCGCAGCTGCCCTCGTACCGCGGCGACATCATCAACGGCCCCGAGTACACCTCGGACGCCCGCATCCCCGACCCCTGGCGCCTCGTGCGCGCGTACAACCAGTCCGCCGCCACGCTCAACCTGCTGCGCGGGTTCTCCACGGGGGGGTACGCGGGGCTGGCGCGCACCGCCTCTTGGAACCTGGACTTTATGGCCAACTCGGACGAGGGCCGCGCCTACGTCGACCTCGCGCGCCGCGTGGACGAGGCCATCGCCTTCATGGCCGCGTGCGGCCTGGACAGCGGCGACGCGCTCATGCGCGAGACCGAGTTCTACACGTCGCACGAGTGCCTGCTGCTGGGGTACGAGGAGGCGCTGACCAGGCAGGACTCGACCACCGGCGCGTGGTACGACTGCTCGGCGCACTTCCTGTGGTGCGGCGAGCGCACGCGCCAGCTCGACGCCGCGCACGTCGAGTTTTTGCGGGGCGTCGGCAACCCGGTCGGCGTGAAAGTGAGCGACAAGGTCGACCCGGCCGAGCTCGTGGCGCTGGTGGCGTCGCTCAACCCGTCCAACGAGCCCGGGCGGCTGGCGGTGATTGTTCGGATGGGCGCCAAGGGGGTGCGCGCCGCGCTGCCGGGGCTGATCGGGGCCGTCGAGGAGGCCGGGCAGGTGGTCACGTGGGTGTGCGACCCCATGCACGGCAACACCGAGACGTGCAACGGCTACAAGACGCGGCGGTACGAGAACGTGCGCGCTGAGGTCGAGGCCTTTTTCGACGTGCACGACGGCATGGGGACGGTGCCGGGCGGCGTGCATCTCGAGATGACGGGCGACGACGTGACCGAGTGCGTGGGCGGCGGCGCCATGGTGGGCGAGGACGACCTCGAGTCGCGCTACCACACGCACTGCGACCCGCGCCTGAACGCGGAGCAGTCGCTCGAGATGGCCTTCTACGTGGCGTCGCGGCTGCGGCGGCGCAAGGAGCGGCTGGCGGCGGCCAAGAAGGACCGCGAGGCGGCGCGGGCGACGGCGGGCGGCGGCGGCGCGGCGTGGGGCGGCGGCGGCGCGGCGGCGGGCAACGGCACGCTCCTGTTCTAAGGGCGGCTCTCTTTTGGCGCCGGTCGTTGGTTTTTGATCCTTCCCTTTCGATCTCCGGTCTCCCTTTCCTCGTCTTTTTCTCCCCCTTTCGTTTCTCTCGCGCAAAACACACACACGCTCGCGCTCGCGCTCGCGCTCGCGCCCGCCGGGGGTTTCTCTGGTGTTGCAACGTGTTTATCACAACTAATCATCACGCCGGATTACTGGGTGCAGGCAGAGACTCTCGAAGGGCCCGTAACCTTACCCCTGGTGCCTCCTCCCTCCTCCTCCTCCTCCTCTGCGCGGGACGAACGACGGCGACGACGACTAAAACGGCGACGACGAATTCGAATCCCCCCCGAATTCGAATCCCCCCCCCAAACATCGCGCGACGCCACTCCCCTTCCCCCCCCCCTACTCCATCCGCAGCAGCCGCAGCATCACCGCCGCCGATGCCACCCGCGTCCGCGCGTCCGCCGCGTCCAGGTCGTGCCCGGCCTCCACCACGCCCCACGCGTCCGTCTGGTGGTCCTCCTCGAGACGGGCGGCGGCCACCGCCCGCGCCACGCCCACGCGCCCGTGCGCCAGCGCCGCCGCCACGACGAGCGACTTTGAGGCGGCGGTGGCCTGGTCCACGGCCGCGAGGGTCCACGCGTCGAGGGAGGCGAGGTAGCGGGCGAAGGCGCGCTCGCTGCCCTCGGTCTGGGGCGCGCCCGAGACCGCAGAGCTCGGGAGGAGCGGCCCGTCGGGCGCGCGGATGGGGCCGGCGGCGTCGGCCGCCCACGCGAGCAGCTCGTCGAACGCCTCGGCCTGCTTGCGCGCCAGCTCGGTGCCGGCGTCGTAGCGCACGGCGGCCGCGTCTGTGTGCACGAACTTCAGCAGGCCCTTCTCGACGGCCGCGCGCGGCTTGGGCTCGTCCAGCGCTGTCGCGCAGAGCGCCGTCAGAGGCATGGCCACGGACAGCGGCCGCCCCTGGTCCAGCCACTCCCACTCGCCCGCGACGGCGAGGGCGAGGGCGCGCGTGGGCAGGAGCATAGCGTTCTGGCCCGGGGTCTTGACCGGGTAGCCGCGCAGCGAGAGCTGCCACCAGCAGGGGGGGCGGGAGAGGGGGGATGCGCCCGGCGGCCGAGGCGGCGGCGGCGGCGGCGGCGGCGGGGGACTGCGCCCGGCCTGGCGCTGCAGCGCGGCAGGGTCCGGGACGGGCGCGATCCGGACGGTGTCGTAGAAGCGGCCGCGGCCGGGGCGGGCCAGCGTGGTGGGGGTGGCGGCGGCGGCGGGGGTGGGGGTGGTTGCGGCGGCGGCGTCTGGAGAGTCGGGTGAAGAAGAAGAGTGGAGCGCGCGGCCCCCTTGGCGGGCGAGCATAGGTCGGGCCGTCGTCGCCATCGCTGTCGCCGCCGGTGCTGCTGCTGTCGTTGCCGCTGCTCTTCCGGGCCTGCGGACGGCGAGACTCCGCGCTGGATCTCGTGCTGCGCCTGCTGCTGCTGCTGCTGTGGTGGTCACGCCTCTCTTGCCCTCGAGCGTCGCTGACGCTGCTGCTGCTGCTGATGATGCTCCGGCGCGCGAGAGACTGAAGTCGGTCGCGTGGTGCCTCTCCTGCAGCGCGATCAGCATGCGCCAGAGCGCGCCGGGCGCGCGCCGAGCGGTGATCGAGGGGGACGTCATCGTTCGAGGGTTGCTGAATGAGCGAGTCGGGTGTGACCGGGGCTAGGGGAGAAGAAGGGGCGGCATCTTTGAGGCGGGCGGCGGCGCCGTTCAATCGATCGGCGCTCGATCGCACTCGCTCGCCGGTCCAAGAGCCGTCGCCCTTTCGTCGAATCGTCGAGGGGGAACGGGCAGTTGTCAGGGATTTCGGTTGTTTAGAGGGTGTATGATTTATTCGGTTAGGTCGGGTGAAAAGCGCAAAAAGACAAGCAAATTGTGGTGTACAAAAGGCGCGAGGAGCGAGCATGGCGAAAACAACCAACGACGCCCCCCCTCTCTTCTCTCACGCCCCAAACAGCCTCAGCGCCGCCGCCGCCGTCGCCGCGCTCGTCAGCGACGCCGACGCCAGGTTGACCGCGTTGTTCGACAGCCAAGGGCGCCCGCAGATGCGCGTCACGCTCTCGCCCGGCCGGCCCACCACGCGCCGCCGCGCGCGGTCGTATCCGCTAAACTGGACCGTGGCGCCTAGCAGGCTGTCGACCAGGCTGCCGCCGAGGCCCGCGGCCAGGCCCAGGACCACGAGGGGCCACTGGGCCTGGGCGGCGGCGCGCTGGGCGCCAAACACCCAGAGCGTGGGAGACACGAGGGCGGCGGCGTAAAAGACGAGGCCGGCGAACAGGCCGCCGGCGGCGCTGGCGGCGAGGCCGAGCGGCGAGACGGCGCCGTTGGTCCCGCGGCGCACGCGCCTGCCGGACGTGACGAGGCGCGGGGTGCCGCGCCAGAGGACGCCCAGCTCGCTGGCCCACGTGTCGCCCATGCAGCAGGCGTAGTAGCCCAGGAAGCCGCCCAGCAGGGCGGTCAGGGCGCGCGAGCGCCACGGCTCGAGCAAGGGGGCGCCGGCGGCGGCGGCCGCCGCCGCCGCCTGGCCGGGGTTGAGGGGCAGGTCGACGCAGCCCGCGAGCGCGCCATACGCGACGGCCAGCACGGTGGGGACGCCGCCGTTGCAGAGGACCTGCTTCCAGTCGCGGCGGCCGGCGGCGGCCGGGAGCGCGGCGGTGGAGGCGGAAGAAGAGGAGAAAGAGGCGGCGGCGGCGGGAGCGACAGCGGCGGCGGCGGCCGCCGCCCCGGCCGCCGGGGCGCGCTCCGTCTCGTCGTCGGCCGTGCCCATCGCCGCCTTGACGTCGTGCTTGAAGGCCGTGAGCTTGCTGCACGCAAAGAAGAACGCCACGAGCGTGGCCCCCAGGCGCAGGCTGCAACCGAGCGTGCACGCGCCGACGACAAAGGCGGCGGCGGCGCCCGAGCCGCAGAGCGCGCCGCGCCGGAGGCCCCAGCCGGCGATGCCCGCGGCGCCCGCCAGCGCGCCCGCCCATTGGATGCCCAGGCCGAACGCGTGCGAGGCGACCAGCAGCGCCGACATCACGGCGGCGCCGGCGAGCGCGCGGGCGACGGCGGCCGCGGCCGCCCAGCGCTCCGAGCCGACGGTCGGGGGCTCGGCCATGGCCGCGAGGCGGCGCGCATCGCGCGCGCTGATCGAGGGAGGAGGAGGAGGAGAAGGAGAAGGGGAGGCGCCGCCGCCGCCGCCGCCGCCGCCGCCGGCCGCGGGCGATGGCGCGCCCTCGGGCGGCAGCAGCTCGGCCGCGGGCGCGGACAGGAGCGCCTCGACCTCGGCGAGCGCGCGCTGCACCTTGGCGACGGCCGCGGGGTCGGCGGCGGCGGCGGCGGCGGCAGCGGCGCTGGCGGGGCGCGAGGGGGAGGCGCCGTTGCCGCCGCCGCCGCCGTTGCCGTCGGCGGCGCTGGCCGCCCCGTTGCGCGCGGCCGCGGTGCCGTAGCGGTCGTTGATCGAGCGGTAGTAGGCGCTGTAGCTGGTGCCGCTCGCGGGGTCAGGCGGGGCGGAGGAGGAGGACGAGGGGGAGGGAGGCGTTGCGGCGGCGGCGGCGGCGGCGGCGGCGGCCGCCTCCGCGTCGGCGGCGATCCGGGATGGGATGGCCGCGGGGGCCTGCATCCATGGTGCGGCGGCCGGGTCGGCGGCCGCGGGCGGTGCGTCCGGCGCGGCGCCGTCGGCCGGGGTGGCGGCGGCGCAGGTCGGCGATCGCCGGCGCGCATGCAGCCGCGGCCGTGGCTGCTGTTGCTGCCGCTGCTGCCGCGGGTGCCGGGGCTGTTGCGGCTGCTGAGCGGCGGCGACGGCGGCAGAGGCGACGCAGCACGGGGGCACGGCAGGCCGGATCATGCCGGCGGTCGCGTACGCCGGCGGCCGCCGCGCGGCGCGGCGGGCGGGCGGCCGCCCGGCGGCGGCTGCCGGGCGGCCCCGCTGCAGCTGCATGAGTGTGGCGCTCCGCGTTCGGTCGTTATCGGTGTCGTTGTTGAGGGGGGGCCGCGCACGCGGCGCTGTCGGCGGCGTTGGCGGCGTTGGCGGCGCTCCCAGAGAGTCGCGCGCGCGTCGCCTCGTCACGCCGCGCCCCCTATTCGCCGGGACTTCACGCTTAGATGGATTCCGGGCAAACTCGACCGCACGCGCGCGTGGGCGGCAATCTCCTCTTGTCAGGGCGACTCGACGAGATTAGGGGGGGGGCGATGGAGCTCTCTTTCACGCGCGCCCGTGTGATTGTTGAAGTTGCGCGGCGTAAGTTGGGCGGTGGCATGCAACGTTGGCTAGACAAGGTGTGTGTGTGTGTGAGATGCGACGGGCGCCGCGGCATCAACGGAGTTTTCTTGCCGACGCCGCCACCGCCCCCCGCCGCCGCCTCCGCCCGAAAGAGCGCCGCCGCCGGACACCGACGCCGCCGACGACGCTGCCGACGACGCCCGCCAAAAAAACCGTCGACACTTCTGTGTATGACTTCACGCGCCCCTCCTTCACTCGCTCCTCCATTGCTCCCGATTTCGAATCGTCGCCTCTCTCCAGTACCTCTAGCCTAGGCTAATCAGAGGATCGAGCGCACGCGCGACGCGCACCAAACTCGGGGGCGCGCGAAAAACACACCCGACCAAAAAGAATAAGACTTTCAAGAGAGGTCAAAAAACAAAAGCAACAGCCATGCAACCCATGGTGCGGGACCACGACCGCCTGCGCGCCAAGCTCGCGCAGTTCTTCCCGGGAGAGGAGCCCGACCTGAGCTCGCCGCGCGTCAAGGCCGGCGTGCCAGTCCAGCCGAAGCGCGGCCGCCGCCGCCCGTCGCTCGTCGCGGGCGCGGGCGCAAAGCGCGGCGGGTCCCCGCTGCCGCCGCCCCCGCCGCCTCCGCCCGCGCCCCACCAGCCTGCTGCAGCCCCTGCGGCCTATTCCCTCCGCTCCGCCCCCGCCGGCGGCGGCGGCCCGTGGATCACCTTCACGCTGCGCTTCCCCGAGGCCTACCGCGGCGCCCGCTTCGACGGCTGGGTGCTCAAGCGCGCCACCCTGCCGCGCACGGGCGAGCGCCGCGTCAACTTCTGCGGCCGCCTGATAGGACCGGGCGGCCAGACGCTCCGCCGGCTCGAGCTCGAGTGCCCGGGCGTCCACATTGTGGTGCGCAGCGGGCCGGGCGCCCCCGCCGGCACCCCCCCGCAGCCGGGCGATCCGGGCGTGCACGTGGTCTTTTCGGGAAGGACGCTCGACGCCGTCGAGACGGGCGTGGCGGCGGTGATGCGCGAGCTGTGGCCGCTAAACCCGCACTCGCACGGGTTCGCGCCCGTGCGCCTGAGCGCGGGCGGCGAGGACACGCTGACGGTGGTGCTGGTGGGGGGCGCGGGGGGCGGGGGCGGGCGCGAGGCGCGGGGGGGCGGCGACGGCGGCGGGGACGCGGCGGCGGCCTCGACGCCGGCGGCCTCGCGACTGCGGCGGCAGCAGCAGCGGCTCCAGGGCGGCGGCGGCAACAGCGGCGGCGGCAGCGGCAGCGGGAGCAGCAATGGCGGCGGAGGCTGCGGCCACGGTGGCGGCCACGGCGGGAGCGGCGGCGGCGGCGGCGGCGGCGGCCACGGCGGTGGCGGCTGCGGCGGCAAGGGCGACACAGGAGGCCGCCCCGCCCTCGCGCCCAATCCGCCCAATGCGGAAGGAGGGCCGCGCTCACCGCCCCACCCGCGCTCCGCGGCCGCCGTGCCGCCGGCCCCGGGCGCCGCCGCCGCCATCGCCGACGGGCCCTCGAGCTCGCCGCCCGCCTCGGCCGCCTCGGCGTCGTCGTCTTCGTCGCCGTCGGCCGCCTCGGTCTCCTCCTTTGCCTACGCCACCGGCGCCCTGCCGACCTTTAGCGGTATCCGCCCCCTGTCGCTCGACCCCGCCGCTCCCGGCCCCGCGGCGGCGGCCGCGGCGGGCTGGCACAGCCTCACCACGTCGGCCTCCGGATCGCTCTCGCGCTCGTCGTTCGCGGTGGCGCCGCCGGGCGCGCCGGCGCCGGCGCCTCCGGCCGCGGCCGGCCGCCCGCCCCTGCCGCCGCCCGTGCTCGAGCCGTGGAAGGCGCTGGCGCCCATCGCGCGGCCCGCGTCGTCGAGCCCAACGCCGAGCGCCGCGCCCCCCCCGGTCGCGCGGCCGCCGCTGCCGTCTCCGCGCGCGCTGCCGCCGTTGCCGACGCCGCAAGCGCTGCCGCCGCTCCGGCCGCAGGCGGCGCGGCCGCTGCCACAGCCGCAGCCGCAGCAGGTGTCCAGCTCGAGCGGCGGGGACGAGGACGACCACACGCTGCTGATGTCGTCGCTCCGGGACATGTTGCGACCGATGCCACTCGCGCAGGGCACGGCGTAGAAAAAGAGGCCGGGGTTCGGCCGTTGCGGCGGCGGCCAGACACACGCACTGTATTTTTTCCCTCGCTTCAGCGTCGCTTCTTGAAAGGCGATCGGCGCCGCAGCAGGAGCCTTTCTCCCCCAAAAACGTGCGGTCACACACATACAAAGTCAGCACAAGCAGCAGTCGCCGCAGCGTTTTAACCAGCACACCGACCCGACCTACACTCGTCCTCGATCTCGCGCGGCGGGCGCGTTCGCGAACAGAGGGCCGCCGCACTCGCCTCTCTCTCTGATCGCCCGTCTCTCCACCCGCCCGTGCCAAGAGACGCCCTTTTGCGACCGCAGCCGCGCGATCACGCGCCTGCTTTTGTGATCCTCGCCGGCGGCGGGCGTGAAAGAAGGGACACAGCAAGAGGCGGGCGCCTCGCGACCCTCCCCCTCTCCGCCTTCAAAAACGCGAGGGGCGCGCCTCCTTCTCCTCTCCCCTGTCGGGGCGCCGCGAGAGGAGCAGCGCGCCAGGATGTCGCTCTCCAAGACGTCCAAGCTGCTGCAGTTTGTCAACTACCGTGAGTCGTGCTCGGGCGATGAAGGGCCGGCCCGCCGTTGCCGCCGCCGCCGCCTCACTTCGCGCGCTCGCCGTCCCTCTCTCTCTCTCCGCCCGGCCCCCCTCCTCACCATCCCCCCTCCCAAACCAAAAAAACAAACCAACAGGCATGCGCGTCACCCTGCCGGACGGCCGCCAGATCGTCGGCCGCTTCATGGCCTTCGACCGCCACCTCAACCTTGTCCTGGGCGACGCGGAGGAGTACCGCCTGATGCCGCCCAAGCGGGCGGCGGCGGCGGCGGGAAACGGCGGCGGCAGCGGCGGCGGCGGCGCCGCGGCCGGCGCGCCGGAGGAGGCGCGGCGGGTCCTCGGGCTCGTGCTGCTGCGCGGCGAGGAGGTCGTCTCGCTGACGGTCGAGGGCCCGCCGCCCGCGGAGGACCGCGCCGCCCGGGGCCCGGCCGCGCCGGGCCCGGGAGTGGGCAGGGCCGCGGGCAGGGGCATGCCGGTCGCCGCCGCCGCCGCGCCGCCGAGGGCGCCGGGCGCGCCGCCGCCGGGCCTGGGCGGCGCGGCGCGCGGCGTCGGCGCGCCGTCGCCGGCGATGATGGCGCCGCGGCCGCCGGGCAGCATGCCGCTGCAGATGATGGGGGGCATGCAGCAGCCGCAGATGATGGGCGGCATGCCGCCCATGGGCGGGCGGCCCATGATGGGCGGCATCATGCCGCCGCCAGGAGGTGAGCTGAGGTTTTTTGGGTTTTTTTGGTTTTTTGCGGAAGGCGGACGAGCGCCCCGAGCGAGCGCGCGTTCGGGCGTCGGTCGCCGGCGAACAACCCGCGAGAACGAGAACGAGCGACCGAAAAGCAAAGGCCCACCGATGGCAGAACCGCCCGGGGGGGCCGCGGGTCCAGTGAAGTGGAGACGCGGTCCCGGTGCCGGCCAAGTGGTTTTATCGAAGGGCGAGAGCCGATTCCCCCTCTTTCCTCTTCCTCTTCCTCTTCCTCTGCTCGCTTTCAAGAGCGGGCCGGGGGGGCGGGGGGGGAAGGGGCGGGGGGGGGCGAGGGCGCGCGATCTCCGGGGACGGGAAGAAAAGAAAAGAAACATGCACCAGATCTTCGAATATCCGCGCCCAGATTCACACCAGCACGCCCCGCCCTGTCTCCCTCGTCGCTCCAAAACTCACCCTTTCACTTTGCTCTTCCCCCCTCCCCAAAAACATACAATCAAACAACGAAAAAAAACCACCGCCAGGCCCTTTCGGCGCCCCGCCGCCGCCACCCCCCTATGGCTTTGCGCCGCCCCCTGCGGGCGGCCCGCCCCGTCCGCCGCAGTGAGCTGTCCCGACGGGCGCGCAATTGACCCCCACCCCCCATCCCGCAACAGACGCGGAAGGCACGAACGATAAACAATAAGAACAACACCTTGACGTCCCTAGTTTGTTTCTTAAAAACATTGTGAAAAAAAGACAACCCCCCGTCCGAAACGACCAGAACAAGACACGACAGCCACGCCTCTTTTTTTTCCACTCCGCCGCCTCCAGATCAGATCGACTTGGTCACGTAGATCGCGATGTCCTCCGGCGCCGTCCCCACCGACCGCAGGTACTCGACAATCTTGCGCAGGCTGGCGTTCGCGTCCAACCCGAGCAGCGACGGCCGCGCCAGCACCGCCGCCCGCAGGTCGCCGACGCCGGCCTCCTCCTGCAGGCACTGCGCCCACGGCTCGGGCCTGTTCGGGACGCTGTAGCACAGGCAGCCCGGGTGCGCGCCCACCACGGCCACCACCTCGGCCGACGACAGGCCGACGCGCGCGGACAAAAAGGCGGCGACGGCGGCGATCTCCTCGGCCGTCAGGTTTTCGCGGGCGGCCGCGGCGTTGGCGCCCTTGCGGCCGGAGCCGCCGCCGCGGCCCGTGAACAGGCTGTTTGGGTTCATGGAGGTGTCGAGGACGCGGGCGATGTCGGCGGCGTTCTGGAAGCCGAGCGCGCGCAGGGCCTGGGCGCACGCCAGGTAGGCCGCGTCGACGCCGCCGGCGGCGCTGCGGGCGGCGGCGGCGGGGGAGGCGGTGGCGGGCAGCGGGGACGAGGCGGTGGCGGCGACTCGGGCGCCGCTGCCGCTGCCTGCGCCTGCTGCCGCTGCGACCGCCCCCAGGCCTGCCGGGCGGCGCGATGCCGCGACGCCCGCTCGCCTCCTGCCGTTGCCGCTGAGCTGCGACTGCCACGGCGCGCGCGCGCGGCAAGAGGAGAAGGAGGAGAAGGGGGCGCTCGCGGCCTCCAGCCTGCTGTGACGACGAGGACAGGAGGAGGGCGCCGCAGGGACTGCTGCTCCTGCTGCTGCTGTTGCGGCCTGCGCGCGAGGACACAGGGCGTAGGCCATGTTTGATGTGTCGAGGAGCTGTGAGGATGCGAGGATAGAGACGAGGAGAGGGAGAGGGCAACGCCGTATGAAGGAGAGGCGACGATGCGCGCGCGGCGAAGCCACGCTCGGAAACGACCGACTCCGACGACGACGCCGGCGGACAAAGCGCAAAAACTCATAACGGAACCACCGCGCCAAGGCCCATCTAGCCGCACCAATTCGATCGCGAACTCACTCCTCCTTGATCCACACTGAACCATACCTGTCACTGGCTCAGCGAAGAAGCCAGCCCCCCCGACGAGGGGCCTTCCATCGTCGCGAAATCGCGCCTCTTTCTTCAAACGCCGTGGGTCGACCCTTGGAGAACCGGCGCGCGCGCAGGTCACCAGGAGCAAAGATTCGATGGACCACCCATAATCTGTAGAGACCCCGTGACACTTCTCTCTCTCGGCACAGAAAGAGAGGAGAGGCGTGAACAGCGCGGCGGCGCCGCGAACGCGCGGGCAAACGCGCCCTCTGCGCAACCGCCCGCCCGCGCCCGCCAACTCGGGACGGCGAAGAACAAAACACACAGCATGCCCCTGCCCAACCCTCTCGACGCAGCCGAGGCCGGAAGCGCCGACGGCGAGCGCGCCTCCCTGCTGCGCACGCCGGCGGCGGCAAACGGGAGCGCCCCGGCCCCGTCCTCCTCGTTCTCCGTCGCCCTGCCGCTGGCCGCCGCCGACGGACCGCGCCGCGCCCGCGCGCCGCTGCTGCCGCCGCCGCCCGCGTGCCCCCCCGCTCCTCCCCCACCCCCTCCCCCTGCCCCGCGGCGCTTCGAGAGCCTCGACTTTGAGCCCGTCGACAACGCCGTCGCCACCGCCGACGAGGCCAGCCGCGGGCCCCTCGATGCCGTCGCCGCCAGCGTCGCCCGCTGGGCCGTGTGCCTCGCCGCCGGCGTCGCCGTCGCCACCTCGGCCTTTTGCGTCAACGCCGCCGTCGAGCTGCTCGCCGGCGCCAAGCACGGCGCCGCGCTGTCGCTGCTGCGCGCGGGCAGGCCCGCCCTGTCCTTCCTGCTGGTCGCGTCGGCCAACTGCGCGCTCGTGGGCGGCGCGGCGGCGCTCACGGCGTTCTGGGCGCCCGAGGCCGCGGGCTCCGGCATAGCAGAGGTGAAAGCGTTCATGAACGGCGTCGACGTCCCGGGGCTGTTTGCGCCGCGCACGCTGGCCGCAAAATTGCTGGGCATGGTCGGGGCCGTGGCCGGCGGCCTGGCGGTCGGCAAGGAAGGGCCCTCGCTGCACGCGGGCGCGGCCATCGCCGCCCTGCTGTCTCAGGGGGGCGCGGCCGCGCGCCGGGCGCCCGCGCTGCGCTGGTTCTGGAACGGGCGCGACCGGGCCGACGCCGTGGCGTGCGGCGCGGCGGCGGGCATCGCGGCGGCGTTCCGGGCGCCGCTCGGCGGGGTGCTGTTCGCGCTCGAGGGCGCCTGCACGGTCTGGCAGCGCAGCAACCAGCTGCTGGCCATGGCGTTCTTCACGACGGCGGTCGTCAGCGTGAGCCTGCGCGCCCTCGCGAGCGTGTGCACGGCGGCCGCGCTGCTGTCGGACGACCCGCGGCGGGCGAGGGCGCACTGCGGCTTTTTTGGCGCGGGCGGGGGAAGCGGGGGCGGCGGCGGCGGCGCAAGCAGCGCAAGCGGCAGCAACGGCGGCGGCGTCGGCCACGGGTCGCCGTCGCCGCTCTCGCCGGGCGGCGGCGGCTCCTTCGTCTACGAGATCGCCGAGGGGCAGGACGCGTACGAGCTCGGCGAGCTGATGCCCGTGGTGCTGCTCGGCGTGGTCGGCGGGCTGCTGGGCGGCCTGTTCAACGGCGCGCAGCTGCGGCTGGCGCGCTGGCGCCGCGCCGCATATGCCGCGGTCGCCGCGGGCGCGCGGCCGCCGCCGGGCGCCTCGCCCGCGGCCGCGCGGCGGGCGGCGCGACGGCGCGCAGCGCGCGCGCGCGTGGCCGAGGCCGTGCTCGTCGCCCTGGCCACCTCGGCCGCCTCGTTCGCGCTGCCCTGGCTCGCGCGCTGCCGCCCCTGCCCCGCGGCCGCGCCCGGCTCCGAACCCTCGGCCTCGCCCGCCTGCCCGCGCCCCGAGGGCGCCACCAGCGGCAGCTTTGTCTCCGTGGGCTGCCCGGCGCCCCCCTTTGCCCGGTCCCCACTCGCCGCCGCAGAAGACGGCGCGGGCGAAACAACCAACCCCGATCCGCCCGCCGTCCCCCCCCCTATGTACAACGACCTCGCCACCCTCACCTTCAACACGGCCGACGACGCCATCCGCGCCCTCTTCTCCCCGCGCGTCAAGTACGAGTACGGCGTCGGCTCGCTCGCCCTGTTTGCCGCGGTCTACTACTGCTTGGCAATACTTAGCTACGGCCTTTCGCTGCCGACAGGGCTTTTCGTGCCCTCTATTCTGTGCGGCGCCGCCTATGGCCGCCTGGTCGGCATCTTTGTCGCCGAGCGGCACCCGGCCTCGCGCGTCGACGAGGGCACGTACGCCCTGCTCGGGGCCGCGGGATTTTTGGGCGGGTCCATGCGCATGACCGTGGCGCCGTGCGTCATGCTGCTCGAGCTCACGAGCAACCTGGCGCTCCTGCCGCTCGTCATGCTTGTTCTGCTGGTGGCCAAGGCGGTCGGCGACGGCACGGGCGTTCCCGGGACCTACGAGGCGGCGATGGAGTCCAAAGGCCTGCCTTACCTGCCGGACCTGGCCGAGGCGGGCGAGTGGGTGGCCGCGGGCGCGGACGGCGACGAGGGAGACGGGCAGCAGGACGACGGAGGCGTCGCCGGGGCGGGGGGGCTGGCGGGCCTGATGCGGCACGTCTCGGCGCTCGAGGCGTGCGGCGGGCGTGGGGGTGTGGTGGCCCTGAGGCGGGTGGAGGAGGTGAGGCGGCTGGTCGCGGTGCTGGCGACGACGCGGCACAGCGGTTTTCCCGTGTACCACGACTACGCCGAGGAGGAGGAGGAGGGGGAGGAGGGGGAGGAGGAGATCGGGGACGAAGGAGGAGGAAGGGGGCGGGGGGCGGGCGGGCGGCGCGCGGCAAAGACAGAGGGAGGAGCGACGGCCCCGGGCGCGGCGGGCCTCTCTCGCCGCCACCCGGCCACCGAGGCCCTCTACGGCCTCGTGCTGCGCTCCCAGCTCCTGGCCCTCCTCCGCGCGCGCCGCTGCCTCCAGCCGTCGCCGCGCGTGCACGCAGGGGCGGCGGCGCGCCTCGCCTTCTCCTTCACGCCCGGCGACTTTGCCGCGCCCATGGCCGCGGCCTCCCCCCCGCCCGCCGAGGACGGCGACGGGGCAGACGGCGGGCGCGGCGCAGGCGGAGGCGACGGCGCGTTCTTTTTGGACCCCTACTGCGGCGCGCAGGGCGGCGCCGTCGGGAACGGCGTCGGGAACGGCGTCGGGAACGGCGTCGGGAACGGCGTCGGAAACGGCGTCGGGAACGGCGTCGGAAACGGCGTCGGGAACGGCCGGTCGGCGGCCGGGGACGAGGAGGAGGGCGATGCCGTCGCTCGTGCAGCGGCCGCGCTGAGCCTGACCGAGGAGGACCTCGACATGTTCCTCGACCTGGGTCCCTACGCCAACCGCTCGCCGCACCTGGTCGACGGCGACGCGCCCCTGAGCAAGGCCTACACGCTGTTCCGCGCGCTGGGTCTGCGGCATTTGCTGGTGGTCGCGCCGCGCGGGGGGCGGCAGCAGCAGCAGCAGCCGTCGCAGCAGCAGTCGTCGCAGCGGCGGCGGGCGTCCGCGGCCGTCGTCGGCCTGCTGACGCGCGCCGACCTTACGCCCGCGGCCGTCGAGGCGCGCCTGGGCGAGGCGCAGCGGCAGGTGGCGGGTGAGGCGCGCGCGGGCGCGGCGCGGGGGCGCGCGGCGGCCCGCGCGCGCGAGCACCAGCAGCTGCTGATGCTGGCGCGGCAGCGGGCGGCGGCGGGCGGCGGCGGCGGCGGCGGCGGCGGCGGGGCGGGCTCGGGCGCGGGCGGCGGGCTGCTGCCGCTGCACTCGTTCGGCAGCGGCAGCGGGGGCGGCGGCGGGGGCGCGCAGCCCATGAGCCCGACGGCCCCCGTCGCCGTGGGCGGGGGCGCTGGCGTGACGTGGCTCGGCCGCGGAGGAGGACGAGGAGGCGGCGGCAGCAGGCCGGGAAGAGCGGGCGGCGGCGGCGGCGCGAGGCGCGGCGTCAACGGCGGCAACGGCGGCGTCAACGGCGTCAACGGCGGCGGCGTCTTGCTGACGTCGCACATCCAGCCCTCGAGCTGTTTCCGGCCGGAGAGGTCTTGATGGTCTTCTTCGCACAAGGCGCTCGAAGGAATCGCCTCCGTGATCCTGGGGAGCCCTCTCTTTCTTCACATATCTCTTCCAACGCCCTTTTTTTTGACCGCCTCGCTCCTCCTTCTTGTGAAACAATATCTGCGCCAAAAATGCTGCGTGCCCTGCGCCGCAGCCGCCCGACGGAACGGCGCGCCACCGCCGCCGCCAAGGAGACGCCCTCGGTCGGGTCAGAGCGCGATGACGGGCAGGAGCAGCAAATAACGGCGGTGGCGGCGGCGGCGGCAGCAGCGGCAGCAGCAGCCGAACAAGCGGACGGCGACGAGACCGCTCCGCCGCCCCCAGCCATCGCCGCCGCCAAGGAGGCGGTTTCGTACGGGTCGGAGCGCGGAGATGGACAGAAGGAGCAAGCTGAGGCGGCGGCGGTGGCAGTGACAGCAGCGGCCGCGGCCGCACGAGCGGACGGCGACGAGACCGCTGCGCCGGCGCCCCCGCCGCCCGGCGCGCTCGGCGCGTCCTCCCCCCCCGTCCGCGTGCCCGCCTCGGTCGCCGTCGCGCGTCGGGCCCTCATCGGCGAGCTCAAGGACTACGTGGCCGGCCTCGAGCTGGCCGCCGCCCGCGCGCGCCGCGAGGCCGCCGCCCTCCGCGAGGAGCGGCGCGGCATGGCGCTTCAGATCCGCGCGCTGTCGCCGCCGCCGCGTTCGGCGGCGGCGCTGGCGGGCGGGGGCGCGGCGCCGAGCGCCGCAGCCGCCGCCCTCCTGGCGACCCTGTCGCGCTCGGAGCTCGAGGCGCTTCCCCCGTCCTTGCGCGCCATCCTCGACGAGGCGCGCGCCCTGCGCGCGCAGCTCCGCCTGGGCAAGCAGCGCGCGGCCGAGCTCGAGCGGCGCCTGGCCGAGAGCGCGCGCGGGGCGCGGGCGGCCGACGCGCGCGCGGCGGCCGCGCGCGACGAGGCGGCCGCCTTGAGGGCGGCACTGGCCGCGAGCGGCGGCGGCGAGCGGTCGCGCCGGCGCTCGAGCGTCGCCGGAGGGGCTCCTGTCGTCATCGCGTCACGAGCAGGCGCGGCGGGCGCGGTCGCCGCGTCTGCGCCCGCGTCCGCATGTGCGCCGGCGCCCGCCGCAGCCGCGGCCGCAGCAGGTGCAGCCACAGCAGCCGCAGCCGCAGCCGCAGCCGCTGCTGACGCGAGCGAGGCGCGCCGCCGCGAGGCGGTCCTCGAGCACCGCGCCGTGGCCGCCGAGCGCGCCGCGCGCCAGGCCCAGGCCTCCGCCGCGCGCGAGACCGAGCTCGCGGCCGCCGAGCGCGCCGAGGCCGGGCGCGCGGCCGAGGCGGCGCGCCTGCGCGCGGCGGTCGAGGGCGCGGCGGCGCGCCAGGCGCAGGCGCGCGCAGCGGCGGCGACGGCGACGGCGGCGCGCGCCTCCAGGGAGGCCCGCCTCCAGGCCGAGGCGGTAGAGCGCGACGCCAGGGACCGGCTCGGGCGCCACGCCGAGTCCGGGGTGGCCGTCGTGCTGCTGGTGGTGCGGGACGGCGACGCGGCCGAGGACGCGCTGCGGCAGGCGCGGCGCGAGTGGGCGGCCGAGGCGCGGCGCGCCGAGGCTGCCGCGTTTGGCGGCCGGCTGTGCCGCCGCTGCCGCGGCAGGCGCGCGCCGACGCCGGACGAGGCGGCCACGCGCATCCAGGCGGCCGTGCGCGGGTTCCTGCTGCGGCGGCGGAGGGGGCGACGCGAGCAGGGGGAGGGGCGGGGGGCGGCCGCGGCGCTGGCGTTTGGGGCCCCCCGCTCAGAGGCGGGGGGAGGAGGGGCAGCGGGGGGGGGCGGGCGGCGGGCGCGGGGCGCTCCCGCTGCGGCCGCCGGGTCGGTCGTGCTGATCGGCCGGGCGGACGGCAACGATTCTGACGGAGGCGGCCTGCTGTCGCTGCGCCTGCGCGCGCTGCCCGAGCACGAGCAGGACGAGGACGAGGACAAGGACGAGGGGGACGACCGGAGCGACGACGGGTCGAGGGCGGCCGCCATGCTCTCGCTGTCGCCGTCGCCGCCGCCGTCGCCGCTCGCGGCGGCTAGGCCCTCTGCCGTTTTTCCGTCCGTTGCCGCCACCGGCCGGATGGGCGGGAATACTCTTCAGGAGCAGCAGCAGCAACACCAGCGGCGTGATGGTGGCGTGGCGAGCGACACTCACGTTGCAACTGGCGACCGCCGGGGGCGGCCTGGGACGGCGTCGGCGGCGGCGGCGACGCTTGCTGCTGCTGCTGCTGCTGCTGCGGCGGCGGCGGCGATGGCGATGGCGGCGGCCGAAAGCGACGAGGGCCCCGCAACAGCCAGCGTTCCTTGGCGTTGCGCGCGCCGCGCTGCCGAGGCGCACAGCGCGCGGGTGTAAAACAGAAAGGCGTCGACAGAACAAGCCGTGCCGGGAGAGGCGACCGTGCCCCCGTTTCTCTCTCTCTTTTGCAGCAAACGTCGCAGAAAGCGGCGTTTTCTTGAAGAGAGGCGCGAACATGCCTTTAGACGCGATAGCACGATTTAACAAACCAACGATCGCGGCACACGCACAAACGCACACACACACACTGCCCCCAAGCTCCCCTTTCCACAACAACAAAGCGCACGTGCCAGAAACAGCACTTTTTGCTGTCGCTCTCCTCTCTCTTTCGCTCCCCTCCCCCCCCCAAAAAAACCATACAAGTCGCCGCCGCCACCTCTTTACCAGCCGCGCCCCTCACTTTTCCCGCCCGCCCCTTAGCGACCGACCATCGACAAGCCGATCGCATCCTCATGTCTACAAGGCCCACCATGGCGGCGCAAAGCGGCCAAGCACCCAACGGCGACAACAGCGTCTACCGCGCGGTCGCGGCCGGCGAGAGCGCCGACGACGTTCGGCGCGCGATCGAGAGCTCTCGCGCAGTCGCGCCGGGCTCCTCGGCGCAGCAGCAGCGCGCGGCGGCAGTCAACCACGCGGAGCAAACGGGGGAAACGCCACTGCAAGCCGCGCACCGTCAACGGCGCGGCGATCTTGTCGGCCTGCTGCTCGAGAACGGCGCTGAGACCGCTGGGGGCTGTTTGAGGGGGCTGCAGTTTGAGGGCTGCAGTTTGAGGGGGCTGCAGTTTGAGGGCTGCAGTTTGAGGGGGCTGCAGTTTGAGGGCTGCAGTTTGAGGGGGCTGCAGTTTTGACATCCTTTGGCCGTCGCGGGCATGTACGGCCTGGTCGACACCGCGCGCGCGCTGCTGAAAGCGGGGCACGACGCAAACGTGAACTTCAATTATCGTGAGGCGGCCGGCTCCGAAGCTGCGCGGCACTGCACTGCCGCGCACTGGTGCGCCGCAATGGCCGCGCTGTCGCCCGCATCCGACAACTACAACGACGACGACGACGACGGCCCCATCTTGCATGCCTCGCAGCTCGACGTGCTCGAGGTCCTCGTGCGCGAGGGCCACGCCGACATCAACGCGCGAGACGCAGATGGGCAGTCTCCTCTGTACTGGCTCTTTTCCAATGACGTGCGCGACGCGGAAATTGCAGCGCTCGACCGTCTCGTCTCTTTAGGCGCGGACGTCAACGCAAGGAACAAACACGGGAAGACGCCCCTCTTCCTACTTGCAAAAAGGGGCAACCTCGTGCAGCTGCAGCGGCTGATGGAGCACGGCGCCTCGCCTGATGCGGTTGCTGACCGTGGGTGGACGCCTCTGATAGCCGCCGCGGGGGGGGCCGCTGACGGACGCCCCTGCTCGTCCGTCAGCGGCTCCCCCCGCCGCGATGTCGTGCTCGAGCTCCTGCGCCGCTCTTCGCAGCAGACGCGGCGCACCGTCATGATCTTCACCGACTGGACAAACTGCGGCGCAATCGACTTCCTCTTGTTCGCAACTCAGGCCCAGTTGGCGCCCTGGCACCGCCAGGTCATCGGCGAGCTGCTGGCCTCCGGCGCGCCCGTCTGGCCGCCACACGCCGCGCCCGTGCTGCCGAGCGCGGCCGAGCGCGCCCAGCAGGGCGAGGACGAGCTCGCCGCGCGGCGCTCCGAGTCGCGCCGCTGGCGCGCGCACGAGGACGTGTCTGACCTGGCGCAAGAGGCGGAAGAGCTGAGCGGGGCGCAGCAGGGCGTGGAGGAGAGGCGTGCGCGGGTGGCGGCGCTCGAGGCCGAGCTGCGCGCGCTGGGGGCGGGCGAGACGACGAGCAGCTGCAGCAGCGAGAACGACGACGACGACGACGACGACAGCGTCGGGCAGGGCGGGAGCGACGGCAGCCAGGACGTGGATGGCGCGGCGCTCGAGGTGGCCCTGCGCGAGCTGGCAGTTGCGACCGGCGACGACGGCAGCGCTGGCGGGGACGAGGGGCGACGAGGGGACGGAGGCTGCCGCGGATGAAAAGCCGTGATTGCCGCGACATTGCAGTGGCCATGGGGCAGAGGGCGAGTTTAGTGGGCCGGATGCGAGGCCGCGCAGTCACGCGGCGCACGCTGGCGCCCATGCGTCGACCTGCAACGTGCAAAGGACAAACTGCGGGCTGGGGGGAGCGGAGAGCGTCGCAAGGCAAGAGCGCGAAGAGAGAGAGACAGAGAAGAACCGAGGGGGGAGACGCGCTGTCGAGCGGTCGTCGGGCGTCGGGCGTCGACCGCCCCGCATCGATCGGCGAAACGAAACCAAACAAGGAGGAGAGCCTCTGTTCCCTCGCCCATGATCACGCGCACGCATCGGCTTTCAGCGCACATTGCACACACCTGGCGCTCGGACCCGGTTTCTCCGTTGTCTGGCGGAACGAAGAGCACACAACAAGCACTCCAAACGCGCCACAAAAGAGTATTTTGAACAGACCGCGGCCCGAATGATCCGGGCCCGCGCGGGCCTCGGACGCGCCATTTGCTGCTCGCTCGGGCGCCTCGCTCAGCGCCACCAGCAAGCGACCCGCCACTTCTTCCGCGCCCGCCGCGCGGCCGCCGCCGCCGCCGCCGCGTCGGCGTCGCGACCGGCGCCCGGCGCCGCCCGCCTCGTCCTCGGCGCCTCGGCCTCGCCCGCGTGGCCGCGCCCGTTCTCGCTGCGCCCTGCCACGTCCCCCGCCGCGTCCATGTCGTCCTCGGCGGCCCCCGACCCGCGCCCGGGCGACGCGGGCGCGCCCGTGGCCGTGCGCGACGGCGTCGTGCTCACCGACCAGGAGGAGGCGCTGTTTGCGACGCTGCTCGCGGCGGCGCGCGCGCCGGGTGGCGGCGGCGAGGGCGCGGCCGGCGCGGGCGGCGGCGGCGGCGCGGCTGGCGCCACCGTGCTTCGCGCGGCGGGCGGGTGGGTGCGCGACAAGCTGCTCGGGCGCGCGTCCGTTGACATCGACATCGCGCTCGATAACATGTACGGCAAGGACTTCGCGGAAAAGGTGAGGTCGCTCTTGCGCGCTGGTTTTTTGCCAACGGGGGGGCGGACGGAGGCCGCGACCGCCGCGCTCTCGTCCGCCGCCGTTCGTTCGAGCGAAAACAAAATCGACGACACCAACATCATCCAAAACAAAACAACCCCCCCCCCCCCTTCCGACAGGTCAACGAGTACCTTGCCTCGCAGGGCCTCCCCACGCACTCGGCCGCCGTCATCCAGTCCAACCCGGACCAGTCCAAGCACCTCGAGACCGCGCGCATCAAGGTGCCCGTGCTGCCGCTGCTCCGGCAGAAGGACCAGCAGCAGCAGCAGGCGCGGCCAGGGGCGGGCGGCACGAGCGGCGGCGGCGGCGGCGGCGGCGACGCAGCCGCCCCCGCCGCGCCCGCCCTGTGGATCGACCTGGTCAACCTGCGGTCCGAGACCTACGCCGAGGGCTCGCGCATCCCCACCATGGAGTTTGGCACGCCGCAGCAGGACGCGGAGCGCCGGTGAGTCTTTTTCTTGTCTTTCTTTGTTTGTTTTGGTGCTCACGGCGACAAGGGGCGACGCCGTGAAACGAAGGCTGCGCAAAAACGCGGGTCCCGCCTCACGCGGCCCTATCCGCCCCCCCCCCCCCCCCAAAAAAAACCCCCGCCCAAACCCACGCCGCATCCACACAAACCACCTTCCC
>Ga0105053_10002686_pt1 | contig 27370 bp, 26 predicted proteins | sample BON01_FD_78093 | JGI IMG/M metagenome (GOLD analysis project Ga0105053, IMG submission 78093) | Freshwater microbial communities from Lake Bonney liftoff mats and glacier meltwater in Antarctica - BON-01 | ecosystem: Environmental > Aquatic > Freshwater > Ice > Glacier meltwater | place: Lake...
AGGGGAGGTTGAAAATATTCAATTTGGAGGTGGTTGTGAGCTAATTGAGGTGAAAGTAAAAATGAGTTGATTGCTAATAAAAAAAGACAGCTTTTGCTGTCTTTTTTTTATATTTAATAAAATCGTTAATTTCAAAATATTGACTTGTCAATATAAAAGATATCGAATCAATTTTCACCAAGATGTTGGCTTGTCAACCTCGAATAAATCATCTAAATTTTCACCAAGATGTGGGCTGAGTTTTTATCGAAGTCACATCTGTGGCATGCCACCACCCATTCCTTGCATTTGTTTCATCATCTGAGCCATTCCTTTCGGGTTACTCATCATTTTCATCATTTTTTTCGTGTCTTCAAATTGTTTCATCAATTTGTTAACCTCTTGAATATTTGTACCACTACCTGCTGCGATTCTATTTTTACGTTGCGCTGTGATAATATCTGGGTTAGATCTTTCAGCTGGAGACATAGATTGAATGATAGCTTCTAAATATTTGAAAGCATCGTCTTTAATTTCAACATCTTTCATTGCTTTTCCCATTCCTGGAATCATTCCCATCAAATCTTTCACATTCCCCATTTTCTTAACTTGTTGTAATTGAGCTAAGAAGTCATTGAAATCGAATTGGTTTTTTGATATTTTTTTCTGAAGCTTTCTTGCTTCTTCTTCGTTATAGTGTTCTTGTGCTAATTCAACCAAAGAAACAACATCACCCATTCCAAGAATACGATCCGCCATACGTGCAGGGTAGAATACATCCAATGCATCCATTTTTTCTCCTGTACCTACAAATTTAATTGGTTTATTGACTACTGATTTGATAGATAAAGCAGCACCACCTCTTGTGTCACCGTCTAATTTGGTCAGAACAACTCCGTCAAAATTAATTTTATCATCAAATGCTTTTGCAGTGTTTACAGCATCTTGACCAGTCATCGAGTCAACAACGAACAATGTTTCAGATGGTTGAATTGCTGCTTTTACAGCTGCAATTTCATTCATCATTTGCTCGTCAACCGCTAAACGTCCAGCAGTATCGACGATAACTACATTGAATCCTTTGCTTTTTGCGTGAACAATTGCAGCTTTAGCAATGCTTACAGGGTCTTTATCTTCTTTGTTAGAGAAAACTTCAATTCCTAATTGTTCTCCTAAAACGTGTAATTGATCAATCGCAGCAGGACGGTAAACATCACAAGCAACTAATAATACGTTTTTCCCTTTTTTAGTTTTAAGGTAATTCCCTAATTTACCAGTAAAGGTTGTTTTACCAGAACCTTGTAAACCAGACATTAAGATAATTCCAGGATTTCCTTTAATGTTGATTTCAACTTCATTTCCTCCCATTAATTCCACCAATTCTTCGTGGCAAATTTTAGTCATTAACTGACTAGGAGAAATAGATGTTAATACATCTCTACCAATCGCTTTGTCTTTTACAGTTGTTGTAAATTCTTTCGCTGTTTTGAAGTTAACATCTGCGTCAAGTAAAGCTCTACGAACTTCTTTCAATGTTTCTGCAACATTGATTTCAGAGATTGAACCGTGACCTTTTAATACTTTGAACGCTTTTTCAAACTTACTGGTAAGATTTTCAAACATAATTTTTAAAATTTAATGGTACAAAAATAGGTAAAAAATCAGATAAATACTAAGGTTATCTGATAGAATTTATGAAAATTTTACAGTTTCATTTACTTGATAATTCTCTTATCGGTAATCCAATTTAAGTTAGGAATCAATCTCGAATAGTTAATTTCAATACACTTCATTTTTTGCATTTCGGTGAATGAAATCTCTTTTTTAAGAATGCCAATATCTATATTTCCAGTTATGGATTTTTGACCAGCTTTAAATTTGTAAACTATTGATCTACAACTATTAATATTCGATTCTTCAGTGATTTTAGCGCAAGTTGTTCTTGTGTAGTTGACTAATAAAACGAAAAATGAAATTAACAGTAGAGTTCCTACTAAAAAGTATTTTAATTCATAAATAGTTTCTTTGAATGATTGTTTCACTACTTTAAGAGATTAGAGTTTTTCCAATTTACTATTTTTGCGGCTATATCCAAAATAAACGATTAGTCCAACAAATAACCATATTCCGAAGCCAATCCAATTAGAAACTCCTAATTCACTCATCATATACAAACAACTAACCAATCCCAACATTGGAATCAACGATAGATTGTGTGTAACAGATAAAATAGTTAACACGATGGAAATCAAGAAGAAAATGTACAATGGTATTTTATGAGAAAATAAATTAAAACCTGATTCATAGATGACAGCTTCTTTTAAGTCTAAAGTATTCAAGGTTTTTAAATACGTTTTTTCATCTAATGAAGTTAAATAGGTTTCAACATCGTTGTCATTTTTAGCGAAATTTTTCGTGTCACTTTTCATCAATTTATTTTTTATTCTCAAAGCTTCTGATTGATTTATACTTGTCAGTAAATCAGTCGGTTGTAGAACTTCTCTTTCATTTGTTAAGAAATGAATTGTTGCTTCTTTATTGGAGGTGAAGGTGAAAATTACCGTTCCTGCTAAAAGTAAAGGCATAAAATATTTTCCGTTTACATACGGAGTTTTAAATTTACCTCTTGGGATGTCTGGTTTGTTTTGAAGTGCTAAAACGCCTGCGCAAACTACAACAAAAGCGAATAAGGTGCCAATACTACATAAGTCGGTAACCATTGTTAAATTTAGAAATAAGGCTGGTACAGCCACAACAAAACCTACTACAATCGTAGCGAATGAGGGGGTTTTGAATTTAGGGTGAATTTTAGAAAATTTCTTTGGTAACAATCCATCTCGACTCATACTCATCCATATTCTTGGTTGCCCCATTTGGAATACTAAAAGTACACTCGCCATTGCAATTACTGCACTCACTGCAATAATACCCGACATCCATTTTAGATTTAATTTTTCAAAAACGAATGCTAAAGGATCGCCAACATTTAATTCAGAATAATTGACCATTCCTGTCAATATCAAAGCGATAATGACATAAAGTACTGTGCAAATTATTATAGCCCACATCATCCCTCTTGGTAAATCTCGTTGTGGGTCTTTGCATTCTTCAGCGGTAGTTGAAATGGCATCAAATCCAATGTAGGCAAAGAAAACAGCTGAAATCCCTTTTAATACTCCCGAAACGCCATTAGGCGCAAAAGGATTCCAATTATCAGTGTCGACATAAAAAATACCAACTGCAATTACTAAAAGGATAATTGCCAATTTAACAATTACCATAGCGTTACTTGCATTTTTAGATTCTTTCATTCCTCTGTATACCAGTGCAGTAATAAGTATAATGATGAAAAGTGCAGGGAGGTCAGCCACTAAATGAAACGAGCCAATAGATGGTGCTGTTTTCCAAGCGGTATAAGCATCTTGTAAGTTAGGAGCCAGTTTTTCAAATGTTTTCCCGCTTTTCATTAGGTTAATAGCTTCATTATGACCGTTATATGCTGAGAAGTAATCCATTTGAACCCATTGTGGTAGGTTTATGTTCATACTTTTAAGAAGTCCTGTAAAGTAATCGCTCCAAGAGATGGCGACTGTGATGTTGCCAATTGCATATTCCATAATTAAAGCCCATCCAATAATCCAAGCAATGATTTCTCCGAAAGCAACATAAGAATAGGTATATGCGCTGCCTGAAACTGGAACCATCGAAGCAAATTCGGCATAAGCAAATGCTGCAAAACCACAAGCGATAGCAGTGAAAATGAATAAAAAAATCACGGCAGGACCTCCATCAGAACTAGCTTTACCTATCGTGCTAAAGATTCCGGCACCGATAATTGCAGCAATTCCAAAAGCGGCTAAATCTTTAACTCCTAAATGTTTTCCAAGAGATCCGTGACCTTCTGCACGGTCTTTTTCAACTTGATTTAATATATCTTGAACGTTCTTTTTACGAAATAAATTCTTGAAACTCATATTGTGTTATAGTTCTATGTCTATGATTTATAAGGTGCTAAAGGTATAAAATTTCTTTTAAGATTTTTTTTCACAGAAACTGCGGATTATTTAAATAACGTTTTTTTGTTTTCAACGGAAATTTCCGAACCTTCGGCAAGCATAACTGAAATGGGTTGCTGTTGATTTAAAAATGAAAAATCTTTACCGTAAACCAATTCAAAATCAACTTTTATTGAATGATTTTTTATAGGATATGTTTTCCATCTAGGATGCCTTACTTCATATTCAAACGTTTTAGAATTCGATATTTTTGTATAACCCCAATAATGTTCTGTAATAAATTCTTCTTCACTTCCGATTGGTATTTCAATCTGTTTATTGTCTGCTTGAATTGAAAATGATTGTTCCTGTTTATTCATTATCCAATTATATTCGGTATAAATCGAGGCTTCATCAATTCGCCATTTATGACTCATAGAAACCGTTTGATAATGTTCTTTGTATAAAGTATTTGCTACGATTGTAAGAGCGCTTTTAGGAACTAATTCTTTTATGAAAACAACACCTCTTTTCCATTCGTCTCCTTCTTTGTATTTGACATAAAAGCGAAGATTTACTTCTTCGAAATTAATATGATAAGGAATTTTCATTCCTAATATCTTTGTATTTAAGAACATAAAACCAATTAAACTAACATAACACTTACCATTCCATACATCTAGTTCAGTAAACGCAGGTAAGTATTTTTTAAGAATTTCAGGTGAAACTTCATAATTTGCAATTGCTAATTTTCTCCATTCGGCTTTTAGAAATGATATATTCATAATAAAGTAAGTATTAATAAAACAATGATGCCATAAATAACCCAACTAATTATTGGAAGGATGGGTAATTGAATAAATTGTAATTTTTCTTCGTTCAATTCTATGTTTTAAATATAGTAAAAAATATATTAAAACTTCTATGATAACTGAAAGTTTAATAAGTTAATTTTTTTCTAATTGATTGAACTGTAGTAACTGGTAATTAATAAAGAGTGAAAAATAATTTTTTTTGATTAAATTTGACTGTTTAAAACTAAAAAACTATGAGACAAAAACTATTTTTTGCAGTATTACTATTTTCAGGATTTTCAAATGCACAGAGTTTAACACAGTTAAATGAACCGGCATTGAATGCAACTACTACAATGTTTGTTTGTGATTCTGCTTATTCTAATTCTAATTCAACTAACGGCTCGGGTGTGACTTGGGATTTTTCTGATATCAAAGGTTATACGGGCAATCCTTCAAAAGTAGTGTCGGTTTTAATTCCTGATACCTCTATTTTTACGGGTTCAACTAAAATGACTAAAATTCCAGGATTTACTTCTTTGTATTGGAATTCAACGAATACTGATAGATCCTCTCAAGGATTGATTTTTACTGAATTAAATGCTGGAAAAATTGTTATGAAATTTACGACAAATAACGAGAAATTGATGGATTATACTACTTTTTCTTTTAATGGAACCTTAACTGATTCTTACTCAGGAACACTTTCGAATAGTATGTTGACTCCTACTGGTCCTATTGCCTGCACTGGGAGTATTGTTTCAACGATAGATAGTCAAGGAACACTTAAGTTACCAGGCGCAAATAATTATTCAAATGTACTTCGTCATAAAGTTATAGAGAATACAATTGGTACTTTAAACGTATTCGGAATGTCTGTAACGACAAATGTTATACGAACACAGTATGATTATTATAACACGACTTCGGGAAATAATTTGCCGATTTTCTCACATACAAACATTTTAATTTCAGCACCAGGATTTAATAAAACGGTGAATTTAGTTTTATCAGCTATTCAGCCAGGTGCTTCTCAAGTTACTTCAACGCCAGTAATTGAATTAGATCGTAATAAATTCTCAGTTTATCCAAATCCTTCAGAAGGAAAAATAACTATCAATGGTGAATTTTCCTCAACTGCTTCAATTGAAGTTACAGATTATTCAGGAAGATTAGTTTCTACTTTAACGGATGTTAAAAATGGAATGGAAATAGATTTAACATCTGTTGAAAAAGGGATGTACTTAATTGTTGTTACTGATAATGGTTTAAAAACTTCAAAAACAGTCAGTATTAAATAAATAATTATTTTTTTAATTTGAAACCGTTCAATTTTTAGTTGAACGGTTTTTTTATGAAATAGTGTTCTGAACTTAAAATAGTGTGAGATTTTGAATCCTCTACCACCTAAAAATAGAATAATCCCGTTATCTTTAAACTCTTATTTAGATTTACATATCAAATTTTCTCATTAATATATGAAGTTATTTTTATTTTTAATTATCCTTTTACCTCTTTTCAATTTTTCTCAAACAGATGAGAATCTTACTCCTGAAGAGCGTGCTTATTTATTTCATATCGTTAAGAAAAGCCCCATTTTAGATACAAATATGGGACGTTACTTTGATTATAAAGGTCCAATTATTAAGTTTCCTAACAAAAAAATAAACTATGACTCAATAGAAATGTTGATCATAAATAAGCCTGAAATATTAATCATCAGAAGAGAAGAAATAGGGAAATCTGAAAAAGGTTTGTTAGGAGAAGCTGCAAATAAAATGGCTTTATGGGAATTGAATAAAGTATTATTAGCAAAAAGAGAAGGTGAAAAGGAATTAGAGCCCTATCAAACTAAATACAATCGTTTTGAAAAATTATTGATTACCTATTTACCTCCAGCGGCTGTTAAAAATCGAAATGGAAGATTGGAGCCAAATAAAAAATTAGAAAACTTAACAGATCCGAGTTTATCGTTTGATGATAAAATTTCTTTTTTAGAGTCATTCCAGTTTTTAGATGACAATGACCGTTTAGTTACGATTAAAGCTATGAATCAAGCCGTTAATGATTATATAGAACAGCGTTCTTTAGAGATTTACAGGTCTTTAGGAGGAGTGGCTGAGGTGTACAAAAATGTTTTAGTAGCAGCAGGAGATGGGAGTTCAACCACTGGTGCATTGGAGGAAAGAGAGAAAGATGAAAAAGGAAGGTGGAACCAAGGTTTACCAAAAGCTGTTGGTTTGTTTCCGTATCAAGTTAAGTTAACAACCGAAGAAGGTAAAAGAAGACAGAAAGTTGAGCCGTTATTATTTACTGAAACTGATTTTGTCACAGTCGGAAACAATAAAATTACGAATCTTCATTTCGATGTTTGGGGGTATAATTCTGAAAAACAAACAACAGTCGTAATTGAAAAAAACGGTTTCTCTTATCATTTGTTTGGATCTGGCGCAACTCGTTTTCTGACTCCAGATTCTTCATTTGTAGAAGGTGGTACTTTTCAAACGATGATGAATGATTTAGAATTCCGAAGAATTGGAAAGTTGAATGATATGATTTATGGCAAGAAAGGATACGATCATTGGATTGCTTACAACGAAAAGAAAAAGGATGAAACAGAAGAGAAAATAATTCGAAGAGATAAAAATTATTCTGATTTTGGATATACCCCAATTGTGACCAAGAGTAAAATGTCACGAAAAACAAAGAAACAGAAAAAAAATGCTCCAAAAGGGAAGCAAATTGATTATCAACCTACTACTAGTTCTCAAAAAGATGAAAGAAGAGATGCTCAAAATACAATTGTTGGATTGAGTCGGTTGTTTGATGAGTACAGAAAAATAATTGCTGATTTGAAAAAGGAGAAGCAAGAAGCAATGGATTTGATGGCGAAATACAAACGTAGATTAGATGTTTATAAGCGATTGATGGGGCTGAAATGGGTGAATTATACTGTTAAAGATGGATTGTACACTTTTACTGATTCAACAACTTTTGATATGTACACACAAGAATTCAAATTTAAAGAAACTGAAAAATCAGAAGATTTCGAAGTGCGTTTGTTAGCGATTCCAGAAAATTGCTTATCAGAATTGGCGGATGAAGTGATGTTACATATCAACTTAGTGGATGCTTTACCAAATTATGATTCTCGTTTAAGACTGGAATTAAACGATGTTTTTGCTTCAGATAAATGGGATTTAGAACGACCATTGTTTGAGAAAAAAGACAGTGTTGCTTTGCGTCAATTTTTTGAAGGACTGGTAAATAAGAAACTTAAATTCACAATTGAAGCCAACGGAAATGGGATAGGGGAATGGAATGGTGCGAGTACGGTTAAAAATTTTAAACCGAAAGAAGAGCTTTCATACAAAGGTTCTAGAATGGATTCAACCTATTTAAGATTGAGAAAATCCGAAATGTTTGTTATTTTAGATCGTTTCATTCACGTGGAAGTAAATTCGTATACCGATCCAGTTGCATCTAGTTTATCTATTGAAAATAAAGATATTTTGGAAGTGATGAAAAAATATAAATTGTCTAAAAATGATATTTTAAGTGTGTATAGAACTGCAACCATATTGAGAAAAATGAAGCAAGAAATTAATTTTTTAGCAGGAACCTATTTAGATAGAGTAAATGCAAAAATCGTGATAGATCGTTTCAATAAAGAAATGGGGAAAGTGAAAATTGCTGTTGGGATAACTTCTATTAAGTTGAGTGACTTGTAATGAAGTAATCATCCGAAAAATTCACCAAATAAACGCGCTCTGTTGCTCTTGTTAATGCGGTGTATAACCAACGGTAATAATCGCTTGTCATCATTTCTTCTGTAATATAACCTTGGTCAATAAAAACACACGCCCATTGTCCGCCTTGAGATTTATGACACGTTATCGCATAAGCATATTTAACTTGAAGCGCGTTGAAATAAGGATTTTTCATTATTAAATCATACCTTTTTCGTTTATTTCGCTCGTAATCGTACTCTTTTTCAATAGCGAAGAACAATTCCTTCATTCGATCTCTTGAAAGATTTGGTCCTTCTGAATTCAATGTCTCGGGTAATAAAATAACCTCAATTTCAGCTTCATCGGGATAATCAATGAATTCCATTGATGCCTTAATGAAATCAAATCCGTAAAGCGATTCTCGTTTCAAAACACGTTTAACTTTCATTATTTCGCCGTTCGCAATAAAACCAACAGTTGAAGCTTCTTCAAGCCAGAAATAATTATTTTTTACAATCATCAGACAATCGCCGTTACAAACTAAGTCTTCGTACCACAAAATTCTTGATCGGATTTGGTTGTTGTAGTTATTTGCCCATTTATTAGATCGTGTAATTATAATTGTTTCATCCGACCCAAAATTATCCATACTTGACTCTAATTCATCCTGTAATTCACCTCCTTCCAAACGAATTAAATCTCCGTGTTTCTCAATCTTAAATTGAGGGAATTCACCATCTATACTGTCTCTCAATCGAGTGGCATTTTCTAAGATAGAAGAATTCGTTGATTGACGTAAAACTTCTTTTAACTGAAAGTCAATAATAGTTAGTTGTGAATAATTGAATTCTAGATGTTGCTTATTCAAAGCTGGTGAATGATCACAGCCAACAGGAGGCAACTGACCTTCGTCTCCTAAAAGAATTAATTTACATCCTTCGCCAGAATAAACATATTGAATCAAATCATCCAATAAATTTTGTTGACTTATATTGCCCTCTTTTTGCAATGAATAATCGCCAATCATCGATGCTTCATCGACTATGAAAAGGGTGTTTTTAAATAGATTCGGACTTAAATCCAACCGAATACTTCCGTCTGTTGTAGCTTGTCTTCGATAGATTTGTTTGTGAATTGTAAAGGCTATTTTAGTCGACTTTAAACTCAATACTTTAGCTGCTCTTCCTGTCGGAGCTAATAGTCTTGTTTTGAATTTGTTAGCGGAAAGAACTTTTACTAACGTCCCTAAAATTGAAGTTTTACCAGTACCAGCATATCCTTTTAAAAGAAATAATTGATTTTTTTCAGTAGAAGCTACAAATTCTACCAACATACGAATTAAAATATCTTGATCATCAGTGGGTTGATGACCGAAAGCAAGAAGGTATTCATCGTAGAATTGCGACTTTTTCACTTGTTTTTTTGTTAAAAGTAGGGTTTTAAATTGAACAAATGTCTACTGATCCAAATAGCCAAAGATGCATTTCAAAATTTACCAGCAGTTGAAGATGTGAAAAAAGTCAAGTAAAAAAATAAAATTTTAATTTAGGAAAAAGAAATAACTAATGAATATTTCTGTGTAAATTTGTTAAACTTTAGGGGTGCTTGTTAGGCTGAGATTATACCCTTTGAATCTGATGCAGTTAGTACTGACGCAGAAAAAAGTAGATGATTCACTCATTAGTGTCTCCCTGAAGTATATTTTTTTAGTACACATGGAGATTACATACAACAATCGAACTCAAGAAGTAAGCATAGAAACATTGGTTTCTGATTTTGTTTTTAGTCAAGTTGGCGAAAAACAAAAAGGTATTGCTGTTGCAATAAATGAAACTATTGTAGCTAAAAGTGAGTGGGCAAGAACCTATTTAAAATCAAACGATAATTTATTAATCATTAAAGCAACCCAAGGAGGATAGTTATGAAAAAGAAAGACAAATCACCAATACAAGATAGTATTTCGGTTGGACCAATTAGTGGTTCTAAAAAAGTGTATGTATCAGGAAAAATACATGATATTAAAGTTGGAATGAGAGAAATTTATGTTTCTCCAACGAAATTGTTCAGCGGGAAAACAGTTGAAAATCCTCCTGTTACAGTATATGATGCAAGTGGACCTTACACAGATGAAAATGCTGTAATTGATATTAAAAAAGGACTTCCTCGTATTCGTCAACAATGGATTTTAGACCGTGGAGATGTAGAAGAATTAGACGCTTCAACTTCTGATTATGGTCAAGAAAGATTGAATGATGCTACTTTGGATCATTTGCGTTTTGAACACATTGCTAAGCCTTTACGTGCTAAAAAAGGAATGAATGTTTCTCAAATGTATTACGCAAAAAAAGGAATGATTACTCCTGAAATGGAATACATTGCTATTCGTGAAAATCAACGTATTGAAGATTTGAAATTACAATGGAAAGATGAGTATGATACGATGTGTTTTCAGCATGCAGGAGAAAGTTTTGACGCACAAACTCCTAAGAATTTCATCACGCCAGAGTTTGTAAGAGACGAAATTGCTTCTGGTAGAGCTATTATTCCGAATAACATCAATCATCCAGAAAGTGAACCGATGATTATTGGACGTAACTTTTTAGTGAAAATCAATGCAAATATTGGAAACAGTGCAGTAACTTCTAGTATTGAAGAAGAAGTTGAAAAAGCAGTATGGTCTTGTCGTTGGGGTGGAGACACAATTATGGATTTGTCAACTGGCGCTAATATTCACGAAACAAGAGAATGGATTATTCGTAATTCTCCTGTTCCAATTGGTACTGTTCCGATTTATCAAGCCTTAGAAAAAGTAAATGGTAAAGCGGAAGATTTAACGTGGGAAATTTTCAGAGATACTTTAATTGAACAAGCTGAACAAGGTGTTTCTTATTTCACAATTCATGCAGGTGTGTTGTTAAGATACATTCCAATGACTGCTCGAAGAATGACAGGAATTGTTTCTCGTGGTGGTTCAATTATGGCGAAATGGTGTCTTTCTCATCACAAAGAAAATTTCTTATATACTCATTTTGAAGATATTTGCGAAATTATGAAAGCGTATGATGTTGCTTTTTCTCTAGGAGATGGTTTACGTCCGGGTTCTTTAGCAGATGCAAATGATGAAGCTCAATTTAGTGAATTAGAAACATTAGGAGAGTTAACAAAAATTGCTTGGAAACACGATGTTCAAGTAATGGTGGAAGGTCCTGGTCATGTTCCAATGCACATGATTAAGGAAAATATGGATAAACAATTGAAAGTATGTCACGAAGCTCCTTTTTACACATTAGGTCCCTTGACAACTGATATTGCTCCAGGTTACGATCACATTACTTCAGCAATTGGAGCAGCAATGATTGGTTGGTACGGAACAGCAATGTTGTGTTACGTTACTCCAAAAGAGCACCTTGGTTTGCCAAATAGAGAAGATGTAAAAGTTGGTGTTATCACGTATAAACTAGCTGCTCACGCTGCCGATTTAGCGAAAGGTCACCCTGGTTCTCAATATAGAGATAATGCTTTAAGTAAAGCACGTTTTGAATTCCGTTGGGAAGATCAATTTAATTTATCTTTAGATCCTGACACTGCGAGAGAATACCACGACGAAACATTGCCAGCAGAAGGAGCAAAAGTGGCTCATTTTTGTTCGATGTGTGGTCCTAATTTTTGTTCTATGAAAATCAGTCAAGAAATTCGAAATGATGTAGAAGCAGGAATGTTTGAAAAGTCTGAAGAATTTAAAAATAAGGGAAGCGAAATATATTCGTAAAATATTCAAAACTAAGACTGTTAGACAAAATATTTAATTCTTATCGTTTTGAAAATTAAAGATCCGATTTTTTTAAAAATAATGCTACTAATAGTCTCAAGTTCAAAGAGCATAAATAACGAATCTTCTGCAATCAATTCATTGTTTGCAGAAGGTTTGTCTTTGTTTCATTTGCGAAAACCGGAAGCAAGTTTGGAAGATTTGAGATTCATTTTAGAGGGTGTTAAACATGAATTTATTTCTAATATAGTGTTACATCAAGAACATCAATTAGCTGATGAGTTTGGAATAAAACGAATTCATTTTAAGGAGAATGAACGACTAAAATTAACGGATGATGATTACCAGAGAATGAAAAAAGATGCGTTTGTGTATTCGACTTCCGTTCATTCATTCGATGATTATTTGAAATTAAATCATGTTTTTGAATATGCTTTTTACGGACCTGTTTTCGAAAGTATTTCGAAAGTTGGATATAAACCGAAAGAAGAATTAAAGACATTGTCTATTAAGAATTCAAAAGTTAGATTGATTGGGATTGGGGGAGTAACTGCTTCAAATTTTAATCAAGTTCTAAAAAAAGAGTTTGATGGTGTGGCATTTTGTGGAACAATTTGGGAAAGTGAAAATTTAATAGAAACATTTAAAGAGATTCTAAAGTGCAAATAAATAGACCTTACATACTTACGATTGCAGGCTTTGACCCAACAAATGGAGCGGGTTTGACAGCGGATGTGAAAACATTTGAGCAACATCAAGTCTATGGTTTGTCAATATGTTCAGGTATTACTTTGCAAACAGAAGATACTTTTTTAGATGTTAGGTGGGAAAAGACGGAAGACATACTTATTACTTTGAAAGTATTATTGGAAAAATACCCTGTCAAAGTAATTAAAACAGGAATTTTACCGAACGTGGATAGTTTGAATCAAATCGTTTCCTATTTAAAACAAAATTATCCTTCAATTAAAATAATTGTAGATCCAATCTTTAAAGCATCAGCAGGGTATCAGTTATTGGATTATTCGTCTAAAGAATTATTTTATAACACCTTGAAAAATTGTTATTTAATTACGCCAAATTTAGAAGAGTTAAAATGGATAACAGGTGAAGATGACGCTGAAATAGCTGTTGCTGAAATAGCTCAAAATTGTTCGGTATATTTAAAAGGTGGTCATAGTGATACTAAAAAAGGGGTCGATTATTTATATCAAGGGATCCTTAAGACTCAATTTGTGCCCGCCAAAGAAAGTAGTTTTTCTAAGCATGGAACAGGGTGTGTTTTATCAGCTGCGATTGCTTCAAACTTAACTTTAGGGTTCGAATTAAATGAAGCATGCGAAAAAGCAAAACGATATTTAGAAAAGATTTTAGAAAGTAATCACACATTATTAGCGTATCATAATGCATAAAATTCAATATATATCACAAGGGGGAACAGCTGAAGAACATTTTATAAATTGTAAAAATGTGTTGGAAGCAGGAGGAGAATGGATTCAGCTTCGAATGAAAAATTTTTCAGTAGAAGAAGTGAAAGAAACAGCTTTAAAAGTTCAGTTACTTTGTAAAGAATTTGAAGCGATTTTTATTCTGAACGACAATGTTCAATTAACAAATGAAATTGATGCGGATGGAGTTCATTTAGGTTTATCAGATACGCCTATTTCAAAGGCTATTGAACTATTTGATGAAAATAAAATAATTGGAGGAACAGCAAATTCGTACGAAGATGTTGTTCAAAGAATTAACGAAGGTTGCGATTACATCGGTTTAGGGCCCTTCAGATTCACTAAAACAAAAGTTAATTTAAGTCCTGTTTTAGGATTAGAAGGATATAAAGCGTTGATTGATAGGTTAACCGAAGCACAACTAAGAATTCCAATTATAGCAATCGGAGGGATTGAGATAGAAGATATCTCTTCAATTCTGTTGACTGGAATTCAAGGAGTTGCTCTTTCAGGAGCCTTATCAGGAGCCTTGTCAACGAAAGAAAATATGGACACTATAAAATCGAAAATATATGAACAAGCTTAGAATAGGTGACAAAGAATTCACTTCACGTTTATTTTTAGGAACAGGAAAGTTTGGGTCTTCATTGCAGATGCAAGAAGCAATTATTAGTTCAGGATCTGAATTAGTCACTGTGGCAATGAAAAGAGTCGATTTAGAAACAGATACAGATTCGATATTGTCGCACATTCCTCAGTCTATTAATTTATTACCGAATACTTCAGGAGCAAGAAATGCAAAGGAAGCAATTTTTGCAGCTCAATTAGCACGTGAAGCTTTGGGTACTAATTGGTTGAAATTAGAAATTCATCCTGATCCAAAGTATTTACTACCTGATCCCATTGAAACATTGAAAGCTACTGAAGAACTTGCGAAATTAGGATTCATTATTTTGCCTTATGTTCACGCAGATCCTGTTTTGTGTAAGTTGTTAGAAGATGCAGGAGCTGCTGCAGTTATGCCATTGGGTTCACCAATAGGTTCAAATAAAGGACTTAGAACGATTGATTTTTTAGAGATAATTATCGAGCAAAGTCGAATTCCTGTTATTATTGATGCTGGAATTGGAGCGCCATCAGATGCTGCTAAAGCAATGGAATTAGGTGCAGATGCTGTTCTTATAAATACAGCAATTGCAATAGCGGAAAATCCTTCAAATATGGCAATGGCATTTAGGATGGCTGTTATTGCTGGAAGATTAGCGTATGAATCAAAATTAGGATTGCTAAGTTCCACAGCGATTGGAACAAGTCCGTTAACCTCTTTTCTGAATGAGTAATTTTGTAACTGTTTTCAATACACTTTCTTGGGATGAAATCAAAGCATCTATTTATTCCAAAACAGAGAAGGATGTTCTTCAAGCATTGTCTACTTCTAAGGTAACATTAGAAGATTTTAAGGCCTTGATTTCTCCAGCTGCTGAACCTTATTTGGAACAAATGGCAGCGAAGTCAAACGCTCTTACCCAAAAAAGATACGGTAAAACCATCCAGTTATATGCTCCGATGTATTTGAGCAATGAGTGCACTAATATTTGCACGTATTGTGGTTTTAGTTTAACAAATAAAGTGAAGCGTAAGACATTGACTGATAGCGATATACTGTTAGAGGTTGAGGCGATTAAAAAAGAAGGTTTCAATCATATTTTATTAGTAACAGGTGAAGCGAATTACACCGTTAACATTCATTATTTCTTAAATGCGATTCAGCTTATTCAACCTCATTTTGCTAATATTTCGATTGAAGTACAACCGCTAAGTGAAGAAGAGTACAAGCAAGTTCATAATGCAGGAGTGTATTCTGTTTTAGTGTACCAAGAAACGTATCACAAAGAAGTTTATAAATCGTATCATACAAAAGGTAAAAAGTCAAATTTTGATTTCCGATTAGAAACTCCTGATAGAATAGGAAGTGCTGAAATCCATAAAATTGGATTAGGTGTTTTGTTAGGTTTGGAAGATTGGCGCGTTGATTCATTTTTCTGTGCAACCCATTTAGATTATTTAGAAAAGAAATTTTGGAAAACAAAGTATTCGATTTCATTTCCAAGAATGCGACCAGCTGAAGGAATTATTGAACCGAATGTTATTGTGTCTGATAAACAATTGGTGCAACTTTTAACGGCATATCGTTTGTTCAATGAAGACGTAGAATTGTCTATTTCAACCAGAGAATCAGAACATTTTAGAAACAATGTCATTCCATTAGGAGTAACATCTATGAGTGCTGGTTCTAAAACAAATCCTGGAGGATATGCCGTTGAAACTGAATCGTTGGAGCAATTTGAAATCAGCGACGAACGTTCGGTTAAAGAAATTGATGAATTAATACGAAAAAATGGTTACGAGCCAGTTTACAAAGATTGGGATCAAAAATTCAGTGAAATAGATGTTAAGTAAAGAAGAATTTCAACGCTATTCGAAGCAGGTGATGTTGGAAGATGTCGGTTTGATTGGGCAGGTAAAACTGAAGCAAGCAAAAGTATTGGTGATAGGTGCCGGAGGACTTGGCTCTCCGATTCTTCAATATTTGGTTTCGATGGGAGTTGGGAAAATTGGAATGGTTGATTTTGATGTAATTGAAATTTCAAATTTACACCGTCAAATACTCTATACTTCTGAAGATGTTGGAAGAAATAAAGTAGAAGTTGCCAAAGAAAAATTAAGCAAGCAAAATCCTTTCGTTGAGATAATTGCTTATCCGTTTTTACTTTCAGATTCTACAGCTGAAGAATTATTTGAAGCATACGATATAATTGTGGATGGCTGCGATAATTTCTTAACACGATATACAGTAAATGATTGGTGTGTAAAGATCAATAAGCCTTTAGTTTACGGAAGTATTTTAGGTTTTCAAGGACAAGTAGCAGTTTTTAATTACAATGGGAGTAAAAATTTAAGGCATCTATTTCCAGAACCACCCAACGCCGAAGACGTACCAAGTTGCTCAGAGAATGGAGTGATGGGCTATGTGCCTGGAATTGTTGGATTGTATATGTGTGATTTAGTAACTCAACTTATCCTAAATCAATTTGTAAAAGTAAACACCTTGTTTTTGATGGATCTAAAGGGTATTCAGATTCAAAATTTAAAGTTTTAACTATAATCCTTTATTTTTACTTCTTAATTTAGAAGGATTCAAAATAAGGATTTGTATATTTGTAATTACTATGATAGAAGGAAACAAAAAAACATTCAAAGTACGTGATATTCGGGAACAATTTCCAGTTTTAAGAAAGACTGTATATGGTAAGAATTTGATTTACTTTGACAATGGTGCTACGTCTCAAAAGCCCCAAATGGTTATAGATGCGATTAATCATTATTATTCGAAAGACAACGCAAACATTCACCGTGGTGTTCATTATATGAGTCAGAAAGCAACGGATGAATATGAGGGTGCAAGGGTAACTGTTCAGAAATATTTGAATGCTGAGAAATCGGAAGAAATCATTTTTACTAAGGGTACAACTGATGGAATCAATTTAGTAGCTTCTTCTTATGGAGAATTATTATCTCCTGGAGATGAGATTTTGATTACAGCTATGGAACATCATTCAAACATTGTTCCTTGGCAAATGCTGTGCGAACGAAAAGGATGTGTTTTGAAAGTTGCCCCAATCAATAAGAAAGGAGAATTGATTCTTTCTGAATTTGATGCTTTACTTTCGTCTAAAACTAAATTAGTATCAGTAACTCATATTTCAAATGCGTTAGGGACCATCAATCCTGTGAAAGAATTAGCGCAAAAAGCTCATGCGGTGGGTGCGAAAATATTAGTAGATGGTGCTCAAAGTATTCAACATACTAAAATCGATGTTCAAGATATGAATTGCGATTTCTTTGTTTTTTCAAGTCACAAAGTTTTTGGTCCAACGGGTGTTGGTGTACTTTATGGAAAAGAAAAAATATTAGATAGTATGCCTCCGTACCAAGGTGGTGGAGATATGATTTTGAAAGTTAGCTTCGACAAAACAACTTACAACGAATTGCCCTATAAATTTGAAGCAGGTACCCCACATATTGCTGGGGTTATTTGTTTGGCAAAAGCAATCGAATTTATAGATTCTTTCGATATGGTAGCGCTTGAAAAACATGAGCGTGAATTAGCTGAATATGCTCAAGACATGCTTTCTACTTTTGAAGGAGTTCGAATTATTGGGGAAGCTAAAAATAAAACAAGTGTCGTTTCTTTTGTTATAGATGGGATGCACCCTTTTGATATTGGAACTTTGTTAGATAAACAAGGAATTGCAGTTCGAACTGGTCATCATTGCACACAGCCTTTGATGGATTTTTTCAAAATTCCAGGAACTGTAAGGGCTTCTTTTGCTTTTTATAATACGAAAGAAGAAATTGACATCTTTATTACTGCTGTTGAAAAAAGTATCAATATGTTGCGCTAATAGTATCAAATATGACGTTAGAAGATAAACAACAAGAAATAATTCAAGATTTTGCCATGTTCGATGATTGGATCGAAAAATATGAATATATCATTGAATTAGGGAAAGATTTACCCATTATCGATGAGGTAAATAAGACAGATGATCGTTTGATAGAAGGTTGTCAATCAAGAGTTTGGTTGGATTCTGAAGTTGAAAATGGGAAGATGCATTTTTATGCTGATTCAGATGCAATTATTACGAAAGGGATTATTGGTTTACTCATTCGTGTGTTAAACGATGAGTCTCCCGAAGTTGTAGCGAAAGCAGATTTGCATTTTATTAAAGATATTGGTTTGCAGGAGCATTTGTCAATTACTCGATCAAATGGCTTGGTAAGTATGGTTAAGAAAATAAAAATGAGCGCATTGATTGCGATTGGAAATAACTAAGAAGATGGAATTAGAAAATAAAATAGTTGAAGTTTTAAAAACAATCTATGATCCTGAGATTCCGGTTGATGTTTATGAATTAGGATTGATCTATGAAGTAAAAGTAGATGCTGAAAATAATGTTGAAATTGAAATGACATTGACTTCTCCTAATTGTCCTGTAGCCGAAACAATGCCGAAAGAAGTGGAAGATAAAGTAGGTGCCATTCCTGGTGTGAAATCTTCCAAAGTAAACATTGTGTTTGATCCTACTTGGGATAAAGAAATGATGAGTGAAGAAGCTAAATTAGAATTGGGATTCCTTTAGTTGTGAGTGATTCCTTTTTAGAAGAAGGATTTTAAAAGATATAAAATGAGAAGAGTTGTAATTACTGGGATAGGTGCTTTGACACCGATAGGAAATAACTTAAACGATTTTTGGACAAATTTAAAAAATGGAGTATGCGGTGCTGGACCAATTACAAAATTTGATACTGAGAAATTCAAAGTTAAATTTGCATGCGAATTAAAAGGATACGATCCTAAAGAGCATTTCGATGTGAAAGAAATTCGTAAATACGACCCTTTTTCTCAGTATGCTTTAGTGTCTGTTGCTGAAGCTGTTGAACACGGTAATATAGATTTCAACACCTTGAATAAAGATCGAATCGGAGTGATTTGGGGTTCTGGGAATGGTGGAATTCAAACATTTCAAGATCAAACAAAAGAGTATTGTGAAGGTGATGGAACTCCTCGTTTCACACCTTTTTTTATTCCAAGAATTTTAGTTGATATCGCATCTGGCATTATTTCTATTAAATATGGTTTAAGAGGTGTAAATTTTTGTCCAGTTTCTGCTTGTGCTACTTCTAATACTGCTATTATTGAAGCCTTTAATTATATTAAGTGGGATAAAGCGGATATGATAATTACGGGTGGTTCTGAGGCTGCAATAACGGAGTCTGCAATCGGTGGATTTTCTTCTGCTAAAGCGCTTTCTCAACGAAATGATTCACCAGAAACAGCTTCTCGACCTTTCGATATTAATAGAGATGGTTTTGTGATGGGGGAGGGTGCTGGTGCTTTAATTGTTGAAGAATATGAGCACGCTAAAAAACGTGGTGCTACTATCTACGGTGAAATTGTAGGTGGAGGTATGGCTGCAGATGCATATCATTTAACGGGTACTCATCCTGATGGTGACGGTGCTGTTTTAGGAATGAATGAAGCTTTGAGAGAAGCGGGAATTTCTGCAGATCAAATTGACCACATCAATATGCACGCAACTTCTACTCCTCAAGGAGATAGTAGTGAATTGAAAGCTGCTCTACGTGTTTTTGGAGAAAGAAAATCGTTAGCGGTTTCTGCTACGAAATCTATGACAGGACATTTGTTAGGCGCTGCAGGAGCAATTGAAGGAATTGCTTGTGTGATGGCATTGTTGGAAAACACTGTTCCTCCAACTATCAATACAACTGATTTTGAGCCAGATTATAAGGATATGTTTACATTTCCTTTAGGTAAAGCAATTGAAAAAGAAATTACGTATGCGATGAGTAATACCTTCGGATTTGGAGGGCACATTGCTTCGATTGTTTTTAAGAAATTTATTGAATAGACTACAAGATTCAAGACTACAAGAAATAAGACTGTATTCATTTCTTACGTCTTAAAATCTTGAATCTAAAAATCTAATATCTAAAAATACTATGACAGATATAATTAACCGTGTTACAGAAAGTGGGCTTATTAGCTTAGATTTAGCGGATTACAAGCCTACGCAAGAAATTGTTGGAATTGATATTTCTGAGCAATTGTGGCAAGGTTTGGTGTTGAAAGAAAAAGATTTTCGTGATTGGATTAAAAGTAATGATTGGACTTTTTACGAAAATAAAGCGGTTTATATTCATTGTTCAGCGGATGCAATTCTTCCTGTTTGGGCTTATTTATTAATCTCTTCGAAATTAATTGATGTAGCTTATTTGCAATTAGTTGGTAATGAGGTAGATATGCAGAAGGTGCTTTTCGTTAAAAATGTTCAAAAATTAGATTTTTCGCCCTATATAGGTGTGCGTGTTGTCATAAAAGGATGTTCAGACATCCCTTTCCCTGAATTTTCAATGGTAGAATTAGTCAAATGTCTTCAACCTATCGTAAAAAGTTTGATGTTTGGCGAGCCTTGTAGCACGGTTCCGATATACAAAAAGAAATAATTTTACAATAATTTTATATCTTTTAAACTTTTTCACACCCTTATTCAGATGAATATTTAAGGGGTCATCTTCTGATAAAATAATATTTTTAATTGGAGGATTTATTCTATACATAATGGATTGTCTGGATTAGTTCAAAATTATTTGAATCAAAATCCATTGACGGGTGATGTTTTTATTTTTTTAAACAAACCCAAAACACACATTAAATTATTGTATTGGGACGGTGATGGGTTTGTGATTTTTTATAAACGTTTAGAGAAAGGGACATTTGATTTTCTCTTCAATGATTCGTCAAGTAGAGAGTTGAAAAGAGAGGAGTTACTTCTGATTTTGTTTTAAATTAAATTTCGAGAATGAAAATTTTGATAATTGAAGATGTGATAGCGTTGCAGACAACGATGAAAGAATTCTTTGAATCTAAAAAACATATTGTTTTTACCGCTTCGAATAAATTTGAAGCTGAAGATAGTTTACTTGTTAATCAATTTGAAATCATTTTATTAGATATCACTCTTCCTGATGGGAATGGGTTGGATTTAATATCGATTATTAAGGAAACTCAGAAAAATTTTGGAATTTTGATTTTATCAGCTAAGAATTCAATTGATGATAAAATTAATGGATTGGATTTGGGTGCTGACGATTATCTGACGAAGCCATTTCATATTGCCGAATTAAACTCACGCATCAACGCTCTTTTAAGACGTAAAAATTTTAACAATCAAGATGTTATTGAATTTAATGAGATTAAAATAAATACAACTGATCAGGAAGTATTTATTGCAGAAATAAATATTCATTTGACAAGTAAAGAATTTCAACTCTTACTCTATTTAGTCATAAATAAAGAAAGAGTTTTAACCAAAGAATCAATCGCAGACCATTTATTGGGCAATCATATTGATTACATAGATAATTACGACTTTATCTACACACATATTAAAAATCTGCGCAAGAAAATTGAACAAGCAAATGGTAAAGATTACTTGAAAACAATTCACGGTATTGGCTATAAATATTTTTCAAAATGAAATTAATTGATAAATCAAACAAGCAATTTTTACTTCTATTAATTGTCTTGTTATCTATAAGTTCGGTCGTTATTTTCTCTCTTTTGAACTCATATATTAAAGCCGAATTAGATGAAAAATTAAGAAATGATGAATGGCGAATTATCCAAAAACTAAAATTAAATCCCCATATTATTTCTATTTCACCTATTCTAGAAGTAAATACAACCTCAGAAAGTATTGAGCGAATTAGTGAAATTAAAAATGTGAAAATTTATGATTTTATTGAAAAAGAAAATGAGCCTTATAGAGAATTAGTTTCAGTGAAAAAAATCAATGAAAAATTTTATAGTATAAAAGTAAGGCAATCAACTATCGAAAATAAAGATTTGTTGTTTGCTGTTGGATCAACAATTTTCACTGTTTTCGCTGTTTTAGTAGTTGCTTTGTTTTTAATTAATAACAGACTTTCAAGGAAATTATGGAAACCTTTTTATACTAATATTAATAGGTTAAAGTTATTCTCGTTTGACGAAAATAGTAAGTTAGAATTAGTGAAGAGTGATATTGACGAGTTTTATCAATTGAATCAATCTTTAGAAGTATTGACAGTTAAGTTATCTAAAGATTACATTGCGTTGAAGGAATTTACAGAAAATGCTTCTCACGAAATTCAAACTCCTTTGTCTATTGTATTAATGAATATTGACGAGGTTCTTCAACACGAGCAAACAGAAGATAATTATACTAAATTATACAGTGCTTTTCAGGCGGCTAAACGTCTTTCTAATTTAAATGAAAAATTACTTTTACTTGCTCGTTTAGAGAATAGTCAAAAAAGAGAGGTTGATAGGTTGAACTTGGGTGAGATTATTCAATTGCAAATTAAGTCGTTATGTCCATTGATAGATGTGAAAGAAATTTCGATTAATGTAAGTTATTCAGATGTTTTTGAGTTGAATATCGATAAAGAGATAGCTGAAATTTTAATAGTAAATATACTTTCTAATGCCATAAAACACAATTCAGTCAAAGGTTTTATTACTCTAGTTATTACTAAAAATAGTATTCATTTCACCAATTCTAAAGCATCAGAAAAAATGATTAATGAGGAGGAAATTTTTCATCGCTTTAAAAAGGGGAATTCTGATTCGGTTGGATTAGGTTTGTCTATTATTCAAAAAATTTGCATTGTTTCTCAGTTAACCATTTCTATTGAGCAAACAGATTCAGAAATTACATTTATTTTGAAAAAATAATTTTCTTCAGAAATTCTTCAGAAGTCGGTAGTACTTTTATTTCAGGATTTATTTTAATCAAAACAGCTATGAAGCAATCAATAAAATTTTCAACGTTCATCACTTTTATCGCTATCACTGCGTTTCAATTTAATTTTTGCTTCGGTCAATCCGTCACTTTAACGGGTACAATAAAAGATAGTGCAACTCAAGAAGCCATTCCTTTTGCTAATGTTCGATTGAAATCTATCAGTGATTCATCGTTTTTTACTGGTGGAATTACGAATGAAAATGGAGTGTTTATTATAGAGAATCTCAACTCAAAAGAATATTTGTTAGTTGTCAATTTTTTAGGGTATCTACCTCTTAGTCAACTGTTTTTTGCTGGAAAATCCTCAGATATTTTAGATTTAGGAATGATTTATCTAAAAGAAATTAGTGCTAAATTAGATGAAGTTATTATTACGGCAAAGCAAGATGATTTGAGTTCTAAGATGGAAAAGAAGACATTCAAATTGGATGATAATTTAGGTCAAAAAGGAGGTTCTGCATTACAAGCTATGGAGAATTTACCTGGAGTTACTGTGCAAGATAATAAAGTTCAGTTGAGAGGAAGTGATAAAATAATTGTCTTAATTGACGGAAAACAATCTGGTTTAACAGGTTTTGGGAGTCAATCTGGTTTGGATAACATTCCTGCATCTGCAATTGAACGAATTGAAATTATTAACAATCCGTCTTCGAAATATGATGCAAATGGGAATGCTGGAATCATTAATATTATATTGAAAAAAGAAAAGAAAGAAGGTTTGAATGGTAAAGTTGGACTTGGCGGTGGACTTGGAGCGTTGTGGGTGAAACACGAGAATTTACCAGGTATTCGTCCACAATATCAAAACACACCAAAAATAAATCCATCAATATCAGTTAATTACAGAAAGGATAAGTATAATTTGTTTTTGCAAATGGATGATTTATATACACAGACATTGAATACAAATGAATTTGTAACTCGAACGTATGATGATGGTACAGTGATTAATCAACAAACCAAACGAAATAGAAATACTAATTTTTTTACTTCAAAATTTGGCCTTGATTATCAGTTCAATGATAAGAATTCCATTACATTTTCAGGATTGTTTGGAAGTGAAAAAATCATTGACAATGGAGATCAGCCATTTTTTAATGAAGATTACAGTAATCGAGTTAGATTGTGGAAATTTGTAGAAGATGAGTTGAAAACTACTGTTGCAGGAAATTTAATTTACGAACATAAATTCGGTAAAATTGGTCGTAAATTAATTAGTAGCTATAATTATACGTTTCACCGTGAAAATGAGAAATATTATTTCGACAATATTTTACCTACGACATCTGGGAAAGATGCTTTTAAATTGTTGTCAGATGAAAATGTCCACGATTTTAAATTGGATTATTTTCAACCCTTGAAATATGGTAAACTGGAAACGGGTGTCAATATGAGGTATCGCTACATTCCTACAGATATGCAGTTTTACCCAGGTTTAAATTCACCACTTGACTCCTCAGCTGGAGGAAAAGCTACTTATAACGAAATAATTCCGGCAGTTTATGGAAATTATTCTTTCGATAGTAAAAAATACGAAGGTGAATTAGGGTTGAGAATGGAATATGTAAAAGTTAATTATTTAGTAAATCCAAACCATCCAACATATAAAAATGATGGATACACTTATTTTCTGCCATTTCCATCAGTAAGATTTGCTTACAAATTTGATGATAAAAAACGTATTTCATTTTTCTATAACCGAAGAGTGGATCGCCCAAACGAAGTTGATATTAGGATTTTCCCTAAATACGATGATGCAGAAATTATCAAAGTTGGTAATCCTTCATTGAGTCCACAATTTACAAACTCATTAGAACTTGGATATAAAAATCAACTTAAGAAGGGATATTTTTATCTTTCAGCTTACCACAGAATCTCACAAGGTACAATTACACGAATTTCAACTACTGTTCCTGGGAGTACATTAATTTATGCAGTATTTCAAAATGCTGGAAAAAGTTTTAATACTGGTTTGGAAGGGATTTTGTCACACGATATTTCCAAAGTATTTTCGTGTAATTTCAATGTGAATGTTTATCACAATCAAATTAATGAATTTACGATTACCAACAAATATCCTGTAGAAACAGTATATACATCTCAAAAACAGGAGATTGTTTCAGGTAATGGAAAGTTGAACTTGATTTTTCACTTGAAAAAAAGCTATGATATCCAGTTAACTGGAATTTACTTAGCTCCAGACATTATTCCTCAAGGTAAAATCAATAAACGATTTACGATGAATCTTGGCGTGAAGAAAAATGTTCAAAATGGAAAAGGAGAATTTTATTTGAATGCTACTGATCTTTTAAATTCGATGGTCGTTCAAAAAACAATTCGAGGAAATAATTTCAATTATATAAGTACCAATTATAACGAAACCCAAGTAATTAGAATTGGCTATAGTTACAAGTTTTAACTTTTAGCAACTCAAAAATAACCAGGGCAAACTCATACTTTTGTAATATTTAACAATTTTAGTAAATATTCATTGTCCCAACCTTCTTTTAATCTTTTACCCTTAATTCCTTGCTTAACTGTCTTTTCATTTTTTAATAGGTTTAATGTTATTTTAAGAACAGTTGAGTAGTTCTGAGCTGCGTTTTCTTTTCTTTTTCTGGATTGATCTTCATTGAATTGAACATCTAATACCGATACGCAATATATAATAGTCCAAAAAAGTTGGAATAAACGTATTGTCTATCGGCATTATACAAGAAGTATTTGGACTAAAATATAAATGTGTTTGGTATAAGATCTAATGTAACTTATTCTCAACTCCCCAGTGTGAACGAACGCAATAAAGCAGTTTATCTGGGTTACAGTCCAAACTTGTAATGTTGTGAACAGGAGATTTTACTCCTCGAACTGTTTTTTTTGAATGTGTTGCAATTGCTTGACCTTTAAATTATTACGATAATTATAATGCCCGATTAACAAAACATATTTCAAATTGTTTTGGATCAATAGATGAAAAAACTCTATTTTAATTTTTTGATTTTATTTGCGATTTAAAATTTTTGCTTTGCCTTAGTTTCATCTTATTCCCATTTATTCCCTGAAGCAATTCAAACTAGTGGGTTTCGTTTTTTATAGAGTTGCCATTTTAAAGCTCCCCATTTCTAAGTTTTTCACAAAGGTCTTAAAATTGTCGGATAATCCTTTGTTCCATTGCACTATTTTTTGTATTATTTCGTTCACTTGTCCAAATTGTTTGTTATGAGCTTTTATTAATTCACAACAAACGTAAAACATTCATTTTTAATTCGTCCTAAGTTATTTTCCAACGCTGGATTCATAAATTGCTCGAATAAATGATAATTTGTTAAATGAGTGCCGTCAGTTTGCTTGTTTATAGGGGTACGAATGCCTATAATTATTTCTTGTTCGCACTCAGGAGTTAAATCTTGTTGGTTGGCTCCATAACTACTGTTAGGGTATGGTTTCCTATATAATGGTGAGAATAAATAATTACCAACTTCATTACAAATAACTCCAATTTTTAGTCGATATTGATTATTAAAATACAGTAAATTGTACTCGATTCCTTCAGGATATTCTTGAACTACTGTTCCCAAAATAGGCATAGAAGAGAATGCGTTCCACTTATACTCTTGAGAGAATGCGGGAATTGTATCAATATTTAATTTGAATATTCTGAAAAAATTTCTACGAAAATCAAAATTTTTCAATTGAATGTTTTCATAGAATATTTTTCCTGTAAAATTATTGGTGATTTCGGCATTAAATACATCCGCAAAACTCATCTCAAACCAGATAGTATCACCTACATTATAGCTTTCTTTAATGGGATAAACAGAAACTGGGTGCTCTAAGTTATAACTACGCGAACATTTCTTGTTTTTCTTGCAACTAGCAGAAATGAGGAGTAGACCAACTATGAATAGTATTATTGTTTTCATATTCTTTAAATTTAAAAAGCCGTTGCACAATTAGTGCAACGGTTATATAGTTTAATATCCGTAAGCTTATGAATAGTAGTTCATTCGTGCATTGGTCATTACGCTGGCAAAGTCGTTATATTTCATTAATTTTTTGATTTTGTTTGCGATTTAAAATTTTTGCTTTGCCTTAGTTTCATCTTATTCCCATTTATTCCCTGAAGCAATTCAAACTAGTGGGTTTCGTTTTTTATAGAGTTGCCATTGGCTATAACGGTTAGTATATGAAAAGTAGGCGATTTCGAAGCACAAAACTTTCGG
>Ga0105053_10002693_pt1 | contig 27330 bp, 21 predicted proteins | sample BON01_FD_78093 | JGI IMG/M metagenome (GOLD analysis project Ga0105053, IMG submission 78093) | Freshwater microbial communities from Lake Bonney liftoff mats and glacier meltwater in Antarctica - BON-01 | ecosystem: Environmental > Aquatic > Freshwater > Ice > Glacier meltwater | place: Lake...
CAGATCAAGTCTACAACACATAGAAGGTCAATACAATTTCGATTGGCCTTGGATGGATATACTTGTGGGAGCCAACGGAAGACGCTACGACCCACAATCGTTTGGAACAATCTTTTCCGACACGCTTGTTAACCGAGGCGATACGCTGGCAAACGGTGCTGCCGACATGAACGCTAAATTTGTTAACCTTTCACTTTGGGAGTTTGGAGGGTTTCTTCAACTGAGCAAAAAGTTTTTCGATGATAAGTTTAAAGTAACGGGGTCTGTACGGGTTGACAAGAACATGAATTTCCCCGTTCAGTTCTCGCCACGCGCATCCTTGATGTATAACCTAAAAGGCCACGTTTTCCGAGTTTCAGGGCAAAGCGCCTTCCGTACACCAACCTTGCAAAATCAGTTTATCCGATTGGATGTAGGACCGCTTACCATTGCCGGAAACCTAAACGGGTGGGATAATCTCTACACATTAGAATCGGTAACAGATTTTGAGAATTACCTCGATAGTGTAGAAACAGAAGGCGTTTGGTACGATTCGGTTTATGATGATGCCGCAGGCAAACTAAAAACCTTCTCAGCCAAGAAAATCCGCCCAGAACAGGTTCGCACCATTGAATTTGGCTACCGTGGTGTTGTATTTAAGAAGCTGTACATGGACGTAAACTTCTATTACAACTGGTACACCGATTTCATTGGAGAAATTCGGGTAGTACAACCTGACGGTGCCACTGCAGGGGAGCAAAGTGGTGTAGATCAACTTCTATCCTATTCTGCAAGCAACGAATCTTACACCCGTTATCAGATACCTGTAAATGCCACGCAGATGGTTCGTTCCACCGGTGTAACTGTTGGATTGGTGTATTACATCAACGATAAGTATTCTGCCTCTATGAATTACAACTGGGCAAAATTGATTGATGATGACCTTGATGATCCTATTATTCCAGGATTCAACACGCCAGAACACAAAGTCAACTTTGGCATTAAGGGGCGTAATGTTTGGAAAGGTCTTGGATTCTCTGCCAACTTTCAATGGGTAGACGAATTTTTATGGCAAAGCACTTTTGGTACTGGAATGGTGCCTTCGTACTCTTTCCTCGACCTTCAACTTAGCTACGAAGTGCCTAAATGGTATTCTACATTCCGTGTAGGTGCTTCAAATGTTTATAACTTGCAGAGGCAAGAAGCCTTCGGAGCACCACGGATTGGTGCGATGGTTTATGGCTCAGTCGTATTTGATATTATAAAACTCTAACACCCAAAAACACCATGAAAAGAATTCTTCTTTCCCTCGTACTTGTTGGTTCATTCTTCAGTTCTGCAAAATCGCAGACGGTGATACTCAACGGAAAAATTGACAATCTCCTCGAATTCTGTACGCCCTATTCGGAAGAGTTTATCATGTCTGACAGCGTAAAGCTTATGACAGACATTTACCTACCCGTAATGCGCGATTGTCTGATGGTGCCAATAAGCATTGACCTTCCAGCGGAGTTAGCTGGCATTTTTGGTAGCTCAATCGATTACAATCTGGAATTGATTCCAAGAGGTACGCAATACATCATTTACGATTCGTTGAACGGGCAACCAAATCCGAATCCGTATAGGCTGCCGCTCATTCTCACCAGAACGCCATACGACAAAGGCGATCAAAATGCAGGCGAAGCACCCATCATGAATATCTTGGGCTATGCCTTCGCCAAGCAGGATCAGCGCGGGCGTTATGCGTCTGAAGGCGTATATCTACCACTTACCAGTGATGGCTGGGACAAAGGAGTTTACCACCCAAATTACCAACACGTTTTGGATGCCACAGACCCTAGCGACCCGAAAAACGGAAACCGACACGAGGATGGCTACGATACCAAGGAATACATCAAGCATCGTTTGCTGCGCGATTATGACCTTGATGGCGATGGAGTTACGGACACAACTGATTTACTCTACACGGGTCGTTATGCCATGTTTGGGGCATCTGCTTTGGGATACAACCAATATCAGGCTGCGGCAGCGCACATGATTGATGAAAATGAGCCCGGTCTTAAATGCATCATGCCAATTGTTGCTCCAGCAGATTTCTACAAAGGCGTAGGTTATCCAAACGGAGTTCTTAGAGATAGATTGGTAACGGGTTGGCTAAAAGGACAGATTTTTTCTGGAATTGATGATGACCTTATTCCAATTGACAATGACATGCAGAACAACATTCATAGTTCTGCCGATTATAACCTTCCGCAAACGATTACCGTGAACGCAGTGGAGAATACCTATCAACAGAACAAATTTGACGCAGCCAATTTGGCAATCGACCACTTTGTATCTGTTCAGTATCCTGATCCAGAAACAGGAATCCCTACCTGTGGCTATTACCCAAACTTTTCAGGACGTGCAGAAATTGACATCAGCCGTGCCGTTACAGATGAATTTGGTGAAGGAGAACTTGGGGGTCAGTATAACCGTTTTCGCAACATGGAGGTGCCAGGGTATCACCTCTGCGGATGGTGGGACATCTTTGTTGATTCTCAGACAGAAAGCTGGGCAAACATGAGAAGACACCTGAGCACGCAAAAGTTCAACCGCCCAGGTGTTACCAATCGCGAACTACAAAAGCTAGTTCTTGGGCCATGGGCACACCAAACAATGGGCAGCACCACTACTGGTGACCGTACCTATCCGGGCAATGTGAACGACCTTATCGGCATCAACTTTGACGATTTCAGCGAAACAAACATTCCTGTTGATAAAGCGCTAAACTCGGAGTTGATTGGCTGGTTCCGTTATAACCTCAACTATCACCCAGATGAGTATATTGGAGAGCCGAAATTCATCCTTCCAGAATCAGACAACCTTTATCCAGTAGCAGAAATTGATCTTTTCGGACTTGGCACGGCAACCATCCAAATCCGTGTTCCTTCCGAAGAAGTGCGACTACCTTACGACAAGCTTATTGCCGTGCTTACCGGTGCCGAGCCGCTTACTGGGCTGAAGGCCGAACTGGTTTATGACTCTCCATTGGGAAGTGGCGTTTTTCCTATTGATTTGCCGGAAATTCCTTTAGACAATGTCATTCCGGGACTTAACGCGGAAAGCGTTAACCCAATACCTTACCGCAACTTTGCCGACCCTAATGAGATTCCGAACGTGCGTCTTTATGTAGTCGGTCCAAACAACGATTCTGAGGCTCAGAATCTTGCTCTTGGTAATTACTGGCTACCTGCCGATACCTTCCCGTTGCCTGAAGGAAGAGAATGGGATGCCGTGCAAAGAGAGGTCTTTTACATGCACCAAAATGGCGTGTTAGACAATAATGCTCCAACAACTGATGAGGGCTTCAAAATGTACGTACACGATCCAGATGACCCAATTAGAACAGTTGGAGGTGCCAACATGATTGTGAAAACGCCTGATGGCGAACGTGATTCTCAAGGGCAATTCAACTTGAAAGACCCGCGCTATGAGTCGTTTACAATGAACCGTCCAGGCGTTATCAGCTTTGAAAGTGCTACTGTCAAAGATTCGCTCTGTGTGGTAGGTTTCCCACAGGTAAAACTCTACGCTAAGAGCAATATTGGTGGTTTAACAGAAGGCCCTACCGATACCGATTTCATGGTAAGAATTCTTGACGTTTATCCTGATGGTCGTGAGTATTTCGTTCAGTGCGGAACTGTAAACGCCCGTGCCCGCGATTATGTGAGAATGTTGGTAGAAGAGCCTTGGAAAGATTACGAAATTCCATTTGTGGGCGATGATATTCCGTTCACTAACATCAACATTGGTGAGATTTACGAATACGTGTTCGACCTATTGCCAATTGGCTACACGTTTGGCGATGGACACAAAGTGAAAATTCTTATCAGCAGTAGTAACTACAACCGCTATCAGGTAAATGCCAATGTTCCTATTATGCCGAATGAATTCTTTAGAAGAAAGCCGGGCGATGGTCAGACTTACATTTTTGAAGGTGAGGAGTATTCTCCACGTATTGCCATTCAGCGTGTTCACTTCTCTGAGGAACATCCAACCCAAATTTCGTTACCAATCTACACCAAAACCTACACTGGTATAGAAGATGTGGCTGTAGAAGCTACGGGTCCTGAGATGTTGCTCTTCCCAAATCCTGCCATGGATGTGGTAAGTGTTTACATGAACAACGGAGGTCAATACACCATCAACATTTTGAATATTGATGGTTCGTTAATCAGAAGCGAAAGTGCTTTCCGCGATAACATCAACCTAGATGTTTCAACCTTGAGCCAAGGCATCTACTTCGTTGAGCTGACAGATGTTGATACCAAAGAACGATTTGTGAAGAAACTAACGAAGCTTTAAAAACCTTCTCCAACTCTGACTAAAGCCCTGCCGTTCAATTGAACAGCAGGGCTTTATCTTTGCGCAAAATTGAAGTATGACTGAGAAGACGCGAACGCCCGAATCAACCCTTGCCATCAACACCGAAATTGTGTTGCCCAACGATACCAACACCCTTGGCAATCTGATGGGAGGCAAACTGCTGCATTGGATGGATGTGATTGCGGCCATATCTGCTCACCGATTGTGCAAACGCGTGTGTGTAACAGCTTCGGTAAATAGCGTCACGTTTCCCAAACCAATCAAATTGGGCGATATCGTTACCCTGAAATCTAAAGTATCTCGGTCTTTCAATTCGAGCATGGAAATATTTATTGATGTGTTTGTAGAAGACCGTTCTACCTCAGACCAAATTAAAGTGAACGAGGCCATCTACACCTTTGTGGCTGTGGATCAACTGGGAAACCCGATACACGTGCCGCAAGTAGAACCACAGACCGAAGAGGAAAAATCTCGATTTGAAGGCGCCTTGCGCAGAAAGCAACTCAGCCTCATTCTGGCAGGAAAAATGAAACCGAGCGAGGCAACGGAGTTGAAGGCGTTGTTTGCGGGCTAACCCAACTGTTTATCCAACGAAAACTTTCCCGGTCCAGTCAAGAACAAGGTTAGATAAGGAACGAGGTACAGCAACCCGAATTCTTGTTTACTAAACGGGTCATCGGCATGGATGATGAACACCGCCACTGCCATGGTAATAATAAGTGGAATGAGTGCAGCGCGGGTAAAAAGCCCCACGGCCACCAGAATACCACAGACGAATTCCGCAAAAATGGTAAGTATAAGTGAGGGCAGTTCTCCAATTCCAATTGGGTCGGCAAAGCCCAAATCGCCAGAAAGAACGCCCTGCAGCTTTCCCCACCCGTGGCTATAAGCCATAATGCCGCCAGAAGCCAAACGCAAGATGAGTAATCCGAAATCGATAGAAATGGGTTTACTGGAGAAAAGTAACTTTTTCATGGTTCTAATTTAATCTGTTTTGAGTTCCTTCCTTCGTCAGGAAGACAAATAGGATGGTTGTCACCCTGCCTGTCCTGAGCTTGTCGAAGGAACTGAAGGGTCTCATTTAACCATTTGCTCCTTAGTTTTTATAATAATAGCATCAATATCCTGTTCATTCATACACTTAAAATGCCCTTTCGGACAAGCGTCAAACCCAATTTTACTGCACGGTCGGCAATCCAAACCCTTTACTTCCGAAATATAAGAAGGCGAACCTTGGGGTAAATATGGGTACATGCCAAATTCGGGAATGGTATTTCCCCAAACAGAAACAATTTTCTTGTTGAATGCTGCCGCGATATGCATCATGCCTGTATCGTGCGTAATAACCACTTTGGCCTGTTTTATCAACCAAGCAGATTCTGCAAGTGAATGGGTTCCGCAGGCATTGTGAATTTGAGCCGTAGAGTGCTTCATCACTTCCGTGGCAACTTCAACATCTTCCTTTCCTCCTATTAGAATGATTGGTCGGTTTAATCCATTGCACAGTTCTACCAACTTGGCTACAGGCAATTGCTTGGTCTTGAATTTTGCACCTATAACTAAGGCTACATAATTTCCTAAAAAGCCTTCGGGAAGCTCCACCTTTCTCCCCTTTGGGGAGATGCCGAAGGCAGAGGGGCCGAAGTAGAATTCAAGCCCCTTTCCATCAGCCTCAATTCCCAACGGTTTTAATGTTTCAATATAGCGCTCCACGATATGGACAGCGGGCAGTCGGTCAACTTTCAGGTTCACCTTCAGCCATTTCTCCACATTCAGTTTATTAAAGGCAAGCCATTTGCCACCAACAAGTGTTTTCAGAATTCGCGTTCGGAGATTATGGTGCAAGTCAACCACCAAGTCAGGTTTAAAAGCTTTCAGCTCTGACGCCAACGCATTCAGGCTTTCGTCCAAAAGGAATACACCATTCAAATGCAGATTCGGTGCTACCAACTCGGCATACTGCTTCTTGGTCACAAAACGGATATCTGCCGCTGGGTATTTCTTACGCAGCACCCGCACTACTGGTGTTGTGAGAACAATATCCCCAATGGAACTAAAACGAATGATAAGAATGCGCTGCATGTGCGGCAAATATAACCTCGCCCCGTTTGTCACGCTTAGCTTATTGAAGAGAAACAAGCGTCTCATCTTCAATTCACTCGGAGTTTCTGAAAACGAGATGCTTCGTTCCTCAGCATGACAGACGCAGTCCGATTTTTTGTCATTCCGAGGAACGAGGAATCTCAAGGTGGAGTTAATAAGAGATACTTCCTTGCTCCTGCACCAACTACAACGCGTCATTCCGACCGAGGTACGAGCGGAGGAATCTATCATTCAATCGTATAGATGTTTCAACTCGTTCTTCGCTCAACATGACGAGGACTTACCTTGGTGTCATTACTTTTGCCGCCATGCACCTCATAGACACACACGCACATATATATAGTGACCAGTTTGATGCCGACCTGTCTGATATGATGGAACGAGCCGCGCAGAACGGTGTGCAGCGCATTATTCTACCAAATGTCGATAGCAGTTCTACTCCGCGACTTTGGAATGTGGTGAATGCCTATCCGGAACGCTGCTTTCCCATGATGGGAATTCATCCCTGTTCGGTAAATGAATCCGTTGCCGCTGAACTTAAACATGTAGAAACCGAACTCGCCACAGGAAAATACATTGCCGTTGGCGAAATTGGCATCGACCTATTTTGGGACAAGACATATATAAAGGAGCAAATTGCCGCGTTTGAGCAGCAGATGGAATGGGCCAAGGAGCTCAATCTGCCTGTTGCCATCCATTGCCGCGATTCATTCGATGAGATATTTGCTTCGGTGGAAAAGGTGCAAGATGGCAGATTGCGTGGCGTTTTGCATTGCTTTACAGGAAATGAGGAACAGGCCAACCGCACCATCGACCTTGGTCTTTATATTGGATTGGGCGGAGTGCTCACCTTTAAGAACAGTGGTGTTGCTGATGCCGTGAAAAATATTTCGATGGAGAAAATTCTCCTCGAAACAGATTCGCCTTACCTCGCTCCTACTCCTTACCGCGGCAAGCGCAACGAAAGTGGCTACACCAAACTGGTGGCCGAAAAACTGGCGGAAGTGAAAGGAATCTCCTTAGAAGAAATTGCGCGCATCACTACGACAAATGCCGAAAGACTTTTCAACCTTTAAACTACTTCTATGTCCAAACCGAAGGTTCTCATTATATATACAGGCGGCACCATCGGCATGATTCGCGATGAAAAGACCGGAACCCTTATCCCTTTCCGTTTAGAACGTGTGGTTCAATCCATTCCGTCCATTCTCGAATTGGGCCTTGAGATACATTCCATGGAACTGGATGAAATCATCGATTCGTCCAACGTCACACCTAAAATGTGGCTTGAACTGGCGGAAATCATAGACGAGTACTACAATGATTTTGACGGCTTTGTAATCCTTCATGGGTCGGATACCATGGCTTATAGTGCTTCGGCTCTCAGCTTTTTGCTCGAAAACTTAGGCAAACCAGTCATCTTCACAGGAAGTCAACTGCCTATTGGATTGCCACGGACAGACGCCAGAGAGAATCTGATAACCGCATTGACTATTGCGGGAATGCGTAATAAAGACGGCCATTCGCTCATACCAGAAGTATGCGTCTATTTTGAAGATAGACTCTATCGCGGAAACCGTACCTATAAATACAACTCAGAAAACTTTGATGCATTTATTTCACGTAACTATCCAATTCTAGCCGAAGCGGGCGTTCGTATTAAAATCTTTGAAGAAAGGTTGCTCGCACAATCAACTAAGGATTTTGTCGTTCATAAAACCATGAATTCGAATGTGGCTGTTCTCAAACTGTTTCCAGGACTAAAACTCCAAAACTATCCGAAACTTTACAAAGACTCGGGCATTGAAGCCGTTATCATAGAAACATTTGGCTCTGGAAACGGGCCAACCAGCGGAGATTTCTTACCTGCGGTGAAAGAATTGATAGAAAATGGCATCCTTGTTTTGAACATTACCCAGTGTCGTGAAGGAAAAGTGGAGAGTGGAAATGACGAAACCAGCGAAAAAGTGTTGAGCCGTGGAGTCATAAGTGGAGCCGACCTCACCTTCTAATCTGCCATCGCCAAAGCCATGTTCGTACTCGGATTGACTACCGATTTGAATGAACGAAGACAATTACTAGCAACAGACCTTAGAGGAGAAATGACGGTTTAAAAATCGCCCCATTGACGAATGACATTTTTTGTATTTTGCGCCCCAATTTGGGGGATAGCGGGGCAAGGGAGAAGTGGCCGAGTGGCTGAAGGCGCACGCTTGGAAAGCGTGTAAACCCCAAAAGGGTTTCGAGGGTTCGAATCCCTCCTTCTCCGCAAGGATAGAAAAGTATAGATTTGTAATTGTTAACCATTAAATAAATAGTTGAAGAACTAACCACGATCAGAATCATGAAAAAGTTGTTTGCCCTTATCACCTTTGCTGCAGTTTTGAACTTCAGCTACGCACCTGTAGTAATTGCTCAGGACTCAACAGCAACAGAAGTTGTTGAAACAACCTCCGAAGAAGTGGCAGAAGCCGCTCCGATGGAATCGAGTACAGACATTGAAGAAGCAGAAGAAGCTCCGCAGAGTTTCCACCAAACATTGAAAACCAAATTCATCGAAGGTGGAGCCGGTTTTATGGGAGTTGTTTTATTAGTGCTGATTCTTGGTCTTGCGCTTTGTATTGAGCGTATCATTTATTTGAGCCTTGCCACTGGTAACTCTGATAAACTTTTGGGCGAGATTGAAACCAGCCTTAAATCAGGTGGTGTTGATGCCGCAAAAGAAGTTTGCAGAAACACAAAAGGCCCTGTTGCCAGTATTTTCTACCAAGGATTGAGCAGAAAAGATGAAGGTCTTGATATGGTTGAGAAGTCAATCGTTTCTTACGGATCAGTTCAAATGGGTCTTTTGGAAAAAGGACTTTCTTGGATTTCTCTTTGTATCGCTCTTGCTCCAATGCTTGGTTTCATGGGAACAGTAATAGGTATGATTGGTGCATTTGATGCGATTGAAGCAGCAGGTGACATCTCTCCATCATTGGTTGCTGGAGGTATCAAGGTCGCACTTTTGACCACAGTATTCGGTCTTATAGTAGCGATGATCCTTCAAGTATTTTACAATTACATTATTGCCAAAGTGGATAGCCTTGTTAACGATATGGAAAACGCTTCCATCACGTTCATGGACATTCTTGTAAAAAACAACAAGTAATATCATTGGCAATTAACCGTTAAAGAAAGAATCATGGCAGATTTCATGACAAACTATGGCATTATCATCTGTTACATCCTTTTGGCTGTAGCGGTTTTGGCTGCTGTTGTTTTCCCGATCATCCAACTCATTAAGAATCCGAAAGGTGCTAAAGGCGCATTGGTCGGAATCGGAGCACTGGTTGTGGTGTTGGGAATTTCCTACGCACTCTCTTCAGATGCTATTCCCGGTAATTTGGATATCACTCCTGCCGGAGCCAAACAAGTTGACACAGGGCTTTATGCCTTCTACATTCTTGCTGCTGTTGCAGTCGTTTCATTGGTTTATTCTGAAGTAGCTAAACTGTTCAAGTAATGGCTCGTTCGAAAAGAGAAATACAAGAAATCAATGCTGGCTCAATGGCCGACATTGCGTTCCTGTTGCTTATTTTCTTTCTGGTTACAACCACCATGGACGTGGACACTGGTCTGATGCGTGTACTTCCTCCACCCATTTTGGAAGATGTTCCACCACCACCGCCAGTTAAAATGCGAAATGTATTCGTAGTGCTTGCCAACTCGCAAGACTTCCTTTTGGTAGAAAACGATTACATGCAAGTGGAGGATTTGAAAGATGCCGCAAAGGAATTTATCATTGGAAAACCGGGCAATCCTGGGGATGAGCGTTTTCCTGAGTTTAAAGCCTCTCAGGACCCTCTAATCATTAAGTACTTCGGACCGAATTACCCAATCTCTAAACAGATTGTGTCACTTCAAAATGACCGTGGAACTTCTTACCAACTTTACATCGCCATTCAGGATCAGCTAGCTGCAGCCTATAGCGAAGTGAGAAATGAAGTTGCCATGAACAAATTTGGCAAGAAGTACGATGAATTGAAGGATAGCAAGAATGCCGTTGACAATGACAAGGCAAAGGCTATCCGTGCATTGATTCCACAGAGGATATCGGAAGCAGAACCAAAAGAAATCGGAGGGTAATGCAGATTAGAAAGAAAGGTAAAAAGGAAGTTCCGCCAGTATCTACAGCTTCGCTGCCAGATATTGTTTTCATGCTTTTGTTCTTCTTCATGGTAACTACCGTGATGAGAGAAACTTCTTTGAAGGTGACTCACGTTATTCCAAAGGCGAAAGAAGTAGCCAAGTTGGAACGTAAATCTTTGGTAGCATATATTCACATTGGACCGCCACTGAAGCCACTTCAGTCGATTTATGGTACAGAGCCTAGAATTCAACTGGATGATGCTTTCGCTCTTCCATCTGACATTCCAACGTTTGTTGAATCGGTGAAATCACAGACTAACGAAGCCGAGGTTCCTTTGCTTACGTATTCGCTTAAAGTGGATGTAAAAACCAAAATGGGCATCGTGGTTGACGTGAAGCAAGAACTTAGAAAAGCAAATGCATTGAAGATTAACTATTCAACAAGCAGAATCATAGATAAAACAGCCCAGTAAAAAGTTGTTTTTCCGATAGAATATAGAAAAAGGGAATCAAATTGGTTCCCTTTTTTGTTTTTAGACCTGACCTATTTCTAGACCCTTCCTTCGTCAGGCTGACAAACGCGGGGATGTGCTAATGAATACGTTTATCCGTCTGTCTTTCTAACGAAGGAAGGAAGGAAGGAAGGAAGGAAGGAAGGAAGGAAGGAACTCGATATATTTGTTCAAGACCTAACTGGTCTTGGCTGGTCGAGATTCCTGAAACTGTTTGAACAGATACAGCAGCATCAAGCAAAATATCAACGAGAACGCGGCAATAGTTGGATTGCCAATTCCAGCACTTTCCAAACTTGAATCAATCGAATTGTGCTGAATACCGTATGCCATTCCTACTGCCAATGCGTTATTCGTGAAGTGAGCAATAATTGGATACCAGAGATTTCCGCTCCAGAAGAACAAGTAGCCCATGGCAACTCCCATCAACATACGAGGAACAAAACCGAGAAATTGCATGTGAACCGCACTAAACAAGATTGCCGCCAGCCAAATGGCCACATGCGGATTCATCATCTTTTGTAACCCGCGTTGCATTATTCCGCGAAAAATCAACTCTTCACCTACTGCGGGTAGCAGGGCTATCATAATCAAGTTCAAAATAAGGAGTCCGACATTCGGCATATCGAGAAATAGCTTGGTAATTTCTTCGGCCTGAGATTCCTTTCCCTCCAACCAATTACCTAAAAAGGTGGGAAGATTCCAAGTTGCATTCCATTCAGCCAAGTAGTTTACAAGTGGAAAAGCAACCATGAAGAATACGATACAGATCATAACGGATTGCCTCACTGGACCTGCAAAAAGCACCTTGACATTTCCGCAAGAAGACGATAGCCAGAGATAAATGACGGACGGAACGATGAGCATTCCGATTCCTTGAAGAAGTTGCATGGTGCGTAAGGCCGGAATCAACTCCGGGTTGGTCATGTCGTCCAAAAGCGAAGGTTGCGTCAGAAGAGGAACACCCAAAAACAGCTGAGAAATAACGAAGCCAATAAATGAGAAAACAGATGCTCCAGTGAATATAAGAAGCAGAAAAAACAAAACTCCATTAAGTGGAGAACGTTGTAAGTAAACTCGGAGGGAATCTATCAAACTGAGAATAAGTAAATTTGCAGCCGTTTTTGAACATGGTAAAGATAGGAGATATAGAGGTTGGGGAATTCCCGTTGTTGTTGGCTCCGATGGAGGATGTGAGCGACCCACCATTCCGTGCAGTGTGCAAGGAAAATGGTGCGGACGTCATGTACACGGAATTCATATCTGCGGAAGGCTTGATTAGAGACGCTGCCAAAAGCGTTCAGAAACTGGATATCTTCGAATACGAACGACCCATTGGGATTCAGATTTTTGGTGGCAACATTGAATCTATGAAGGAATCGACAGAGATTGCCACAGCCGCAAAACCAGACATCATCGACATTAATTACGGCTGTCCTGTTAAGAAAGTGACCTGCAAAGGTGCCGGTGCCGGCATTCTGAGAGACATTCCTAAGATGGTGAAAATGACGGCTGAAATTGTCAAAAGCACGCATCTACCTGTTACTGTAAAAACCCGTTTAGGATGGGATACGGAATCCATGTATGTGGAGGAAGTGACCGAACGCTTGCAGGACGTGGGTGTGAAAGCCATCAGCATTCACGGACGCACCCGTGTTCAGATGTATAAGGGCGAAGCTGACTGGACGCTCATCGGCAACATCAAGAACAATCCGCGTATTCACATTCCTGTTTTTGGGAATGGTGATGTTAACAGTCCAGAAAAGGCCAAGCTAATGCGCGACCAATTTGGAGTTGACGGCATTATGATTGGACGGGCCAGTATTGGTTATCCATGGGTTTTCAACGAAGTGAAACATTTTCTCAAAACAGGCGAACATCTTGCCCCACCTTCCATTAATGACCGCGTAAACACGTGCTTGAAACACTTTGATTTTTCCATCAAATGGAAGGGCGACATCGTTGGAAACGTGGAAATGAGAAGGCATTACTCAAACTACTTCAAAGGTTTCCGCGATTTCAAGCAGTTCCGTATGCAATTGGTGATGTCGAACAACAATGACGAGATCAGGCAGATACTGGAAGATGTCCGCCAATTTTACCATCAACTGGAAATGGAGATCGCGTAAATCGCATTTCCTGTCTGCGCCAAGATGATTCCACTTTGCTTTACTTAGGTATATTTGACTTTCTCCATAAAAACAAACGTATGAGGCAACTGATACAAGTAAAGTTTCAATTCGCATTTTCGATATTAATTGCACTTTCACTAGCAGGTGGTTTTGCACAAGCTCAAGAATTTAGTGGAACGATAACCGATTCTAATAGTGGCGAGCCACTTTTTGGAGCCAGTGTGGTTCTCACTGGCACAGCAGTCGGTTCTACCACCGATTTTGACGGGAAGTTCAAATTCAATGCTGGAAAACAGCCACCATTTCAAGTAACGGTGTCGTACATCGGTTATCTTAAACAGGAAATCGAAGTAAAATCGCTATCAACTCCTCTTGTGGTAAAACTTGCTACAGATGCAGTAATGCTTGAAGGTGTTGTGGTAAGAGATGTTCGGATTTCTGAGAAGCAGAAGGAATCGGCCTTAACGGTAGAAACCATGGACATCATTGCCATTAAGGAGACCCCTGCTGCCAACTTTTATGACGGATTGGGAAACCTGAAAGGCGTTGACCTTACTGCGGCTAGTATCGGTTTCAAGGTCATTAACACACGTGGATTCAATAGTACCTCTCCCGTGCGTTCGCTTCAGGTCATTGATGGGGTAGACAACCAGTCGCCCGGTCTTAATTTCAGTTTAGGCAACTTTCTTGGTGCTTCCGAACTGGATGTTCTGAAGGTGGATATCGTGCAGGGAGCCAGTTCCGCTTTCTATGGGCCTAACGCGTTTAACGGTGTGATTGACATGCGGACTAAAAGTCCTTTTATTAAACCCGGATTAGAAGCACAAGTGAAAATCGGAGAACGAAATTTGGCTGAGGCTGCTGTTCGTTGGGCTCAAGTATTCAAGAATAAGGATGGTGAGGACAAATTCGCTTACAAGGTCAACCTTTTCTATCTACAGGCCAATGACTGGGTGGCGGACGACTTAAATCCAGTTTACGACTTGGGCATTCCGGCCAGTAATCCGGGTGGGTATGATGCCGTGAACCGCTACGGAGATGAAGACCTTGCTGGCGGGAATGATTTTTCCAGTCAGATTGCCAATTACCCAGGCTTGGGCACTTTTTTCCGAAGAGGTTATATGGAGAAGGATTTGGTTGATTACAACACACGGAATTTTAAAGCAAACCTGGCCATGCATTACAGGGTAAAGCGTGATGTAGAACTCATTTATTCCTTCAATTTCGGCACAGGAACCACCGTATATCAGGGAGAAAATCGTTTCTCTTTAAAAGACATGTTGTTCTTTCAGAATAGAATAGAACTGGCAAAGAAAGACAGGTGGTTTGTTCGGGCGTATTCTACAAACGAGGATGCTGGCAACTCTTACGATGCAGTTGTTACAGCCTTCAAGCTTCTAAATAACCAACGAACGCTAGAAGATTACAACATTTCTTACGCCAATTATTGGATTAGTCAAATTCGTCCAGAAGTTAGGGCGTTGCTTGCTGACAATGGGGTAACATTTGGAGGTGCTGGGGTTGGTTGGGATACAGAAGCCATTCAAGCTGTATTGGCACAAAATCCCGAACAATTGGCGGCATGGCATCAGCAAACCACTAACGCATTGGAAGGCGATCCTTTGCAAGGATACCCTGCCCCTGGAACTCAAACCTTCAACGATCTTTTCAATCAAATCAGCACTACTACCTACACCGACAACAGTTTGGACGGTGGCGGATCACGTTTCTTTGACAAGTCAGCACTTTACCATATTCATGGAGAATATAAGTTAGACCCTTCCATTAAAGGAACCGAGTTGGGACAATTTACCTTTGGCGGCAATGGCCGTTTGTATGCTCCAATTTCTAGGGGAACAATCTTTGACGAGATGCGAATAGCACAGGGAGCCGAATCCGTTTTATGGTATACAGATCCGACAACCCAAGAAGACGTTTTTAGGGATTCTGCCGTTTTCGATACCACATTCAGGAGAATATTCAATTGGGAATTTGGAGTTTATGCCGGATGGGACCGTAAGTTTTTCAATGATAAACTGAAGATTAGTGCAGCCTTGCGAATGGACAAAAACCAAAATTTCCCATTCGTATTCTCTCCCGCGGCATCATTGGTTTATATGCCAAGCAAAGACCACACAATCCGAGGTGGATTCTCTTCGGCTATTCGAAACCCAACGTTGGCTGATCAATATCTATCCTACGATGTAGGCAGAGCAATTCTTGTAGGAAACATCAACGGGTTCAACGATTTGATTACAGTTGAATCATTTATCGACTATTTGGGGGCCGGAGCAGGAGTTGCCAACGACACCATTCTCAACTATTTTGACGTTGCTCCCATTGTACCGGAGAAAGTAAAGACTGGCGAAATAGGTTACCGCGGTTTCTTTTTCGGCCATCTTTACGTTGACGCCTCCTATTATTTAAGTTTTTACGATGATTTTATCGGATTCAATCTTGGTGTAGAGTCTAAGTTTGACACCGTTCTTGGCCTACCAATTGGCCCGCAAGCATACAGGGTTGCAGCCAACAGCACCAACCAGGTAATTACGCAAGGCGCTTCCATTGCGCTTAGCTATTACTTCAAAAACAAGTATACAGTAACAGGAAATTACTCGTGGAACAAGCTCCAGAAAACAAATGCTGACGACCCCATCATTCCTGCATTTAACACACCTGAGCACAAATTCAATCTCGGATTTTCTGGGCGAGATTTGGGCAAAGCCAAGTTAGGTCACTTCGGATTTAGTATGAATTACAAATGGATTCAGGGATTCATTTTTGAGGGGTCTCCCCAATTCACAGGATTCGTTCCAACCTACGATATGTTCGATGCACAGGTCAGCTACCGAATTCCGAGCAATTTCGTGACATTCAAATTGGGAGTCTCTAACCTATTCGGCATCATGCCATTCTTTGATGAAGGAACTGTTGGCGAGCGTTTTGAAAACGCTTTCGACAATAAGAATATTCAAGTTTACGGAGGACCCAGAGTTGGTCGTCTGGCGTACCTATCTATTTTGTTTGAGTGGAACTAATCTTTTACTACCTTTAAACCTTATTTAAAATAAAAAACCATGAAAAAACTATTACTCTCAATCTTAGCCTTTGGGCTGAGTGCTGGGCTTGCTCAGGCTCAAGTACGTTATCTGGACGAGGTCTTCTCGGACGTAACTACTTCTACAAATGTCCAGTTCGGAACGAACTACAATTTTCTTCTAGGATCACCCGCTCCAAACTTCTCCCTACTTACAGATGTTTATAGCCCAACAGGAGATAACGAAACGGGGCGTGCTGCCGTAATTGTGCTTCACACCGGAAACTTTCTTCCAAAGTACTTGAACCAAAGTCCATCTGGAGACAACAAGGATAGTTCTGTTGTAGTTTCTGCTGAACTTTTTGCGAAAAGAGGTTATGTAGCTTTTGCTCCTGCTTATCGTTTGGGTTGGAATGCAACAACTACGGATCCAGTAACTGGTTCTGACGTGCGTAAGGGAACACTTCTTACTGCCGTGTATCGCGCCATTAACGACACCAAATCCTTGGTTCGTTTTATCAAAAAATCAGTTGCTGAAGATGGTAATCCTTACGGTATAGACCCAAATAAGATTATCATTTATGGTCATGGATCGGGAGGATACGTCTCTCTAGCCTACGGTTCGCTAGACAGACTAGAAGAACTCCAACTAGAAGCAAGTGGCAAATGGTTGAGCAGCGTGGATGTGCCTCTAATGGGATATGTTGCTAACCAACTTTACTTGAATCCAGCAGTTGTTGGTTCTGTTGAAGGTTTTGGCGGAATTTACAACGACACAAACCACTTTGGTTATTCAAATGATGTTGCTGCGTGTATTAACGTAGGCGGTGCTTTAGGAGATTCTGCTTGGATGGAAGTGGGCGAGCCACCGATTATCTCTTTCCATTGCCCTGATGATGGTTTCGCGCCATTTACTCAAGGAATCGTTATTGTACCTACTACTGGAGAAACTGTTGTTGACGTAGTTGGAAGTCGTTGGGCTATTGGTCAGGCGAACGCAATAGGAAATAACGACCCGTTGTACAATGGAAAAGTGTACAACGATCCGTATACCATTGCAGCAGATGCTGCGCTCGCTTCGAGCCACCCGTCTCTTGGTCTCAACCCTGCTGATTACAAAGGTTTATTCCCATTCCTTCGTCCAACAATCCAATTCCCATTCCAAGAATCATCTCCTTGGGATTGGTGGGATGGTCCAACCGTTCTTGCCGCTGCAAGCCCGTTTCTTACCGCATCTGGTGCTCAAACAATGCTTACCAACGCTGGTCTTGGTAGCCCAACGATGTCTTCTTTTCAAGGAAAAGCATATTTAGATTCTATCCAAGGTTTCTTAGCTCCTAGACTTCGTGAGCTTTTGATGCAAGATGTTAGCGTTAAAGAAACCGATTTCGTAAACAGCAACATGTTTGTTTACCCAAACCCTGCCAACGATTATTTGGTTGTAAAAACAAACCAAGGAATCCGTATCACGGATGTTGAAATCTTTGACATGACAGGCAAGATGGTAAGAACTGAGAACAGCCTTAACAAATTTAGCCACCAAATTAATGGTGTAGATCAAATGTCTCCTGGTCTTTATCTTGTAAAAGTGACAACCGATCAAGGTCTTGTTACGCGCAAAGTATTTATTGACTAATACGTAGAACTCAACATTTTGAGAACCCCGTTCCGATAAATCGGAACGGGGTTTTTTATTTTTTAGCAACATTCACGAATATGAATTCATTCTTCATAAAATGGCTTCCCTATCTGGCAATTCTGTTGATATATGCCGTTGGTGCCAATTTGGACATTATGGAGGTGGATGCTGCTCAATACGCCAGCATCTCGTTAGAAATGTTGAAATCAGGCGAGTACTTACAGGTACTTGATCGACAGGAGGATTATTTGGATAAACCTCCACTGCTCTTTTGGCTTTCTGCCATCAGCATGAAACTGTTCGGAATAGGGAGTTGGCAATATAAGCTGCCATCTATCCTGTTTAGTCTGCTTGGCATATTAAGCACATATAAGCTAGGGAAACGTTTGTATTCGGAGGAAATAGGCCGCCACGCTTCGTGGATTATCGGTAGTTCGTTGGCCATGATCATGATCAACAACGACATCAAAACCGATACGATTCTGGTTTCATCCATCGCCTTTTCTATTTGGATGATGGTAAGTTATCTGCAAACAAAAGAATGGAAATTCCTTGTGGGTTCTTCAGTTGCAATTGCTGCCGCCATGCTCACAAAAGGGCCCATTGGACTAATGATGCCAGCCTTGGCCATTGGAGGCCATATGCTACTCAAACGTCAATGGAAATTGCTCTTTGATTGGCGTTGGGTAGTTGTTCTGCTGTTGGTTGGCATCATGCTCATTCCGATGTGTATCGGGCTTTATCGGCAGTATGGAAACGATGGGCTGAAATTCTATTTCTGGACGCAGAGTTTTGGGCGCATAACAGGCGAGAACGAATGGCGTAACGATACATCTCCGCTATTCTTCACCCACGTCTTCCTATGGTCTTTCCTTCCATGGACATTTCTGGGAATAGCTGGCATTATCTCAGAATTGAAAAACTTAAGAAAAGGGATTTCTGATAAAAATGCGGAACTATATCTCATCAGCGGAATCGTTCTTGTGTGGATAGCACTGTCCTTCTCCAAATTCAAACTACCGCATTACATATTTGTGGTTTATCCACTTATTGCAATTCTTACTGCGAAATATGTGTATGGCCTGAAACGGTTTGTGGTATGGGGTCGTGTACAACTGGCTTTAGGCTTCATTGTTAGCCTGACAATGGCCTTTCTACTTTGGTATTGTTTTCCAGAGGGCGGATGGTTTATTCCTGTGCTGCTTATGCTACTGGCAGTTTTTAGTGCCGTCTATTTTTTCAATTCCTACCGTGTCAAGCAGATTATGGCGCCTACATTCGTTATGGCTATTGCCATTGGGCTTGGATTGAACTTACATTTCTACCCTCAACTATTGCCCTATCAGGCCAATGCTCAGGTGGGAAAATGGGTGGCAGAAAGCGAATTGTCTGACGGACAATTCTTCGGATTCTCGACAGGTGGAAGGGCGTTGGACTTTTACGCCCAGCGCATTATTCCGTGGAAACAGGATGCCGCCTCCACCATTGAATCCATCAAGCCGGGCACAGTGGTTTATGCCAATGAGGCTCGCTATCAGGAACTTCTCTCCTTCGGAATGAAGCCCAAAAGGGATTCCATTCTACCCAATTTTGAGGTACAGAATCTCAGCATAAAGTTCCTAAATCCAAAAACGAGAGAACAAGTATTGAAAAAGAATTATCTGCTTTTTTACTGAGAAGTAAGTTGCTGATAAGCGATGTATGCCATCAGCCCAGTGCCTACCTCCAAACACTTCTCGTCCACATTAAAAGTTGGAGTGTGTAGACCAGATGTAATTCCCTTGGACTGATTTCCAACACCTAGTCGGTAAAAACAGCCGGGCATGTGCTGCGTATAGAAGCTGAAATCCTCGCCCGTCATACGCATATCGAGGTCAACCACATTTTCTTCTCCGAGGTAATCCTTGGCAGCCTTTTGCGCAAAAGCGGTTAAGACTTCATCATTATAGACAAACGGATAGCCAACATCTACTCTGAAATCGCAACTGGCACCCATTGCAGATGCCATTTCTTCGGCCATTTTTTTCATGATGCGATGTGCTTCCTTGCGCCATTCTTCATCCATAGTACGGAATGTTCCTTGAACCTGAACTTCATTGGGAATCACGTTTGTTGCACCATTGGCATGAACGCTTCCAAACGAAAGCACGCATGGAACCCCCGGTTTGCATCTGCGGCTGACAAGTTGTTGCAAGGCCACAATAATGTGAGACGTAATGAGAACTGGGTCGATAAGGTAATGCTGTAAGGCCGCGTGGCCGCCTTTGCCTGTCACTGTAAAATAGACCTCATCGGCAGATGCCATATACATTCCCGAACGAAATCCGACCTTTCCTACTTCCAATTCGGGCAAAACATGTTGACCCACAATCGAACTGGCCTTTGGGTTTTCCAACGCGCCTTCTTTAATCATGAGCGATGCTCCACCTGGCAATCGCTCCTCGCCCGGTTGAAAAATGATCTTCACTGTTCCTTCAAACTCATCGCGTAGGGAATGAAGCGTTTTTGCCACGCCCATCACGCACGAAGTATGCACATCATGACCACATGCATGCATTACGCCCTCATTCTTTGATTTATACGGAACATCATTGGCCTCCAAGATTGGAAGCGCATCCATATCTCCGCGCAGCGCAATTACTTTAGATGATGGATTCTTACCTTCGATGTGGGCAACAATTCCAGTCTCAACAAACCCACTTTTGTAGTTAATTCCCCATTTATCTAATTGAGAAGTAACAAATTTGCTTGTCTCATATTCCTTGAAAGAAAGTTCTGGATTGGCGTGTAAATGCCTGCGGATGTCTAATATTTCGGCTGCTTTATCGGCAACAAGTTGTTTAATTCTATCCTTCATCATTTACCAATCAATAGTTTGAGAGACGCAAGCAGCATTACCCCACCAAACACCTTTTTCACCACTTTCTGGTCGATTGAAATGGATAATTTGCTACCGAAATATGCTCCAATAAAAAAAGTGATACAAAGAATGGCGGCTGCTCCCAGATTGACCTGCCCAGCCTTATAGTAATTATACACTGCTAAAATTCCGATGGGTGGTATCATCATGGCAAGGCTGGTGCCCTGAGATATGTGCTGACCGTAACCTAGAAAAAACACCAAAGCCGGCACGATGAGAATTCCACCACCAACTCCAACAAAGCCACTGAGTGTTCCTGCTGCTACACCAATGAGCAGGAGAATGAGGATGGTTGTGAGGGTCATTTTGGGTGTATTAAGTTCGGTCATACTAAAAATCCATACTCAAAGAAAAGTACCATAGACCATCGTTAATCTTGCGGTTCTCCACTCCCCAAGCGTAGTCTATACGGATAAAATAACCTAGGAATTTGGTTCTTGCACCAAGTCCGAAACCGCCAACAATCGGCTCCCTTCGGTTTTGGACTGTAATGAGTACAGAGCCCTGCTGAATCTCTTCCCGATTGAGTGAATTCTCATCGGAGAAGGGATGCAGTCCGGTCCAAGCTGTGCCAATATCTCCAAACCCTACAATTTGAAAATTGTAAATGAAGTTGGACTTGATGGGACGATTAATGAGATATCGGAAGATGGGCCAGCGCAATTCGCTATTGACGACCGCAAAGCTGTTTCCGTTTCGGATGTTTTGAGGATGGCCTCGCATGTTGGTGGCCAATGCCTGAAAACCATAGTTCTGACTAAAATCAACCGGAATATCGTTGTTGTAGGTAGGAAGTATCCATTGGTCTACTCCGCCTAGGAAATAGGCAATTTTCTGATTACCAAACGAGGTACTTGCGGCCACCCTATTTGCCCATATCAATTCTCGGTGCACTTTGATGTAGTTACGTGCATCAAGACCTACAACAAAAAGATTTTTCGCCTCTTTGTCTACCTCTTGAAAATACTCTGCGAAAATTTTTAGCCGCGTTCCCCGGTATAGGTTTAATCCCATCGGTAGCGTGTTGTCAAACACATATTCCAGTTTAAGTCCACCTGTCCACTGCACATCGTCTGGCCGTTCGAGGTTACGGTCGGATGTGCTTTTGTAGATGGTTTGGTCGTTCCGTGCAAGTACGTTTCCGCGAAGAGCAGAAAAATCGCTAAACGGATAGCTCACCTTATAGGTAAGCGTGTAGGTGTAAACCTGTGCTACGGTAGAAAACGAAATTACATCTTCGATGGATTGTCTGTGAAAAACAACCTGCTTATCGAATCTTCGCTTGTAGTTCTGAGCAGAAACGAACACTTCATTGGTGTTGAGGTTTCCAGTGAGACGGAATCCGCCAACCACCTTGTAATCGTCTAAAATATCGGTAATGCCGGTTTTAAAAAAGCCGTTCAGTCCCGGATTGTTGAACGAACCGCCTCCTGTGAAGGTTTGGTAGGTGCTGTTGACAAATGCGTTGTCGAGCTGTGTAACCACGTACTCACTTTTAAAGGCCACATCGTAATTCCGTTGTGGAGGGAGTTGCATCTCGATAGGGACATCTTGAATTGCCTCCAATGCCGCATGTAAACTATCAATACGCGCCATTACCTGCTCCCGCTTCTTATCTCTGCGCGACCTTGGTTCGTCTGAAAGCAAACGGGGAGATTCCTCCACTTTTTCTTCTTCTTCATTATCCGCTTCGCTTCTATCGGTTTCTGCATTAAACTGATAATCGTAAATATCAATCTCGCCCGGATTGCGTGGCTTGGTGTCTTTGGGCTTCTCTTTCGGTTGTTCTTGCACAACCAACGGTTTCTTTTCTTCAACCAGAATAGATGTCCGTTTTTTCTTCTTTTGAGGTGCTTCGGCTGCCTTGTTTTTAAAACCAGAATAACCTACCTCGGTCAATACTTCTGCCTTTTCCGCATCTCTATCCTTCAAAGTCAATCTGTAGTTTCCCTTGGCAAAAATGACCTCCGCAATTTTGCCATTTACCGTATCAACATCATATTCCCTAATACTACGAGGATACTGGCTCAACTGCCGAGAACGGGTAAAATAGGAGTAATGAATACTGGTGTCGATGTACGCGATGCTGCTATCTAGTTCTGCGAGGTAGCGATTGAAAACGCCCTGCTCATCGCTGAGATAGGAAAGGCTGTTTCCGTCATATTCCATTGGGGCAAGCTCATCAACGAAAGGCGTATTCGTTACTCTCCGATACGTCTGCTCGTTGGCATCGCGGTCATAGATGAAAATATCGTGGTTCAGATTTCGCGGAAGCAGCTTCATATCAAACTGCTTAATGGTATCGTTGTTCCTATCTGAACTAAAAATAACCTTTCGCGAACGGTCCATAAACCGTGCATCCACATCGGTGAAAATATCATCCGTCAACTTCTCATACACATTGGAAATGATGTTGTAGATATACACATCCGACTGGCCTAATTGCACAGCTGAGAACACGAATTCGCGTCCATCATCTGAATAATCCATCGAAAGAATCTTCTCAAAATTGAACAGTTCGCGTGTGTCTCGCTTCTTGGTTTCGAGATTGTAAAGAATCAGCTTAATCTTGCCTTTGTGTTCTGTAATAATGGAAACGAGTTTGTTGCTCGGATGCCACGCCACAATAGGGTAACTGTGATCTTGCGTTGTATAAGCCCGATAACCTTGGCGGTAAATTGTCTTCTTTTTCTTGGCCTGAATATCATGCAGCTTAACGCGAATCTTACCCATGTCGTTCCACACATAAACCAATTTTCGTCCATCTGGGCTCAATTTAGGATGTTCGATGGCGCAATAAGGCTGTGCACGTTTTCGGACACGGTTCAGCGGTTTTCCTTCAGGAAGACTTTGCTTTGCATCCTGTTTGTAATACATGGTATCGTAATAGTTAAGCCACTCTGCAGCAAGGTTTTTTAAAGAAACTCCGAGTACGAACAGAAATCCGTTGTCGGCATTTCTACTTACGCGGGTCATATAAAGGATATTGCTAATGACAGATGTGCCATAGCTCTCTACCACATATTTCCAGATGGAGTGTCCGCCATACCGCGCATCCTTTCCTGTGAGTTGCCCAAATTTCTCCCAACGCCCACTCAATACGGCATCTTTCACTTCATTATTCACCTCTGTGTTCCACTCGGTAGATAGATAAGAAACGAGCCCTTCAACATACCATTCTGGAAGATTTAGAAGCGTGTTGTTGCGAATTACATCCTTAAAACTTCCGCCATACATCATCTGATCGAGCATAACGCGCGCCAACCCCGCTCTCAACTGCTCTTCGTAGTTCTTGTAATCACCATCAAAATAGAGAATGAGCTTTGAGCCGACTATAGTGGTTATGCCGCCTGTGTTGTACTGCTGATCTGTTACAAGGCCAATATTGCTCTGTTTTTGCTCAGAAAGTTTGTTGTAAATAATTACCTGTATGCGCTTGTCAAGCGTGTAATCGAACGTCTTTTCCAAATCATGAATGGCTCTGTCGCTGGCCCGCATGGTGTATTCGGCAAGTTTTTCGCCTCCTTGGTAGAAATAGACATCAAAACGATCGAAACGATAGAAGAACCAATCTGTTTTCTCGTACTGAACTCGGTTTTTACCGAATTCCATCTGAGAACCGTTGTAGAACTGTGCGAATGTTGAATTGGCAACCAAGACGAGCAGTGCCACGCTTATGGCGGAGAACCAATTGGCAGATACGCCTATGGAATGTCTGTGGTTATTCCTCATTTTCAAAGGGACGTAAAGATACGTTTTCTAGTTCCTAAGGAACTTGACGTTTAAACAACCTAGATGGCGAAATAGTATGTAAACGGACGGCCATTTTACCTTTCGGTGAGAAGCACGCCATAGTGCATTGGGTATCCGATGACAAAACTGATTGCAAAGAAATTCTTCAATCGACTTAGTTATCATTGCATGCAAATGTCAAATTCTGCTTTTTCTGGTCAGTTTGGTGATGGTGAAGCTGTGTTTAATCTGCTACTTCTTGCCAGTAAACTCCATCCAACGGAAGCTGACAAAGCTGAAGTCGTTTCGCTCATTTCGCAGATTCGAAATTGGGATTTATTCTCGGAACGATGTGCTGGCACTCACCTTGCGCCTATCCTCCACAAAAATCTGGCGGAGTATCAAGAACAGATTCCTCAGAAAGTCCTTTCCTTTCTAAGCAACTCTTACAATCAAGTGTTGGTGCGCAACATACGATTTTATGAGTCCTTTGGCGCAATGCTCCGTAAGCTGAATGGGGCGGGAATTGATTGCGTTCCGCTGAAGGGGATTTATCTGGCGGACACGCTCTATCACGATTTAGGCCTTCGTCACCTAAGCGATATTGACATCTTAATCCGGTCTAAGGATGTTGATGCCATGATACAAATGATGGAAAACGATGGCTGGTCTGTCAAAAAAGCGGAGCTGCGTTCTGAACTAGAAAACGAAGAGTTTTCTCCTGCCCATCCCTATAAATTCTTTCAGAATGGGGTGACTGTTGAACTGCACACGCATCTCTATAACCGGAATCAAGGCGCGAAAATCAGTGAACAGGAGCTTTGGATACTGACCGAAAAAGCGGATTTCTGCGGAGGTACGATTCATCAATTCTCGCCCGAAATGCTGCTACAGCATCTGTGTCTGCATCTTCACAAACACTTGGTGGGCAGCGAACTGAAAGTATTGAGCTTTTGTGACATCCGCGAACTGCTAGAGAAATACAAGGACTTGTTCGATTGGAAATATTTCCGAGCGGCATCTCAAAAATATAACTGTTTGAATGAGGTTTCCGAAATACTATGGCTCTGCACTAAGTATTGGAAAGCGGAAATTCCCAATTCTTTTTTTCTTGATTACGCGTCAAATTTGACTCTTGAGACAAGATTTTCGAGCTTTCTCACTGGGGATTCCAACCAGATTTCTCAGAAGACACAACACACGGTTTCCCGTTCAATAGGCCAATTAAACCAACTCGATGGGCTCTTACCCAAGTTTAAGTACATTCTAGGATATGCCTTTCCGCGACCGGTATTCATGCACAGACATTTTCAGTTGAAGGAAGGAACTTGGTTACTTCCATGGTACCTCCTTCGCGTGTTGATACTATCCCAAAAAATGATTCTTGCTTTGATAAGCAAGTTTCGGAATCAGTTACGCTGAACTCAAAACTTCCTCAAGCGATTCCTTATCCTCAGAAAAAGACGGATGAGAAACTGCGGAAATGGGCGCAATGAGACCATGATCTTGCCGTAGAATTCTTGGCCAAAATCAACTTCATGCTGTTTTCCATTGCGTAAAAAACCAATGACCACTCCCATGTAAGCATCTTCCGAAATTGGAGCGTCTGGCCTCATAATGCTATCGCCCTGCGCCACGTAATTGGATCTTTCTTTGGTCTGAATTATTTCAACAAGCCGATGGGCAATCCATCGGCCATTCTGCTCAAAAACAATTACTTGACCGACTTTCAGTTGGTCGGCAGGAATACGAACCGTGACTGCCACCTCGCCATCACGCAAGTATGGAAACATGCTATTTCCACCCAGTTTGAACTGGACTTGATGACCATCGTTCAGCAGTTTTCGACCTAGTTCCTTGGCCTCACCAGAATCAAGTATTCGATTCTCAGACATCATGGGCTCTAACCGCCTGAACAACCGACTTGTTTGGAACAAATCCGAGCGATTGCACGGAAATTTCATTCACCATTTCCGAAAGGAAATTGAGATGATGTTCTACCATTTTCCGGTCGTATCCGTGTTGAATACAATTGGCAGCAACTGAAGAAACAGCCATGGCTCCGCTCAATTTTTCCAATACGTTTTCCGTTTCATGGCGAATGATGTAAGCGGCATTGAACTTGGATGAACGCGGCTTATCAGCATAAAACATCGGAGTATTGTGAATTGTGTAGCCGTCCTTTTCCTTTCGGATAATCAATCGGTCATCATTGAGGACTTCAGCTCCCTCTTCAAACCAAATTCTGGCCATGGTGCTTTTTCCTTTGCCAGAAACGCCTGTGAAAATTCGCCCAAGGCCATTGTCAGAAATGCCTGATGCATGAATCATAATCGCATCGTGGTTTACGGTGAGGTAATACATCAGCAAAGGACCAAGCGGGTATTTAAGCGGCTCAATGGAAGAATTCTTATCCGTCTTGGATACCATATAAACGTTCCACTCACGAAAAAGACTGTTTGTAGTACAAATCTGCTGCAAGGTTCCAGGAGATTCCGCATCAAAAATGTTGAAAATGTATGTTTCTCCACATTGGGAAACATTCCAAAGTTCGCCTTCAGGCATTTGGGCGCTGTAGAGCAAATTTCCTGTTGAAATCTCTTCATCCGTCAACCGACCGTAGGCACTCACAATCAAATCAGGTTGGATTCCGTCAAGCTCAACCACAAACGGCTCATAGCCTTCATCAAACTCAATTGGACTTGCGTCTTTCTGGTTGATTTCAATAATGAATTCGGCAATTCTGAGAAGCGTCATTTGTATTAAGCCTTTACTAA
>Ga0105053_10002696_pt1 | contig 27320 bp, 34 predicted proteins | sample BON01_FD_78093 | JGI IMG/M metagenome (GOLD analysis project Ga0105053, IMG submission 78093) | Freshwater microbial communities from Lake Bonney liftoff mats and glacier meltwater in Antarctica - BON-01 | ecosystem: Environmental > Aquatic > Freshwater > Ice > Glacier meltwater | place: Lake...
ACAGCCGCGCAGCGCGCACGTACCGCCATAGGGTAGCTCATCAACAATCGCCACCGACCAGCCGGCCGAGGCGCATTTGTTGGCGGTGGAGGTGGCGGCGGTACCGGCACCGAGAACAACCAGATCGAACGAGGGCATGATAGTGACTCCTTATAAGAGGGTCGGCAACGATTCTTACCAAATCCTCCAAAATGTGAACTAACCTTCTGGATTTAAATTATTTTTGCATTGTAGTTCATGGGTGACACCTGTCGATCAAAATCGAGCGTATAGTCGCCAAATCGATTGATATGGTCCGTGCGGTATGGAGCCAACCCTTTGAGGATATCGTGATCAATATGATGGCCTCGTTCCTTGAGATCTTTAAGGGTTAACGTCATCGACTCCACATTGTGAAGAATGACCGGCTCATGGTCAAACATGGCTTTACTCCTTATCCTCAGCGATCGTTGAATTAGTCCTGAGTGCCCTGTTGCGCCATGGCATCGACAATCCGCCGGACGCCCTGGATATAGGCTGCCGTGCGCAGAGGTACGGCTTTCTCGTCCGCCAAGTCAAAGCATGCATTCGCTTCACGCTCAAGACGCTGTCTGAGTTGCTTTTCGACTGTATCCCCCGACCAGTAATCACCCATTCGGTTTTGAACCCATTCCAGATGGCTGACAATAACGCCGCCGGCATTAGCGACGATGTCAGGGATCACCGTGATGTCTCGGCCTTGCAGAATCCGGTCACCGCCAGTGCTGATGGGGCCGTTAGCGATCTCGACAATGGTCCTGGCCCGGATCTGGTCCGCATTGGTGTCCGTTATCTGGTTTTCCAGCGCGGCCAAGACCAGGACATCGACATCCAGTTGCAGCAACTCGTCACCACTCAGGGTCTGTGTCTCCATCTCCGCAGCGTCGCAAACGGAATCGTCACAATAGACCATGCCTTTGAGTTCGCGGGTACGATTTTTGTGACGCATGATTGGTTCAGGGTCCAACCCCTCTTCACTGTAAATGGCGCCCTGGGAGTCGGACAATGCAACAATTTTATAACCGGCATGGTGTGCCAGACGAGCAAAATGCTGGCCGGCATTGCCGAATCCCTGAATGGCCACACTCAATTCGTGAGGCTCTTTGTCCTGCCGCTTCGCCCACAGATCCATCACCAGCAACGCGCCTGCACCGGTGGCCTCCTCACGGCCGATGGAGCCCCCCAGCCCGAGGGGTTTGCCAGTAATGACACCGGGAATGTGCCGCCGGGCAATCTGGGCGTATTCATCCACCATCCAGCCCATAATAATCGCGTTGGTATTGACGTCGGGTGCGGGAATATCGCGATCGGGTCCGATCACATCGTGAAATGCGCGGATGTAGCCACGTGATAACCGCTCCAGTTCCAAGCGGGAGAGGGTCTTCGGATCGACACAAACACCGCCTTTGGCACCGCCAAACGGGAGATCGACGGCAGCGCACTTTAACGTCATCCAGAAGCTCAGTGTCGCGACCTCATCCTCGGTTACGTTCGGATGGAAACGAATACCGCCCTTGGTTGGTCCACGGGTATCGTCGTATTGCACTCGCCAGGTGCGAAAGACGCGCAATGAACCATCATCCATGCGCACCGATAAACTTGCCTGATGGATACGTTTGGGCTGTCCCAAGCGGTGGCGACTATCGTCAGCCACCTCAAGCCGCTCGTAAATGTCGGCCATTCGGGATTGTGCATCTTCAAGTAAGTGGTTGGTATTATTGCTCATGGTCGCCTCGATATCTCGATATGAAAAGAATGGGATGGACAGAAAAGCCTGTTCGTTCGGCCACTGTCCAGTGCCGATTTTAACTTAAGACCGGTTTAAATCGCTCAATTCGGTTCCACGTACCGCCTTTGCTAGTACTTGGGTACAGCGATTCAGCACGGCTTTTTTAACAGCAATCGTGTGTTGTATTTGCCGTTCGACTGCTCGGCACTGCTGCTCATCCCCGTTGTCCAGCGCATGTATAAAGTCAGTGATCTCGGGGAGACCGAGGCCGGCCTCACAACATGAACAGATCAACTTCAGCCGTTCCAGGCAGCCGTCACCGAATAAGCGAAAACCAGCTTGGGTAGTACCGCAGGCGTACACCAATCGCATATCCAGATAAGTCCGAACCTGATGCACAGACAGGCCACAGAGACGGGCCGCCTCGGAAATGACGTAGCCTTGTGTTTGTGGCCCCGGCCCACGTTCAAGGCTGGGTTTTACCATTCGAGTATTAACCGTCATGCTAGTGGCTCCTTGCGCTGTCGAGCATAAGGCGCGCAATCCGCTGACCCAGTTCGAAACCTTCCTGAACATTCACAATGTGCGCGTGCGGTTTATCCCGGCACCAGGCCTCCCCGGCCTGTCGAGAGGCAAAGAAGAGGACGTCGCAACAAAAGGCACTTCGAATGTCCCCTTCTGCAGCCACCGATACTAAAGAGATGACAGCGTCCTCTGGCTGGAGCGAAATCACCTCCTGTGGCGTAACCGTCAAGGTGACCGGCTCGTTGGTATGTGGGCAACGCGATTGAACCTGCGCGCGTTCGCTAATAACGGCTGGAAACATCAAGGCATCAAGTGCACACCAGGTGTAGAGCGGCTGATCGTTTACGACAAACGCATGCGGTGTTTCACGCAGTGTGATGCCGTAGCCGATTAGCCGTCCTTGACAGTCGTACTCGATGGTTCCACAAGGCAACTTTTCCAGCACCAACGCTGCCTCGCCAGTCGTCCAGTTGAGCGACTTCGCGAGCCGCTCAATGGTGACCGGTTGCCCCTGGGCAAGCTCTCGCAACAGCGCCACATGAAGTGCGGCCTCCGCTTCTCCGGTCAGGCCTAGCCGTTCCACGATCTCACGAATGTCATTCATGGGCTGCTCCGCCTTATCCAGCACAGCAGGACAATTGTTTGACATCCTTGGTGAATGTCTGGGCACACAACTTGAGCCCCTCCACCATCGTCAGGTAGGGAAACAACTCATTCGCAATATCGTTGACAGTCATGCCTGCGCGTAAGGCCATCACGGCGGTCTGGATGAGCTCACCGGCCTCTCCTGCCACAGCCTGAACGCCCAGCAACTGGCCGCTGTCACGCTCAGCGACGATCTTGATGAAGCCCCCGGTATCGAAGTTGACCAGGGCTCGTGGCACATTATCGAGGGTCAGGGTGCGGCTGTCGGTGGCGTAGCCTCTTGCCTCGGCTTCCGCCGCGGACAGACCGACGGTCGCAATTTGCGGATCGGTAAAGATCACTTCCGGCATGGCGCTGAGGTCCAGTCGTGCATCGCCACCGGTCATGTTGACCGCAGCCCGACTGCCGCCGGCTGCCGCAACGTAGACAAACTGGGGTTGGTTGGTACAGTCGCCGGCAGCGTAAATGCCCGGCACCCGAGTCTGGAGTTGCTCGTTCACGATCACGGCCCCATGGTCGGTCTCTACGTCGATCGCATCCAGGTTCAGCATTTCAGTGTTCGGGGTGCGACCCACCGCGACCAGAAGCCGGTCCGCCCGCAGTTCCCCGGCATTCGAGGCAAGAATGAACTCGTCATTGGTATAGCTGACCTGGCTCGCCTGCGTGTCATTCAGGACGCTTATACGCTCAGCCTGGAATGCTGTTTGAATGGCTTCTCCAACAGCCGGGTCTTCACGAGATAATAGCCGGCTGCGCGCCAGAATTGTCACCTCGCTGCCCAGCCGGGCAAACGCCTGGGCCAGTTCCACCGCCACCACCGAGGCCCCGATGACAATCAGTCGGTCCGGAATGGTGTCACTGGCAAGCGCAGTGGTGGAGGTCCAGTACGGCGTATCGGACAAGCCCGGAATCGGAGGAATGGTTGGTCGCGCACCGGTACCAATGAACGCACGATCAAAGTTAATCTCGCGCTCATGACCATCGGTATCATTCACCAGCAGCGTGTGCGCATCACGGAAACGAGCCTCACCCTGCACGACCGTGATATCAGGATTGTCTTCCAGGATCCCTTCGTACTTGGCATGCCGCAGCTCATCGACACGTGCCTGCTGTTGGGCCAGCAACAAGGGCCGGTCGATCATGGGTTCAGTTGCCGTGATGCCTTCATCAAATGGACTTTTCCGGCGCAGATGGGCGATGTGGGCCGCCCGGATCATGATTTTGGAGGGCACACAGCCAATGTTGACGCAGGTTCCGCCAATGGTGCCGCGCTCGATCAGCGTCACTCGGGCACCGCGTTCAGTCGCCTTCAGGGCGGCGGCCATGGCACTACCGCCACTGCCAATCACTGCAATGTGCAGGTTGTTGTCACTCATAAACGTTACTCCTTAGTCGATGGGCTATCGCAGCAGGCATCGTGTTTCTTCTTGCGCCATACGGCATAGCAGGTCAGGCCAATAAAAAAGGCGAGCGCAGGCAACAGGACGTAGTCGAGGTAGCCGGTCAGCGCAGCCAGGCCTACCGTCCCAAGCAAAACCACCAATATCGGCGTAAAACAGCAAAGCGCAACCAGCACGGTGCCAATGACACTCACTCGCAACAGGGTTTTGGGGTTTTGCATGATTACTCCTGTGTCGCCTGGCTTTGTTTCAGCGTGGACGGATAGCCTGCGTTAGTCGTGGCTTGAGCCAGTGCCTCAACTGAGGTTTTCGCATCGTCGAAGGTGACCGTAGCATCACGTTCTTCATAACGGACATCGACAGCGCTCACTCCCTCGACCCGGTTGAGGGCGGCTTTGACGGTGATTGGACAGGCCGAGCAGGTCATGCCGGGAACCGACAAGGTGACCGTTTGTTGCGCCGCCAGGGCGGGCAAACTGAATAGCAGGAACAACGCAGTGGCGAGCAGTGATTTTTTCATGGAGTAGTACCTCTCAGTAAAATATGGGGAAGACAAAGGGGAACGCCAACGCGGTTAGAATGAGCAGCGCGACGATCCAGAAAACGACCTTATAAGCCGTGCGCACCTGCGGTACCGCGCAGACCTCGCCCGGCTGGCAGGCCTCCGCAGGCCGGTATATCCGACGCCAGGCAAAGACCATCGCCACCAGCGCAGCACCAATGAACCATGGCCGGTAAGGTTCCAGGGCGGCCAGATTGCCGATCCAGGCGCCGGAAATGCCCAGCGTGATTAAAATCAGGGGACCGAGGCAGCAGGCGGATGCCAGAATGGCTGCGACGCCCCCTGCAAACAGCGAACCGCGACCGGATTTGGACTCTGACATTACAATGGCTCCTTTCATGACTTGGGTGACTGCGATAAGGTTACTCCCGTAGTCAGCTACGGAATCAAGCCCTATGTCCAAAAAACAATGTTCAATGACCATCGGTGCGATGGCCAAGGCCGCCGGTATAGGTCGTTGCGGACTGGTACAAAGCGGGTCTTAACGTGCTTCGAGCTCGATGGCGGCAACCCAGCCTCGCGCCAACGCGTTATGCAATGCCCGCCCAATCATTTGTGGCACAGCGGCGGACGGAAATTGTGTCGCGAGCCGTTCTCCCGCGACAGAGAGCGGCACGGCTTCGGCAAAAACCGTCAGTACCGCAAACGTATCGGCGTCGATCTCTGCCAGCATTGGCCGATACTCATCGCCGCGCCAGAGAGCAATGTGACGTTCCCGGCCGGCGATCAACTCTGTGTCGTGCGCTTTGTCCAACCACACACGATCGGCATTGCTGCTGAGTGACAAAATCGTCAACGTCGGCATTTGACGAATCATCAACTGTGGCCAGTCCTCGGGTGAGAAAGCTTGCAGTCGATCGGCAGCCACGGGGTCTACGTCGGGTCCATCAAAAACGTTCATGGCCGCCCATTCAATCGTGGCAATTTGCGCGGTTTCGCTGGAATGATTGGTCTGCAACCAATCAGCAAATGCGCACCCAATCTCGCGAAGACTCGGCGACCGTGATGGATGTGCCAGAACATATTCCCCGGCACATCGGGCGAAGGCGGTTTTCCCAAGTACGGTTTCGGTCACTGGGAAATCGTGTGCCAGAGCCTGCTCAAGGCGGATGAAGTAGGCATGACGATACACATCAAGCCGTTCGTTCGGCGTTGTCGTGTCATTGGTGCGAACCTGGATCGCCAACTCGTCTTCGTGATGGCCGCGATACAGAAACGCACGAAACTGAGCTTGCCAGTCACTGAGACGCGTCGCGTTCATGCTGTGGCCTCGGCAGCATATTGCCGAACCACGTCGAGTTCGGTGAGCAGCTCGACCAATGGGGGAATGTGATCGTCGCGTTCCAGACACACCGGCACCGTGCCAAATCGGGACAGCGCGGCGTCATAGAGTTCCCAGACCGCATCGGATACGGGGTGATCGTGGGTGTCGATCTTCAACGACCCGCTGTCGCTGTGACCCGCCAGATGATGTTGTGCAACGCGATGCACTGGCACGGCCGAAAGGTAGTCCATGGCATCAAAGGCGTGATTATGCGCACTAACGACGATGTTATTCAAATCCAGTAGCAGCAAACAATCGGCTCGCTCCGCGACCGCCGTCAAGAATTCCCACTCAGGGATTGGCGACCAATCGAACTCGGCGTAGCTCGACAGGTTCTCGATCAGGATTTGCCGGCCAAGCATATCCTGGACTTTCGAGATACGATCGGCGACATGCGCGATCACCTCCTCTGCGTACGGCAATGGCAGCAAATCGTGCAGGTGATGGCCGCCGTGCCGGGTCCAACACAGGTGATCCGATACGGAGATCGGCTCGCCGGCTTCCGGCGCCAAAATCTGCGCCCCTATCAACCGATCGTTGTCGGTGTTAATCACCAGTTTCACGAACCCGTGCGTCTCGAAATTGGCGAGCGCCCTCGGTACATTTTCAAGATCGAGTGTTCGGCTGTCGACCTGCAGCCCGTCACGTTCGGCGTCGGCTTCCGTGAGTCCGACCGTGGCGACTTGCGGAGCCGTAAAGATGACGGCCGGCATCGCCGACAAATCGAGCGTCGCATCACCGCCGGCCATGTTGATGGCGGCACGTGTGCCAGCGGCGGCGGCCACGTACACGAATTGCGGTTGCGTGGTGCAATCGCCGGCGGCATAGATGTTGGGCACAGAGGTGCGCATATGCTCGTCAACCACAATGGCACCGTTCGACGCGGTGTCGACACCGGCGGCGGCCAGGTTCAGATCCGCGGTGTTCGGCGAACGACCGGAAGCGACCAACAAGGCATCGCTCGTTAGCGTTTCGCCGTCGATCTCAATCGTAAACGTGCCCTCGTTGTGCTCGACCCGTGACGCGCTGGTCTTGATGAGCACGCGTATGCCTTCAGCCTCAAAGGCCTTGGCCAATTCATCGCCCAGCGCGGGATCTTCCTGTGAGAGCAATTTGGTGCGCGCGAGGATCGTAACCGCTGATCTCAATCGTCGATAGGCTTGTGCGATCTCGACCGCCACAACCGATGACCCAATCACCACCAGGTGTTTTGGAATGGTGTCTGCAAACAGCGCCTCGGTGGACGTCCAGTACGGAGTGTCGGTAAGCCCCGGCACGTTCGGGACAGCAGGAGTCGAACCCGTCGCGATCAGAATGCGATCGGCAGTGAGCGTTTGTTCGTTGCCGTGGGTGCGCGTTACGATGAGCGTGTTGGTATCCTTGAACGCCGCCGACCCTTTGATCAGCTTAATCGACTCATTGTCGGCAAGAATATTCTCGTACTTGGCATCGCGCAGTTCATCGACCCGTGCGGTCTGTTGCGCGAGTAATGCCCGACGATTAATCGCCGGTTCCCTATCTGCCAATCCGTCAAAGGGATTATGTCGTTGGTGCTGCGCGAGCTGCGCACTGCGTATCATGATTTTGGAGGGTACACAGCCAACGTTGACGCAGGTCCCGCCAATGATCTCAGCGCGCTCGATCATTGTGACCGTCGCGCCTTCCTCCACCGCTTTGAGTGCTGCAGCGAACGCGCCCGATCCCGTCCCAATTACTGCCACGTGCAACCCAGCACCGCCACCACGGGCGAGCTCGCCGGTGTCGTCCAGGAGTTGTCCTTCATAGCCTTGGCGCACGAGTGCCCGAGTTAATCGCCCGAGTGGCACTTCGGCTTTGGCGTCAATCTCGGCGCGCTGGTCATCAAAAGAGACGCGCGCCTCTACCCCGTCCAAGGCGTTGAGTGCGGCTTCTGCGGTCTGCGCGCAATGATCGCAGGTCATGCCGGAAACCCGGAGATTAATGGTGTTCATGGATCGCTTCTCGCGCTTAGCGTCGCCGGGTAACCAATTTCGGTAGAGGCGTTGGCGATCTCAGCCGGCGTGGTTCGCTCATCGTCAAACGTGACGGTGGCGGTCTTGCTGTCATAGTCGACCTTGGCATCGACAACACCGTCGACGTTCTTCATCACCTTGCGCACGGTGAACGGACAGGTCGCACAGGTCATTTTCTCAACTGTAAACGTGACCGTGCTCTCTTCCGCAAGCGCCGTGGCGCTAAATCCCATTATCACTATCAATAACAATGTCCAGGTTGCTCGAGTCATAACCAATCTCCTACAAAAACAATGGCAAAATAAAATTCACGCCAAGAGCCGCCGCCACTAATACGGTCGCGACCCACAGCACAGTTTTGATGATGCGATCCGACTGTGGCGAGGCACAGTAGGTCCCGTCTTCACACGCTTTTTTGGGCTTGATGTGCACGGTCCAAAAACCTGCACCCAGAAACAATAGTGTCGCAGCGATGAAATACCCCTGATACGGTGCTAGCGCGGTCAGATTGCTCATCCAGGCGCCACTCACGCCCAGCGTGAGCAAGAGCAGCGGCGCAATACAGCACGATGATGCCAAGAGCGCGCCAATGAGGCCGCCCGCAGCGACCAGCCGTTTGCGTCCAATACCCGTCTCCATTGATTTGTCCATCATATCCATCACACACTCTTGCAATTTGTCAATAATGAGGTGATTATAAAGTCTGTAGTTCCTACAGGGTCAAGGGCTTTAGGGGTTAAACTGTGAATGAGTTCACCATTGGCACACTCTCCAAGCGGACGGGTGTGAATATCGAGACGATTCGCTACTACGAAAAGAGCGGCATCATGCCGGATCCACCGCGGACATCGGGCGGATATCGGGTGTACAAAGAGGCGCACTTGAAGCGCTTGCTCTTTATCCGCCGCTGCCGGCAATTGGGGTTCACGATGGCGGACATCGAGGGCCTGCTCGGATTGGTGGACGAAAGCGGTTATACCTGCGGCGAGGTTCATGCTTTGACCCTGGACCACGCGGAGATGGTCAAACAGAAGATCAAAGATCTAAAGCGTCTGGAGAAGACCCTTCGAAGTATCGCCTCGCAATGCACCGGTGATGACGTCCCGGAATGTCCGATCATCGACGCATTACTCGATTCGAGCGACCCACTCGCGTTATCAGCCTAGCCGAATTTTACAGCGATGGACGGACGGAAATATCAATCAACAACCGAAAACCCTAACAGCTTGAGTGGACCAGAAATCTTGGGCTTGCCAACAGGAGAATGATGATGAGTAAAATAGTAGAAGAAGTAACATCAGCAAATGCTGATTATGTGGCGAACTTTGGAGACAAGGGTGATTTGCCAATGCCTCCAGGAAGGCAGTTTGCAATTCTTACATGCATGGATGCTCGTTTAGATCCAGCAAAATATGCAGGTCTTGCTGAAGGTGACGCCCATGTTATTCGTAACGCAGGAGGAAGAGCAAGTGACGATGCAATACGTTCATTAGTAATTTCATATAAATTACTCGGTACAAAAGAATGGTTTGTCATTCATCACACAGATTGCGGAATGGAAACATTCAATAATGAAATTATGGGTGATTTATTGTCTGGTAGTTTAAAGACTGCAAGTGTTGATGCATCGGGGTGGCATGACAGTAATGCAGGTGGTGGCACAACAGACGGCAAGTTTATCGAGTGGCTTACTATTAGTGATCAAGCTAAAAGCGTGTTATCTGATGTAGAACGAATTAAAAATAATTCAATGGTTCCAAGCGATATTCCAATTTATGGTTATATTTATGACAGCAAAACGGGAAGCCTCATAGAGGTTCCTGAAGCAACGGAAGCGGGCAAGGCAAGTTAAAACCTAACAAGGCAAATTCATTCGGACGGTTAAAAGCGGCACGGTTTCCGCTACGCTACAGCCACACCGCTGTTAACCGCCGGTGATTTGCGACTTTAGGGCTACGAGGCCAACCACGTGCAATTGTTACTTCTTCTGTTTTTGCTGAGTTTTAATGTATCGGCTCAAGACCCTTGCCAAAACGTAAGCTTCCCTGAATTGTAGACCACTCATGGGTAGAGAATCTTGGCACAATGTAGCCAGGAGGACCCATGAAGAAATCGAAATACAGCGACACGCAGATCGTGTCGATTTTGAAGGAAGCCGAGGCCGGTCAGCCGGTGAAAGAGATCTGCCGGAAATACCAGATCAGTTCGGCGTGCTATTAGGAGAGCGTGCCAAACCGGGGGCTAAGCAGCCCGCTGAATACTGTCGTCGTTGACGGCGAGCTGCGCTTTGATGATCTCAATCGCTCGCACATTGCGGATGGGTTCGACCCGGGTCTATTTCCTTTCGAATATCACCACGCGCTTGCCCTTCTTCTCTGTATCCGCCACGGTTTCCGCGACAATACCGTCGAAAAGCTTGTTTATGGCCTGTTTCGGATTGTCCAGGGCCTCAAGCTGCGCAAGCTTGTTACGGCGGTTGTCCCTGTCATATTTGAGCAGCGCTTTGACAAACAATGGGTGTTTCCCGCCAAAGGCGTTGTAAAGACTGCCTCGGTTGACCCCGGTCCCCTCGATCAGGTCAGCGATAGACGCGGACTCGAAGCCTTTCTGCCAAAACACCTGCATGGCCTTTGCGAGCGCGTCTTCCTCATTCGCATCGAAAGCGTGCGCCATGCGTACATTGACGCCTCGAAGCATGACACGCAGTGGCGTGACTGCATCGGACGCACTGATGATTCCTGCCGCCACCTCTGGCAGCAAGGGCTGAAACACGAAGTAGTTGGTATCGTTGATCAGTTCGATGACGACGCTTGGGTCAACAGTTTTGCGCAAGTATTTAGCGGTAAAGTCGCCGCCGAAGTCGCCGCCGAGGATCACTACCCGCTTAGCTGTCACCTTATGAATTCCCCGCTCTGTTGGGGAGGGATGCTGCGTGGAACCGTGTAAATACCTTTATAAGGCAACAACACATCCATAAGGTCGGTCAAGGCTTCCCTTTTTATCTCGGCCGCAGTTTGATGATCGAGGCGGGTGTATCATGGGGCATGTGTGATCCTTTGTCGGCAATTGTCGGCACCTGGGACATCCTTTGGCGCGTCGGACTAAAGATATTTTTCTGATGGATGGCCTGCACTCAGTCCACCGCCTGGAGGTCGCCAAAAACAGTCGGGATCAGCTCCGAAACTGTCGGGTGGATATGAGCCGAACGTTGAATTGATGTGTAGGGAAGATCGACCTTTACCGCATCCGACGCCGTTGCGAATTGCATCCCCGCGGTGGAAGCTATCTCGTACCGCACGTGCAGCGTCATGCAAAAGTTCAAACGCCTCATTGTAATAATTCCGGCGCCGGAAGCGACTACCTAAGGGATATCCATAATATAAAGAGTTTTGAGCAAGCATGAAATACTCGAACTACGTGCACAAAAATGATGTAAAAGGCGCGCAAGTACCGAATTCACATTCGTTGCCAGAATCATTGGGATTCACATTCCTGTTTCTGATCCTAACAGGCCTGTTCGTGTGCAGGGTGGCTCTGGCTCAAGGTAATCCCGGACAACAGCTTGAAGAGGTTGTCGTCACGGCACAAAAGCGCACCCAGAATATCCAGGATGTTCCATTTTCGATAGACGTATTAGCGGGCCAGAAACTCGATGTACTCAGTTCAGCGGGCGCCGATATCCTGTTTCTTTCCGGCCGGTCTCCCAGCGTTTATGCCGAATCCTCATCCGGCCGGACTTTTCCACGGTTTTACATACGGGGACTGGGCAATACGGATTTTGACCTGAATGCCAACCAGCCTGTAAGTCTGGTCTATGATGATGTTGTACTGGAAAATTCTATACTGAAAGGCTTTCCGGTATTTGATCTCGACCGGGTAGAGATCCTGCGAGGCCCCCAGGGGACCCTGTTTGGTCGCAATACACCCGCAGGTGTCATAAAGTTTGAATCGGCGAAGCCGGAAAACACACTGGGTGGTTATGCGCGGGTTTCTTATGGCCGTTTCAACACGGTTGATACAGAGGCGGCATTGACCGGGCCGATAGCCGGCGACCTGGACGGCAGGGCCTCGGTCCTTTATCAACGCCGGGATGACTTTGTCGACAACACATTCAATGGCGGTGAGGATGGCTTTGAGGGATTCTCTGAATTTGCCGGACGCGTACAGTTCCTTTACCAGCCGAATGAGCGAGTTTCGTCCCTGCTGAATCTGCACGGACGGTGGCTGAACGGCGGATCAAGGTCGTTTCGTGCCAATATCATTAAACCGGGAACGGGTGGACTGGTTGACGGCTTTCGACGTTTTGAAACGGCGCAGGATGCGACCCAGATACTTGATGTCAACAATTTCGGAATCAGCCTGCGTAATGAACTTGAAACTCCTCTAGGGAGACTCGTGTCTGTGACGGGTTATGAGCGTTTGACTGTCACTGCGCGGGGGGATGTTGACGGTGGGTTCGGTGCTGATTTCGCACCACCCGCAGGGCCAGGATCCATTCCGTTTGCCGCCGAAACGGCTGACAATATCAATGGCCTTGATCAATTTACTCAGGAGTTGCGCCTGAACTTTCAGCCCTTTGAGTCCGTCGAGGCGACTCTGGGTGGCTACTTCTTCTATGAAAAACTGGAGATTGAAAACTTCAGTTTCGATACCCTGGCAAACGGCGCTGTAAACGGTCGTGCATTGCAGAACCAGGAAACCCGTGCTGGGGCGGTATTCGCTTCGGCGTCCTGGGAGCTGGCGAAAAGCTGGATCCTACAGGGAGGAATGCGGGTTTCGGCGGAAGGGAAGGATTTTACCGCTGAGCGGCTGATAGGCCCATTCGGTTCCGGCACCTTGGGGCCCGCCTCCACCAACCTGGATGATGTCATCGTCTCCGGGGATGTTTCCCTGACGCATTCCATTTTCAATACTTCGAGAGTCTACGCACGTTATGCGCGCGGTTTTCGCGCCCCGAACATACAGGGAAGAATTGTATTCAGCGATGCAATAACAACGGCTGATACGGAGACCATCGATTCAATTGAAACAGGAATAAAGACATCGCTCTGGAATGGACGCGGGCGTGTGGATCTGACAGCCTATTACTACAGAACAAATGACCAGCAGTTGACCGCCGTTGGTGGAGCGGGCAATTTTAACCAGCTGTTGAATGCAGACGGCGTTGTTGGTTACGGCTTTGAGTTAGACAGCGTCCTTATCCCGGTAGAGCGCCTGGAGCTGAGCATCGGGCTCAGCCTCAACGACACGGAAATACAGGACCGGAACCTGAAAGTCGCGGTATGTGCGGCACCCTGTACCGTACTGGATCCGATTGATACGGCAACCGGCAATGCGTTTATCGATGGTAACTCGTTGCCACAGGCGCCCCGCTGGATTGCCAACCTGACAGCCCGTTACGGGATCCCGACAGCAAGTGGCAGAGGGGAGTACTATGTCTATACTGACTGGGTTTACCGTAGCCGTATCAATTTCTTCCTCTACGAAAGTGTCGAGTTCCAGGACAGAAGCCTGGTGGAGGGAGGTGTGCGTATCGGTTACGTGCATGACAACGGGAAGTGGGAAATAGCGGCCTTCGGGCGGAATATTCTGGATGACACCTCGATCGCGGGCGCCATCGACTTTAACAACTTTTCCGGCTTTGTGAATGAACCGCCCGTTTGGGGTATTGAGTTTCTGACGCGTTATTAAAACCGTGCTAGCAGCAGTATTGTGTTCGCGCATGTCAGCACCGTTATTGCTATCAACGCGTGCGGCCGTGTTGACTGTATGCTTATTCCCGTACCCAGGTACGGAGTTAAGCGAAATGACTGATCATGCAAAGAACCTGACCACCGGTGCTTTTGCCAAGGCGGACCTGGTGCACATGGAGGCGGAGAAATAGACCATCAGGATGCCTGCCAGCGCAGAACGATCTGCTCGGCGAGGTCGGTCAGTTCTGATGCAACAAGGTCCGGGATCGGTACTTCTGCCGCGGGCAGAATGGCGTTGTGGGGACGTGTAATGAGTGCGCCACGACAGCCAGCGGCCTGGGCACCCATCGTATCCCACAAATGACAGGCGACCAGGCACAGGGCCGGCGTCTCGACATTCATCTCCTCTGCCACGAGTTGGTATGTTTCGGGGGCCGGCTTGAATTTTCGAACCGCCTCGACACTGAAGGAACGTTCGAAGAATGAGCCAAGCCCGGCGCGTTGAAGCGGCGAGGGCGAAGACGCGCTCGCCGAATTTGTCAATGTCACCAGCCGGAAACCCGCGTCGCGCAGCCGGGTGAGCGCCGGGACAACATCGGAATGCGCCGGCATTGTATTCAGCCGCTGCTTCAGTTCATCGATGTCGATGTCGGCGACTACTACCCCATAAATGGACGCGACCATACGCAGCGTACCCACGGCCAGCTCTCCGAACGGTGTGTAAAGCCCGCAAAGCGTCATGGTTTGGGAGTAAAGGATCAGTTGCGCAAACCATTCTCTTAGAACGAACGGGTTGCCGAAAACGCGATCAAACAGAGGTTCGAGCGTGGTGATATCGAGAAGGGTCTCGTTTACGTCGAAAACGATGATCGAAGCGGGGATATCATCGGACATGGGTCATCCTTTGCCAATCAGATGTTTGGCTTCATCGGCAATGGTTTGCAAAGCAGTTTCAGTATATACACCACGGCTGAGTACCCGAATAGCGACCAGCAGGGCCAGTAATGTTTTCGCTACAGCCTCTGGCTTGATGTCTTTAGGAATTTCGCTGCGTGCCTGGCCGACTTCGATGCAGCGCCTAAAGAACGCCTCAAGTTCCCGCAGTCCCTTTACAACGATCTGGTTCACTTCCGCATCATGCGAGGGTAGCTCGAGCGAGGTATTGATTAGAAAGCAGCCCTTTCGATCCTGGTCTTCAACGGTTTCGGCGACAATGCGATCAAAGAATTGGCTGATAGCCTGCTTCGGGTCGTCCAGGGCCTCGAGTTGGGCCAGCTTGGATTGACGGGTATCACGGTCGTATTTGAGCAGCGATTTGACAAACAGCGACCGCTTGCCGCCGAAGGCGTTGTAAAGACTGCCCCGATTGACACCTGTTTCTTCGATCAGGTCAGCGATGGAGGCCGCTTCAAAACCCTTTCCCCAAAAAACATGCATGGCATTTTCAAGTGCGACTTCTTCATTAAATGATTTTTCCCAAGGCATATTCGATTCCAGTTGTTTTCGATGTATGTGCTATTTATATCTAGTTTAGACCATATGATACATACAATCCAATTCTTTGCAGCCGTTCAAAAAAGCTATCCGGCTGTTATTTTTAGACATACATATGCTTTCTACCGTTTTAATAACTGAGATTTTGGTGAAAAATGGAGATACATTTGACCGAACGGTCTAAACAAAGTATAGTCCATACCAGTCGGTACAAACTATCGAAACACGCAGGAACCAGGAGAAAGACATGACTGAATTTACTATGCACACCGAAGAAACGGCACCCGAAGCAAGCAAAGCACTGCTGGCGAATTCGATGCAAGCCTACGGGATGATTCCGGGTCTCCATGCTGTAATGGCTGAAGCGCCGGGGTTGCTCGAGGCCTACCAATCGATTGGCGAGCTGTTTGTAAACTCCAGCTTTGACAATGACGAACTCACGGTGGTGTGGCAAACGGTTAATGTCGAGCATGCCTGTCATTACTGTGTGCCGGCGCATACCGCAATTGCCCAGAACATGGGTGTAAGCGATGAGATTTCCAATGCATTGCGTAATGAAACCCCTTTGCCGAACGCCCGGCTTGAAGCATTGCGTAGCTTCACGCTCAACGTGGTCCGTGGCCGCGGCAACGTTGATGAAACTGCGGTACAGACGTTTCTTGATGCCGGTTTCACCCGCCGCCAGATCCTGGAGGTTGTTCTTGGTGTGTCACAAAAAGTGATGTCCAACTATACCAACCATCTGGCCAACACGCCGGTGGATGCGGCCTTCAAGAAACTAGAGTGGAAAAAAGCAGCATAAAGCGTTAGGCGATGACGGTCCGGTCTCGTGGTCTTCCCCCTCCACCGCGCGGGCCGTCATCATTTTTTCAACAGTATTCCATTTTACCCTGGTTTATTTTCCCCAACCGGTGACCCAGCTGGTGTCGAGATCGCGTAAGGCGTAAAGCGTGATGCAGGCAGCGAGCATCGGCCACGCAGCGAAAAACAGCAGGTTGTTAAAGGGATCCAAATACTGGGCGTATGACACCAGCGTGGAAGCGCCATGAAGTAGCAGCACCAAGCCGTAGCTAATACGTTTCCATGAGCCAGTGACAAAAGCGAGAATCAACAGCATTTCGAGCGCGCCGATAATTAAAAAGGCAACTTCCCCGAATCCACTAATTCCGAAAAAGATTTCCAGCACCCGGCTTGCGTGTCCCGGATTAACAAACTTGTCCAGGGTCCACATCAGCATCACAACAAATACCGCTATACGCAGCAACAGCAGCGATGCGGCAATCCTTTTTGCTTGTGTCATTTTCTATCTCCGGTTGGTTGAGTTAAAGACGGACTGTAATAATTCCGCACTCTTGTACGACTACATCAGTATGGCACGGAAGCCGGAGGCAACAAGTGTAAGAATTTTGCACCTTGCCACGACTATATAGCCGACAAACATGGCACGGAAGCCGGAGGCAACAAGTGTAAGAATTTTGCACCTTGCCACGACTATATAGCCGACAAACATGCAATGTAGTTCTACAACAGCATTACATTGCCTTGTAATCGCCCTACGGGGCATGTGTATTTCACCATTGAGGAAAATCATTATGAGTAATAGTATCACTCTAAACCAAAAGACTGTTTCGGCCGCACTTGCGTTGACACTGGGCGCTGCCCTCTCTATGGCATCCATTAGCGCGGTTGCTGGAGACGAGATGGACGGCAAAAAAATGGACGCCGAGAAATGTTTTGGCGTAGCACTCAAGGGTAAGAACGACTGTGCTGCTGGAGCGGGTACCACCTGCGCTGGCACATCGAAGACTGACTACCAGGGCAATGCCTGGAAGATGGTTCCAGCCGGCACCTGCGAGGAAACTGTATCCAAGACATCGGCAACAGGTTTTGGCCAGCTGGAAGCGTTCGAAGAAAAGCACGCGTAAGCAATTGATTGGAATTGGCGGGGCGCCCACGATGACCAAGCACTCATTATCAGTGCCGCAACGTTGCGGCGCTTCCGCTTCCTTTCAGCCTACAAGCCTCCCCACAAGAGTGGGTGTAGGGCTGAAATCTGAACACTATCAGCAGATAATCGAAACCAGACCCGATCTCGGCTTTTTCGAGATTCACGCGGAAAATTACCTGGTGGATGGTGGAGCTTTTCATCACTATCTGACGCGTATTCGTGAAATTTACCCCTTGTCTATTCATGGCGTGGGTTTATCGATAGGCGGCGAAACCGCACTGGACAACAGTCACCTGAATCGATTGGCGGCGCTCCTTGATCGCTATGAGCCCCAATCATTTTCAGAACATCTGGCATGGGCCAGTCACGGCGATATATTTCTGAATGACTTGTTGCCGCTAGCCTATACGCAGGAGTCCGTGCAGTGCGTGTGTGACCATATCGATCAGGTGCAATCGCATTTGCAACGTCAAATGCTACTGGAAAATCCGGCGACTTATGTCGAATTTTCGGCATCTAACATGTCAGAAACCGATTTCATCAACACCGTGATAGAACGTACCGGCTGCGGCCTGTTGCTGGACGTGAACAATGTGTACGTTTCCTGTATCAACCACAATCGCGACCCGTACGCCTATATTAAGGCTTTGCCACACGCATCAGTGGGCGAGATTCATCTGGCAGGCTTTGCGTCAGAGACGGATGCTGTCGGTGACCCCCTGTTGATTGATAGCCATGGATCACCGGTCGCGCAAGAAGTGTGGAGCCTGTACGAGCATACCTTGTCCTTAACCGGTCCGGTGGGCACTTTAATCGAACGGGATAACGATATTCCCAGCTTCGATGTGCTGTTTGCTGAAAGCCAACAGGCAGGCAAGCTGTTGCGCGCAGCAACACATAAACCTGTGGTTCAAGAGCAAACAGCATGAGCGGACAAGAGCAACTTTTTGACGCTCTGCTAGGCCCGGAGCTAACTGCTCCAAGCGGACTAACAGCCTGGAATGGCTCGGATGTCACAACGCGTTTTGCGGTATATCGCAACAATGTCATCGTCTCTTTGGTTGATGCGCTGGCCAACACTTACCCGGTGACATTGGAGTTGGTTGGAGAAGAGTTTTTCCACGCGATGGCACGCCTTTTTATTGCTGCCCAGCCACCCCGGACACGGGTGATGACTTTTTATGGCGAAGAACTGCCAGGCTTTATCGAACTTTTTACGCCGGCATCCTCAGTCCCTTATTTGGCCGATGTTGCGCGGCTTGAATTCTTGAGGGTGCGGGCCTTTCATGCACTTGATGCCAGCGAGCTGCCGGTCGATGCGATTACACAGGTATTGTCGAAGCCTGATGATCTGCCAGGTTTGGTTTTTGGGCTTCATCCCTCACTTGGTTTGCTGCAATCAAACTACGCAGTGGTTTCGCTTTGGGCTGCGCACCAGGGGATTACCGACATCTCAACGGTTGATCCTTTTATTGGCGAAAACGCGCTGATCATCCGTCCCCAGCTTGAAGTTGAAGTGCTCCGCCTTGACCCCGGCGCTGCCGAATTCGTTGCCCATTTGTCGCAAGGTGCAAGCCTGGGTTCCGCCGCCGTACAGGCGAGTGACGCCCATGCTGATTTTGATTTGAACAGCATCATCGGCTTGCTGGTACAGCACCACTGTATTTCGTCCATTAATTAATTAATAAATAGATAAATTAGGAGATTTCGATGCCTTCAGACAACTATGCGACTAACACGCTGCAAAGCAAACCATCCTGGATTGGCAATGTGGTGCAACGGCTGATTGACATGATGAGCCTAATACCAGATTCGCTGATCGCCGTAGTTGGCCGGTTTTCGATTGCGGCGGTGTTCTGGCTGTCGGGACAAACCAAAGTTGACGGGCTGGCCATTAACTTCATCAACGGCGAGTTTCTGGTTGGCCAGCCACAACTGTCGTTTTCAGCGAACATGCTGTTTGCAAACGAGTATCAACTGCCACTGATACCACCGGAATGGGCGGCTGTCATGGCTGCTTCCGCTGAGCATGTGTTTGCGTTTTTGATTCTGATAGGGTTGGCTACCCGCCTCTCTGCATTGGCCCTGCTGGTGATGACGCTGGTTATACAGATTTTCGTCTACCCGGGTGCCTATTCGACACACGGTGTGTGGGCAGCTGTTTTACTGTATTTGATGGCAAAAGGGCCGGGTAAATTGTCGTTGGATCATTGGATACGAAAAAAAGCGTGGAAGTAGATTTAAAGTGGCATTTGCTGGTAGATCTATTTGACCGCAGTAAATCTATTTGGCCGTAGTAAATCTATTTGCGGGGCCCATCCGTGTGGTCATCGTCAGCTTTGACAAACGATCGCATTGCCTGACGCATAGTGTCCATCTGTTGACCAAAATTCCGGCAGCCGGAACACATCATGGTGTGCATCTTGAGGCTGATGTTCTCCGTAAAGGAAAGCTCCCGATCTTGCGATTCTGACAATAAGCGGGTTACGTCGCGGCAATTCAGCATGATTCTTCCTTTTTAACAAACCAATTATTTTCAAGGCACTCGCGCAACCGCATGCGGGCGCGGTACATCATGACGTTGAGATTAGTGACTGAGATACCGACGGTCGAACATATTTCATCCGAGTCGAGTTCGATGTATTCGCGCATCATAAAGACCCGCGCCAGATCTCCGGGTAGCTTGTCGAGGCAGGATTCAAACACCTGCCAGAATTGCCCTTCACGCATGGATCCCTCAGGATTGGCCCACACGCCCGGCCGCTCTTCTATCTGCCAGGCTCCGTTTTCATCGAATAACCCGGCACCTGCAATTTCCTCTTGATCATCAGAAGATGAGCTGCCGACATGGGCGTGCCGTTGTTTCAGGCGTAGCGTATCGGCGATCTTGAATCGTAGAATTGCGAACACCCAGGTTTTCAATGCGGCTCGCCCGGCAAATGACCTGGCGTTTTTAAGCGCACCGACCAGTGCCTCTTGCACCGCATCTTCAGCCAGCTGGCTGTCACTGAGTTGCAGAGTGGCAAATTTGTGCATTTGCCGACGCAAATCCTCGAGGAATTGCGTATCTTCGAGCAGCGAAACACTTTTCAGATGCGATTCTTGCTCCCTCATTCGCCCCACCTCGTTATTTGGAATTTTGCTGCGCCGCAGTGGGCAACACAGTATCGTACCAAATAATTCGCAGCCATATGAAACCACGAAACCCCATCTCCCAAGTGAATGCTGTTAGTGACTCAGTCGTTGCTAAGGTACAATTTATTACACATTAAATGAAAACAGCCGGATTTCTCCGACCTTCTCTTTAACCATCAACCCTTGCCAGTGGCCCGGAACGGGCCTGGTCAAGCTGTATTTGCGGGTTTTCGGGTAAATATTTTTTACAATGACCAAGGCACCCAACATGCGGCGCATCCGGCTTGGCCGCAATCAGGGTCTGGCGGAAGTGAGGACAATTCGTTAGGCTCGTAGCACAGGCAATGCGACGGAGCAGAATGTGACCAATCTTGAACGCAACTATGAAGAAACCCTGGTCGCCTATTTCGAGGGAGAGATCGAGGGCGAAACCTACTTTCACGGACTGGCCGAACATTTTGGCGAGGAAGGTGCGGCCGAAAAACTGCATCTGCTGGGCGAGGTCGAACGTTGTGCGGCCGATGTCATGCGACCTGTGCTGGCCCGCCACGGCCTGCGCCCGCGCGACACTGCAGTTCTGCGCGAATCCGGTCGCGCTTACATCGCCCGTGACAAGGACCGGAACTGGGCCGGGTTCATCGACCACGTTGTCGATTTCTATCCCACCTATGTTGTCCAATTCGAAGCGCTGGAACGGATGGCACCGCCCGACGATCAGGAGGCCCTCAAACGCCTGACCGACCACGAGCACGCGGCAATCGCCTTTGCCAAGCGCGAACAGGCCGGCGATCCCGCCAGCGCCGAATCGCTGCGCGACTACATAACGCTCTGCGAAGGTTGAACCTGGGTCTTTGGAGGCTATTAAGTGAATCCTGAACTTAAACGTGCAGCAGAACTTGCTGCAGAATATATTGAATCATTAGATAACAGCAAAGTCAGCAAGGAGCTCGATCCCAAGTCGCTGCGTGCCAAGCTGCACAAAGAGCTGACAGCCGATGGCCTGCCACCTATGCAGGTGATTAATGAGCTGGCTGAAGATGCCCGCGACGGTTTATTGAACACTGCCAGCGGCCGGTTTTTCGGCTGGGTGATTGGTGGTGGAATCCCGGTGACGGTCGCGGCCGACTGGCTGACCTCCGCCTGGAATCAAAATGCCGCTTCCTATGCCTGCTCGCCCACTGCCGCCATCATTGAAGAGGTTGCAGCTGGCTGGTTGAAGGACATACTTGGCTTGCCGAAACAGGCATCGTACGCGTTTGTTACCGGTTGCCAGATGGCGCATGTCACGGCTCTGGCTGCGGCCCGTCATAAAGTGCTGGCGGATTTTGGCTGGTCGGTTGAAGAGCAAGGCCTGGCCGGCAGCCCGCCCATTCGCGTGCTGGTTGGAGAGCATCATGAAACCCTCGTCAGGGCACTTCGACATCTCGGTATTGGCAGCAATGCGGTTGTGCAGGTTGCAAAGAAAGAGGATGGCACGCTGGATGTTGCTTCATTACAAATCGAGCTCGAGAAAAATCCGGATATGCCAACAATAGTTTCTTTGGCCGCCGGTGATTTGAATCGTGGCGCCTTTGATCCGTTTGACGAGATCTGCGACCTGGCGCACGCGCACAATGCGTGGGTGCATATTGACGGCGCTTTTGGACTTTGGGTGGCTTCCTCCAAGCGCTATCGGCACCTGGTAAAGGGTGTTGAGAAGGCAGATTCGTGGGCGACCGATGCGCACAAGTGGCTGAATGTGCCCTACGACAGTGGCATTGCGTTTGTGGCGGATCCCCAGGCGCATAAAATTGCGATGACCATTCCTGCAGCCTACGTAGTTAAAGTTGAAGACGTACGCGACCAGTTTGAATGGGGGCCGGAATGGTCAAGACGGGCGCGCGGAATTCCGATATACGCTGCCTTGCGTGCACTTGGACGCAACGGTGTTGCCGATATGATTGAACGCTGTTGCGATTTGACCCGGGATTTCGTTCAGCAATTGGGCGAGTTGGAAGGCGTTGAGGTGATGTCTGTGCCGGTTATCAATCAGGGCCTGGTGCGCTTCCTGGATACAAGTGGCGATTCTGGTGGCGGCCATGAGGGAGATCATGAGAGCGACCATGACAGGCGCACTGACGAGGTTATCACCCGCATCAATGCAAGTGGTGAGGCTTGGTTTGGCCCGACGGTGTGGCGCGGCAAGCGGGTGATGCGGATTTCATTGAGTAACTTCCGTACCACTCAAAATGACGTCAACCGGGCGGTTGAGGCGATAAAAGCGGCGATGGAAGAGACAGAAAAGGGATAGGCAGCAATGGAATGGGCAGGAAAGGGATAGGCAGCAATGCAAAAAGAAGGGTTCGGATCACATAATCAAATTTCATGAATTATCTACAATATAATTAAAATTCATAGATATTAATCATTTTTCATGAAATGATGGTTATCGAAGTTAATAATCGAAATTCGTGGATATGGGAAAATATAATCAAAAATCACGACCTGTAACGATTTTTCACGCTTTTCCAGCTCTGGAAGAGGGTTCGACACTTGCGGGATATTCTGCATTGATTGAAGGGCATGAGCTGTTGGTGCCCGCTCCTGATTATTTATGTGCAATAGGTTTGATACACAAAAGATATGATAAGGGGCAATGGCGTATTTTTACGCCACGGCATAAACCTGACGATACTTTGCATGGACACCTCACATTTGCGTTGAAACATGAGGGTGTTGATTTGGCTGCGCTCAAAGCTTTATTTTCATTGGTTGAGCAAGAAGAGATAGTCAATATTGTTCGCTCAGAACCAACGGGTAAATATAGTCGGATATTATGGTTCCTATATGAGTGGTTATGTGAGGAAAAACTCGATATTGAGGATTTGAAGCGAGGTAACTATGTCGATGTCATTAATGACACATTTCAATATCCAGGACAGTCTCGTGATTCAAAGCGCCACCACGTTCGTAATAACTTACCGGGAACCCGTGAATTTTGTCCATTGATCAGAAGAACAGAAAAGCTTGATCAATTAATTGCTTCAAATTTGTCTCAGGCTGCTATTGATCATATTGGTAAAACACATGCTGATCTATTAAGCCGAGCCGCTGCTTTTCTTTTATTAAAAGATTCCAAGGCATCCTACAGCATAGAAGGAGAGGCTCCACCACATAGCCGTATTGAACGGTGGGGAAAGATTATTGGAGAAGCCGGAAAACGAGCACTAACTATTGAAGAGCTAGTATCCCTTCAAAGTGTTGTTATTGCGGATAAGCGATTTGTTATGCCGGGACAACGGGTTGAGGGTGGTTTTGTAGGTGATCATGATCGGACAACTGGAATGCCAATGCCTGTGCATATTTCGGCACGCCACGATGATCTGGATAGCCTTTTGTCAGGGATGATTGATACGTATCAAATGCTTGGTGATAGTGACTATGATGCAGTACTAATGGCGGCGTTAATTGCCTTTGGCTTTGTATTTATTCATCCATTTGAAGATGGCAACGGTCGTATTCATCGTTATATGTTCCATCATGTGTTGGCGGAAAAGGGGTTTGTACCTAAAGGTTTAATCTTTCCGGTATCCGCTGTTATTCTGGAACGCATTGGTGATTACAGACAAGCGCTGGAACATTTTTCAAAGCCTCGACTTGACTTGATTAAGTGGCGAGCTACAGAAAAAAATAATGTCGAAGTATTGAATGAGACAATCGATTTATATCGCTATTTTGATGCGACAAAACAAGCAGAGTTCCTTTTTGAATGCGTGGATGAAACCGTCAATAAAACTCTGCCAGAGGAAGTTGATTATTTGAAGAAGTATGATCGACTAAATGACTTCATCAAAAACTATATCGACATGCCGGATAAACTGGTTGATTTGCTTATTCGTTTTCTGGATCAAAATGGTGGCAAATTATCAAAGCGCGCACGCGAGAAAGAATTTAATCAACTCACCGAAGCTGAGTTGGAAGCGATTGAGAGCAAACGGGATGAGATTTTTCGTGACGATGGAATAAAAAAAGGGTCCGGGTCACCGTCTCAGACGGAACGCCGAACCCTTTAATGTGATGGTTTAAATTGTTGATTTAGACTTTGTGAGTCGCCCATCACCACGTACAACATCACCACGTACGGACTGTCCAGCCACTGACATTACTCAAACCGTTCTGACCTGACCTGCGCCGGCGACGTTGACTTCTTGCCTGCATATCAGAATCGATAATGTTTGCTGTGTTAGCAGCAGAACGCTGGCCGGGAATTATGCAAACCGGTGCCGCCGGCTCTATATAGCCAGTGATACCGCGGTATGTACTTCGTATTTTATTCATTAACATTTTCTAATCTTCCTTGACGGTTTTTCTTCACCGTCGTTACTGTTTAATGGTTATCTTTCAGTTGACAAGTATAGTGATTAGGCGGGATACTGACTAACGGTAATTATTAGTTACAAATTAAGTTTTACTTAACCATTATGCCAAATATCCCACTCAACGCATTACGCACCTTCGAAGCCGTCGCCAGCCACATGAGCTTCTCGAAGGGCGCTGAATTCCTGAATGTAACGCCGGCTGCTGTCAGCACCCAGATCCGTGCGCTGGAAGAAAGGCTCAACCAGCCGCTGTTTCATCGTCACGGGCGCAAGATTTCACTAACTGAAGCCGGCCATAAGCTACTGCCCGGTGTGCAACGCGGGCTGAAGGAATTGCGTCAGGCGGTCGAGGTGATCAGTCATGATCGGCATGAAGGTGTGTTGAACTTAAGCATGATGCCATCGTTTCTGCAAAAATGGTTGATGCCACGACTGCCCGAGTTTTACACTGCCAATCCGCAGATGGACCTGAGGATTAGCGTGGACCGTTCACTGGTGGATTTTAACCAGACTGACATGCATGCCGCAGTGCGTTTGGGTGGCGGTAACTGGCCCGGGCTTAAATCCGTGAAACTGATGGATGAATGGATTCTGCCGGTTTGTAGTAAGCGCCTGCTGAAGAAGATCGACCCAATTGAATCAATAGAAGATCTGCAAAAACATGAGCTCTTGTTTACACCGGGCAAATTTCTGGATCCCTGGTTTCGTGAGTTCGGAGAAGGCAACCGCGATAACCGTTGGAGCTTACTGAACGACTCCATCAGCATCCTGATGGCCGCTGAACAAGGTGAAGGCATCGCACTGACCCGTTGGTCACTGGCCTCGCGTGAAATTGAAGCTCGACGCCTGTTGCGACCCATCGATGCCATCGTTAAAGCTGATTGGTCGCATTATTTTGTGGCGCCACCACATTATTTTGATCTGCCGAAGGTGGCTGCGTTTCGGGACTGGATGGTTGATCAGGCCAGCCGGTTTGAGGTGCCGGAGTGAAGCAACGCTAAAACCTATAATTAGCGTGACATTAAAACCTACGGGCCAACACTTCCATTCGGGACATCCCTGTTTGATGTGCGCCAGGCAATGCCCAAGGAAGATGAAGTCGTAGAAAAAGATGGTCTACGTCTTTATACGGTGCCAGCAGCATTAGTCGCCTGCCCTGAAGCATTTTTTCGCCAGGCACCTGAAGAAGCCCGTACAGCCCTGGCAATGGTAAAAGATGCTTCGGATCTATTGACGCTCCTGCTTGAAAGAAGAGCCCGAACCGGCTGTTAGGGTTGTATTGGGGCACTTTATCTTCGTGTATATCCACCCTTATGTGGATGGCAACGGCCGCATGGGCAGGTTTTTGATGAATACCATGCTGGCAAGCGGCGGCTATCCGTGGACTGTGATTCCGGTGGAACGAAGGGATGCTTACATGGCGGCACTGGAAGCAGCCAGCGTGGACCAGAATATTGGTCCGTTTGCAGATTTTCTTGCTGAGCTGGTTAACGCGAGACTTTAGTTGTCGTCATCGCGGTATTTTACCAGTTTGCTTTCCACGTCCGAAAGTCAGACAAAGTGAGTTTGAAGCGAGCAATATTTCCTTCATGAAGGCTCATTAACTCTGTTTCGATAGCATTTATTACTTCGCTTCGGTCGTCAGTCTCAAGTTTTGAGCTCAGAAGTTCATTAATCTTCTCAGTAGCCGTCTCTTTGCTGGTCCCCGTCTCAACCAATTCTTTGACAATTTGCTTGATCAGGTCTCTGTATTTTAAGTTAACAGGGTTTGGGGATCCAAGTGACTCTTGTATGACCTTGTAGCGCGAAACGGAGCGTCGATAGGCCCACAAAAAAATCTCTTTGAAAAGCGTGACGTCATTGAGCTCATACACACCAAGCAGTCCCTGAATGTAAAGTCTATTGGGTACATTGGTAAAAGATAATGGGCAAAGGTTGTGACTAAATAGGGGTATGTTAGCTGCTAATCTAGACACTCTTTTATTCACATCCTCGAAAGGCTGCAAATAGGGGAGGTGGACCAATACAAAAAATGCCTGTTCATATGGGTTCTGAATTCGTTGAGCTTTTGACAAGATTGAGTCAAAGCATTCCTCGATCAGTTGAGGAATTGCCGTTGGGATAAATACTGATTGACCAATGTCGACAGGCACTGTCCTGAGGCGACCCTCAGCCAAAAACTCAATGGCGCCCTTGTGGTTGAGAATCATCTGAGTTTCTTGCGGACTCTTGCCTGTTGCCGGTGCTCCATCTTTAATCAGTCTCTCAGTATCAAGCAAAGAGTAGGTATTACCCTCCAAACGGCTCGAGTTGAACGACAAATCTATCAATAAACGGTTGAGGATTTTTCGAGCATACGTGCCTGCAGGCTGCGCTTGCCCTTCAACTTGTCCCATCCTTAGCAATGATTCTTTATCTTCTTCTTAGATAAGTGGCAAGTTATCTAAGTATTCAGGTTGGTTTTCTTAGGTACTTACGTTTGCGTTCATTTCCAGAAG
>Ga0105053_10002699_pt1 | contig 27314 bp, 37 predicted proteins | sample BON01_FD_78093 | JGI IMG/M metagenome (GOLD analysis project Ga0105053, IMG submission 78093) | Freshwater microbial communities from Lake Bonney liftoff mats and glacier meltwater in Antarctica - BON-01 | ecosystem: Environmental > Aquatic > Freshwater > Ice > Glacier meltwater | place: Lake...
GAGCCAAGCACATTGATTTCCTTAAAGATCATCTCTTTTTGTTCAAGTGCAGCCAAACTGCGCTGAACAGCCGAAGCAGCACCCAAATCGCAACGTTTTGTGCGTATGTATTTATTTAAAATAGCACGTATGACCAGTAAAATCAAGGTTTGTACGCAGTACAATAGTATAATTTCGCCCTATTGCTGCTTCATGGACATTTAAAATGGGCGAATTATCGCCCATTTTAAATGGAAATATTAGTGTATTTGGCAACCTAACTCGGTTATGAAGCCATTATTTCTTCAATTTCAGCAACTTCAATTGGGACACCAGCCATCAGGTTGACGGGGCCATTAGCCGTTATGAGTATGTCGTTTTCAATCCGGACCCCAATACCCTCTTCTTGGATATAAATACCAGGCTCACAAGTTATGACCATGCCGATATCAAGTTTGCCGTAGCGGGCTCCGATATCGTGTACATCTATACCTAAAAAGTGTCCCGTGCCATGGGGGAAATACTTCTTATAGGCAGGCCAGGCAGGTGCTTCTTTGGCGATGTCATCCCGATTAATGAGTCCAAGGCGTAGCAGTTCATCCTGCATAATGAGTGCCGATGCTTGGTTATATTCATCTAGCGTGCGACCAGGAACAAGTAGCTTAGTGGCTTCACGGTTTACGCGTAATACCGCATGGTATATTTCTTTCTGGCGTGGACTAAACTTGCCATTCACCGGAAAACAACGCGTCATATCACCGGCATAGTTCCCATAATCTGCACCGAAATCAAGCAGAAGGAGGTCGCCGTCCTTGGCCTGTTTGTCGTTACTTACATAATGCAGCACACAGGCACTGGCTCCTGATGCAATAATGGGCTGAAAAGAATAGCCATTGGCCCGGTTACTCAAAAACTCTTTCATAATCAACCCCTCAAGCTCGAATTCCCACATACCGGGTTTTACAGACTTGAGTACCTGGTGAAAGGCCCCTGCCGTAATATTCACCGCACGTTGAATCAAGGCAATCTCGGTGGCTGATTTCCGAGCGCGTTCATACTCCATAATTTTTGCAGAACGTGCGTAGTTGTGAAGTGGGAACTGCTGTTTGATCTCTTGTACAAACAGTTGCTGTGCTGTTTGCACCGGATTACTGCTGCGGTCGTTTTCGTTGGTATTCAAGTAAATCGTATCAGCATACTTTACTAAGGTGTTCACAAGGCCTTTAAATTCTTGATTCCAATTCATTTGCTGAATGCCTGAAATACGCCTTGCTTCATCTTTCGAATGTTTATGCCCTTCCCAAACCGCAATATGAGCGTTGGTTTCTCTGGTGAAAAGTACCTCCTTATATATAGGGTTAGGACTGTCGGGATAAAGAATAAGCATGGTCTCTTCCTGATCGATGCCGGTGAGCCAAAATAACTCACTGTCCTGCCTGAAATAAAAATCAGCATCAGCATTTCTTGGAAAAACAGCACTCGACACAAAAAGTGCGATACTGTTAGGTTTCATGTGACTGATAAACCGTGCACGGTTTTCAATAAACAACTTCGGGTCGATGGCTTCGTAACGCATATATATGGTGTAATGAAAAGCTAAGTTAGGGGAGATTTTGAAAGGGTGACCCGATAAGTCTAGCTGTAATTGCACGTACAACTTAATTTTTCACCGGCATGGAAAGAGGTAGCCCGTCGTCCGTAGTCCTTGGACCATTTTGAATCGACCATCGACCAAGGACTATCAACCATGGGCCATGGACCATCGACTGCCGACCATCAACCACCGACAACCCAGCACATTTTGATGCACCAAATCCCACCCATTGTCGGAATTCTATTACAAAACGAACAGTTCAGTGACTATCCACCCAAAAATGAGGAAATACTCAGCTTAGTAAAAGTGCGTGTAGTGTCTTTAAACAAAGTATATCCTACGAAAAGTTAGGTTTTTCCACAGCTTGAAGAATCTATTCTAAAAAAGTGGAAACACGTTTTGCAAATAATGTGGAATTAGATACCTTTGCAGTCCCTTCGAGTGGAGGGAGAATACTGTATTAGCAAAAGCGTAGAAAAGTAAGGTATGCCAACCATACAACAACTTGTAAGAAAAGGCCGGGAGCACAAGGCGGACAAAAGCAAATCGCCAGCCCTCGACAGCTGCCCGCAGAAGCGCGGCGTATGTACTCGTGTGTACACCACAACCCCTAAGAAGCCGAACTCGGCCATGCGTAAAGTTGCGCGTGTTCGTTTGGCCAAATCAGGTAAAGAGGTGAACGCATATATCCCGGGTGAGGGTCACAACCTGCAGGAACACTCTATCGTGTTGATTCGCGGTGGTCGTGTAAAAGACCTGCCAGGTGTACGTTACCACGTCATCCGTGGCGCACTCGATACATCGGGTGTGAATGGCCGCAAACAAGGTCGTTCGAAATACGGTGCGAAAGCCAAACAGGCTGCCGCTCCAACAAAAGGTGCAAAAAAGAAATAATCAGTAATAGGTCATGAGAAAAGCTCGTGCTAAAAAAAGAATCATTGAACCAGATCCGAAGTTCAATGACGTGGTAGTTACCAAGTTCATCAATAACATGATGTACGATGGTAAAAAAAGCATCGCCGCCCAGACTTTCTATGAAGCCATGGAACTGGTTGAAAAGCGTGCCAACGAACCAGGTGTTGAAGTTTGGCGCCGTGCGTTGAACAACGTAATGCCATCGGTAGAAGTGAAAAGTCGCCGTGTAGGGGGCTCTACCTTCCAAGTGCCTATCGAAGTAAATCCAAGCCGTAAATCAGCTTTGGGAATGCGTTGGTTGATTGGTTATGCCCGCAAGCGTAACGAAAAAACCATGATGGAAAAACTGGCTGGTGAAATCCTAGCCGCTGCGAAAGGTGAAGGCGCTTCTGTGAAGAAGAAAGAAGATACCTATCGTATGGCCGAAGCAAACAAAGCGTTCTCGCATTTCAGATTTTAAGTTTTTATGGCAGATCTTAGGTTTACACGCAACATCGGTATTGCCGCGCACATTGATGCTGGTAAGACAACTACGACTGAGCGTATTCTTTATTACACCGGTATGACCCACAAAATTGGTGAGGTACACGACGGTGCTGCTACTATGGACTGGATGGTTCAGGAGCAGGAGCGTGGTATCACCATCACTTCGGCGGCTACCAAAACTACCTGGAAATGGCACGACCAGGATTATGCAGTAAACATTATCGATACCCCAGGTCACGTGGATTTTACCGTTGAGGTAAACCGTTCATTACGTATACTCGACGGGCTCGTATTTTTATTTTCGGCTGTAGATGGCGTTGAGCCGCAGTCGGAAACCAACTGGCGCTTGGCCGACAATTATGACGTACCCCGTTTGGGTTTCGTGAACAAGATGGACCGTCAAGGATCTGACTTTTTTGGTGTATGCAAACAAGTAAAGGAAATGCTCGGTTCTACCGCGGTGCCTTTGCAAGTTCCCATCGGAAACGAGGAACACTTTAAAGGTGTAGTTGACTTAATCACTAACAAAGCTGTCATCTGGGATGAAGAATCTCGCGGTATGACCTATACCGAGATTCCTATTCCAGAAGATTTGTTGGAAACCGTTGCAGAATACCGTCAGATACTCGTTGAGGCTTGTGCCGATTATGACGAGGTTTTGCTCGAAAAATTCTTCGACGACCCAGCTACCATTACGGTGGATGAAATGCGCACTGCCATTCGTGCAGCTGTTATCGATGGTGCGTTTGTACCAATGATGTGCGGTTCTTCGTTCAAAAACAAAGGTGTTCAGGCGATGCTTGACGCAGTTTGTGCGTTTTTGCCAGCTCCAACCGACAAAGAAGTAGTCAACGGGCACGACCCGAAGACAGATGCTGAAATTACCCGCAAGCCAGACGTAAACGAACCGTTTTGTGCGCTCGCATTCAAAGTAGCTACAGACCCATTTGTAGGTCGCCTCGTATTCTTCCGCGTATATTCAGGGCGTCTCGATGCTGGCTCTTATGTGTTGAAAGTGAGAAGCGATCCTGACAAAGGTATCGTTATGGAAAAAGAGCGTATTTCGCGTTTGTTCCAAATGCACGCCAACGACCGCAAATCCATCGAATTCGTAGAAGCCGGTGACATTTGTGCAGCTGTAGGTTTTAAAGACATTAAAACAGGTGATACCCTTTGCGACGAGAAACATCCAATCATTCTCGAGGCTATGCAATTCCCCGAGCCAGTTATTGGTCTCGCTATTGAGCCAAAAACGCAGACGGATGTCGACAAGTTAGGTAACGCCTTGGCTAAACTTTCGGAAGAGGATCCTACTTTCCGCGTCTTCACAGACGAAGAAACAGGACAAACCATCATCCAAGGTATGGGCGAACTTCACCTCGAAATTATCGTTGACCGACTGCGTCGCGAATTCAAGGTTGAATGTAACCAAGGCGCTCCACAGGTTGCGTACAAAGAGGCAATCACTGCTTCAATAACGCACCGGGAAACGTATAAAAAACAAACTGGTGGTCGCGGTAAATTTGCCGATATCCAGTTTGAAATTGGACCTACCGACGAAGGAAAAACGGGTCTTCAGTTTATCAATGAAGTTGTTGGTGGGTCTATCCCCCGTGAATTTATCCCATCGGTTGAAAAAGGTTTCGGTGCAGCCATGTCAAATGGTGTACTTGCTGGCTTCCCGGTCGATAATTTGAAAGTTCGTCTTTTCGATGGTTCTTTCCACGCGGTTGACTCCGACTCACTTTCGTTTGAAATTGCTGCACGTACCGCCTTCCGCGAATCTTGCCGCAAAGCGAGCCCAGTATTGCTTGAGCCTATTATGAAAATCGAGGTTATTACCCCGGATGAGTATATGGGTGACGTAATGGGTGACTTGAACCGTCGTCGTGGTCAGCTGCAAGGTGTGGACACTAAAAATGCCGCTCAGGTGATCAAAGCCCTAGTGCCATTGGCAGAAATGTTCGGCTATGTGACTGTACTTCGTACCCTTACCTCAGGTCGTGCTACCTCTACCATGGAGTTTTCGCACTACAGCGAAACACCTAAGAGCATTGCAGAAGATGTACTCGCGAAGTACAAAGCCATGAAAGCGGAAAAAAATTAATTATCAGGAGCCATGAGCCATCGTATACGCATCAAATTAAAATCATACGATCATAATCTCGTCGATAAGTCGGCTGAGAAGATCGTGAAAACCGTGAAGACCACGGGTGCAGTTGTGAGCGGTCCTATTCCGTTGCCTACTGAAAAAAGAATTTTCACCGTGCTGAAAAGTCCGCACGTTAACAAAAAAGCCCGTGAGCAATTCCAGCTCTGCTCTTACAAGAGAGTATTGGATATCTACAGCTCTTCTTCGAAGACCGTAGATGCCTTGATGAAGCTGGAACTTCCAAGCGGTGTAGATGTAGAAATTAAAGTTTGACGATAACTGAGATGTCAGGAATAATTGGTAAAAAAGTTGGAATGACCAGTCTTTTCAGTGCCGATGGGAAAAGCGTCCCATGCACAGTTTTGGAAGCTGGTCCTTGCGTTGTGACGCAAGTAAAGACCGTTGAAATAGACGGTTATGCTGCCTACCAGCTGGCCTTCGGAGAGAAGAAAGAGAAGAGTACTTCTCAAGCCATGCAGGGACACTTCAAGAAAGCAGGAACAACACCTAAGCGCAAGCTGGTGGAGTTTACTACTTTCGAATCAGCGCTGGAAAGCGGAACAACCGTGACGGTTGACATTTTCGAAGAAGGCGATTTTGTAGACGTAGTAGGTGAAAGTAAGGGTAAAGGTTTTCAAGGCGTTGTGAAGCGTCATGGATTTGCTGGTGTCGGTGGTCAAACACACGGTCAGCACAATCGCCTCCGTGCTCCTGGTTCACTCGGTGCATCTTCTTTTCCAAGTCGTGTATTTAAAGGAATGCGCATGGGCGGCCGTATGGGTGGCGATCGTGTTAAAGTACAAAACTTGGAAATCATGAAGGTGTTTCCTGAGCAGAACATACTCGTAGTGAAAGGTTCCGTTCCAGGAGCTAAGGGTTCATTCGTAATCGTGGAGAAATAATCATGGAACTACCTATTTTCAACACTTCTGGTGTAGAGACGAAGTCGAAGGCGACATTGCCTGCAGACGTTTTTGGCATCGAGCCGAACGATCATGCAATCTACCTCGACGTTAAGCAGTACCTCGCACATCAGCGTCAGGGTACGCACAAATCAAAAGAACGTAACGAACTATCCGGTTCTACCCGCAAGCTGCATAAGCAAAAAGGTACCGGCGGATCACGTAAAGGGGATATCAACAGTCCTTCGTTTCGTGGTGGTGCTCGTGTATTCGGACCACGCGTTCGTGACTATAGCTTTAAGCTGAACAAAAAGGTAAAAGTACTCGCCCGTAAATCGGCGTTGACTTATAAAGCACAAGCCAATAACATTATGGTAGTAGAGGATTTCAATTTTGAAACCCCTAAAACTAAAGCATTTATAGGCTTGCTCAACAATCTGAAACTGAGTGGACAAAAGTTGCTCGTGGTTCTTCCAGAAAACAGTCACAACATTGTGCTGTCGGGTCGTAATCTTCAGAAATTGAAAATGGTGATGGCCGGCGATCTCAATACGTATGACGTAATGAACGCAGGAAAGATCCTGATGGTAAACAGCTCGATCGCGAAGATCGAAGAAACACTTAATAAGTAAGGCCATGGAATTGCTGAAAAAACCTATCATCACCGAGAAGATGACCATGCTCGGCGAGAAGCTTAACCAGTATGCTTTCCGGGTTGACAAAAGGGCTAACAAAATCGAAATTAAAAAAGCGATTGAAGCTATGTTTGGTATCTCCGTTACCGCGGTGAACACCATGGTTTATGCCGGTAAAAAGAAAAGCCGCTACACAAAAGCAGGCTATGTCGAAGGCCGCAAAGACAGCTTTAAAAAAGCCATTGTAACCTTGAAGGAAGGCGATAACATCGATTTCTACAGTAACATCTAAGAAAATGGCAGTAAAAAGATTTAGTCCGGTAACACCGGGGTTACGTTTTAAGGTTGCCAACACCTATGCAGAGGTAACCACCAACACGCCTGAGAAGAGCCTGTTGGCCCCAACAAAACGTTCCGGCGGACGTAACAATACAGGTAAGATGACCATGCGCTATATTGGCGGTGGTCACAAAAAAATGTACCGCATCATCGATTTCAAACGCGACAAGAAAGATATTCCTGGCGTAGTAAAAACGATCGAATACGATCCAAACCGCACCACCCTAATCGCTTTGTTGGCTTATGCCGACGGTGAGAAGCGCTATATCCTGGCTCCCCAGGGTCTACAGGTAGGTCAAACCGTACTTGCAGGTGATGCAGTTGCTCCCGAAGCAGGTAATACCCTCCCTTTGGCCAAAATTCCTTTGGGTTCGGCCATCCACAATATCGAGCTTCAGCCCGGTCGTGGTGGTCAGATGGCGCGCAGCGCAGGTGCAAAAGCGACACTCGCTGCACGTGATGGCAAATACGCGATTGTGAAATTGCCGAGCGGTGAAACCCGCATGGTATTGCTCACATGTGTTGCTACCATGGGTGAGTTGTCGAACGAAGACCATATGCTCGAAATCAGCGGTAAAGCTGGTCGCAAGCGTTGGTTGGGTCGTCGCCCGCGTGTTCGTGGTGTAGCCATGAACCCAGTAGATCACCCTATGGGTGGTGGTGAAGGCCGCGCAAGTGGTGGACACCCACGCTCACGTAACGGTTTGTTGTCGAAAGGCTACAAGACCCGTCGTGGCAAGAGACAGTCTGACAGAATGATCATTAAACGCAGGAAAGGATAAGCAATGGCGCGTTCACTTAAAAAAGGACCATTTGTAGAGTATACCCTCGAGAAGAAGGTAGACGCACAGAACGAAGGGGCTAAAAAGACCGTAATCAAAACATGGTCGCGCCGTTCGATGATCACCCCTGATTTTGTGGGACATACGTTTGCCGTACATAACGGCAACAAATTCATCCCGGTATATGTGACCGAGAATATGGTTGGACACAAACTCGGTGAGTTTTCTCCCACCCGTAACTTCCGTGGTCACGTGGCTAAAAAAGATAAAGGAAAGAAATAATGGAAGCAGTAGCCATACTCCGTAACTGTCCTAGCTCTCCCCGTAAGATGCGTCTCGTTGTAGACCTCATCCGCGGTAAAAAAGCTGACCAGGCGCTCAACATTCTGCGTTTCGCGAAACAAGACGCGAGTCTTCCTCTCGAGAAATTGCTTATGTCGGCCATCAATAACTGGGAGAAGAAAAACGAAGATCAGTCGATCGAAACCGCAAATCTTTACGTAAAAAGCGTACAGGTAGATGGTGGTCGGATGCTCAAACGTCTCCGTCCGGCCCCGCAAGGTCGCGGACACCGTATTCGCAAGCGTTCGAATCACGTAACGCTTGTTATCGACACCATGACCCCTGTAAACGACTAATAGCAAATGGGACAAAAGATTAATCCTATCAGCCTGCGCTTAGGCTATATCCGTGGTTGGGATTCCAACTGGTTCGGTGGCAATAATTACGCAGATAAACTCGTAGAAGACGAGAAAATACGAAACTACCTTAGCGCACGTATCAACAATGGTGGCATTAGCCGCGTTGTGATTGAGCGTACATTGAAGCGTATCATCATCACTGTGCACACCAGCCGTCCCGGTATCGTGATTGGTAAAGGTGGTGCCGAGGTGGATCGCATCAAAGAAGAGATTAAAAAACTCACCAATAAAGATGTTCAAATCAACATCTTCGAAATCAAACGTCCGGAATTGGATGCAGCCCTAGTCGCTGAAGGCATTGCCCGTCAGCTAGAGGCACGTGTTTCTTTCCGTCGTGCGATGAAAACTTCGATTGCCTCTACCATGCGTATGGGTGCCGAAGGAATCAAGGTACTCGTTTCAGGTCGACTGGGCGGTGCTGAGATTGCCCGCAGTGAGCAATACAAAGAAGGACGTATACCCTTGCATACCCTCCGTGCAGATATCGATTACGCTTTGAAAGAAGCACAAACCGTTTACGGTAAAATCGGTGTTAAAGTATGGATTTGTAAAGGTGAGATTTATGGTAAACGCGATCTTTCACCAAACGTAGGCAGCCGTGCACAGGCTGGCGGACCAAATGCCGGAGCACCTGAGGGTGGTCGTGGTGGTGACCGTCGTCCTGGTGGCGAGCGTCGCGGTGGTGGCGGTGGTGGTGGTGACCGTCGCGGTAGTGGCGGTGGAGACCGTCGTCGCACAGGTGGTAACCCAGGTGGTAACACGGGTGGTAACGCAGGTGGTGGTGATCGTACCAGAAAAGGTTAATTGATAAGGAGCCAGAGAGATGTTACAGCCGAAAAGAACGAAATTCAGAAAGATGCATAAAGGCCGGATCAAAGGCAATGCAACCCGCGGTGCGGAGTTGGCCTTTGGATCATTTGGTCTGAAAACCCTGGAGGAGCATTGGATCACTTCACGCCAGATTGAAGCAGCTCGTATCGCGGTAACCCGCTTTATGAAACGTGAAGGTCAGGTTTGGATCCGCATTTTCCCAGACAAGCCTATCACCAAAAAGCCTGCAGAAGTGCGCATGGGTAAAGGTAAAGGCTCGCCAGAATATTGGGTAGCCGTAGTTAAACCAGGTACTTTGATTTTTGAAGCAGAAGGTGTACCTTTGCCGGTCGCTAAAGAGGCCATGCGCCTTGCCGCTCAAAAACTACCGGTTAGCACCAAATTTATCGTACGAAGAGATTACGTAGGAGAATAAGAAAAGACATGAAGAACTCCGCTATAAAAGAACTGTCCACAGCAGAGATTGCTGAAAGGATACAAGAGGAGAAACAGCAGCTGACGAAGCTGAAGTTTACCCATGCTGTGTCGGCTATCGAAAGCCCGGCCAAGATTAGTCAGGCGCGCAAGACAATTGCTCGTTTGCTGACTGAGCTTACCGTACGCCAACAAGCAATTGCCAACAATCAATGATCGCTGAGATGGAAAGGAACGCTAGAAAAGAACGTATCGGTAACGTTGTAAGCAACAAGATGACTAAAAGCATCACTGTTGTTGTAGAACGCAAAGTAAAACACCCGATCTACGGTAAATTCATGAAGAGCTCGAAGAAATTCATGGCGCATGACGAGAACAACGATTGTAATATCGGTGACCTCGTTCGCATCAGTGAAACTCGTCCGCTCAGCAAGAACAAACGTTGGAGATTGGTAGAAATCATTGAAAGAGCTAAGTAATGATACAGCAGGAAAGCAGATTATCTGTTGCAGATAACAGTGGTGCCAAAGTAGTTCTTTGCATCCGCGTATTGGGTGGAACCGGCAAACGTTACGCCAGTTTAGGCGATAAGATCGTTGTTTCGATTAAGTCGGCTATACCTTCAGGCAACGCGAAAAAAGGAACCGTATCCAAGGCTGTCGTTGTACGTACCCGCAAGGAAGTACGCCGTAAGGATGGTTCATATATCCGATTTGACGACAACGCAGTAGTGTTGTTGAACAACCAGGATGAGCCACGCGGAACGCGGATTTTTGGTCCAGTGGCCCGTGAGCTTCGGGAGAAGCAATTCATGAAGATTGTATCATTGGCTCCAGAAGTACTTTAATTAGAACACCATGGCAAGTGCAAAACTGAAGATAAAAAAAGGGGATCTCGTTCGTGTTATCACGGGCGATGACAAAGGCAAAGAAGGCCGTATCCTCGAAATTATGCCAGTCGAATTGAAGGCAATAGTAGAAGGCGTGAATATGATCACCAAACACACCAAACCTACAGCTACCAATCCGAATGGCGGAATCGTAAAAAAAGAAGCGCCTATGCATCTAAGCAACCTCATGGTTGTGGTAGGTGGTCAGCCAAGTCGCATCGGCCGTAAGGCTGGTGAAAATGGCAAATTGGTGCGTTTCGCTAAGAAAACCGGAGAAATAATCAAGTAATGGCTAACGAAACTCGTCTCAAAATTAAGTATAAAGCCGAAGTGGCTCCTGCCATGCAAGCCAAGTTCGCATATAAGAATGTGATGGAGATCCCTATGTTGACGAAGATCTGTATCAATCAGGGCGTTGGTGCTGCTGTTTCTGACAAAAAGCTGATTGATTCAGCTGTTGCAGAGATGACGCAGATTACCGGTCAGAAATGTGTTCCTACCATGTCGCGTAAAGCGATATCGAACTTCAAGCTTCGTGAGAAAATGCCGATTGGCGTTCGTACCACTTTGCGTGCTGTGAAAATGTACGAATTCTTAGATCGTCTCATTTCGGTTTCATTGCCGCGTGTTCGTGATTTCAAAGGGATCAATCCGAAAGGATTTGACGGCCGAGGTAATTATACCTTAGGTGTAACCGAGCAAATCATTTTCCCGGAAATCAATATCGATAAGGTGAATAAAATCACCGGTATGGACATCACCTTTGTAACCACAGCCAAAACCGATGAAGAGGCTATGGCCTTGTTGCAGGAACTTGGTTTACCGTTCAAAACCGCAAATAAATAATCCATGGCTAAGGAAAGTGTAAAAGCAAGGGGCCTCAAGCGCGAGAAGACAGTTGCAAAATATGCTGCGAAGCGTGCTGCTCTCAAAGAAGCCGGTGATTATCTGGGTCTACAGAAGCTCCCTAAGAACGCTTCACCCGTTCGTTTGCACAGCCGTTGCAAACTCACTGGTCGTCCACGTGGTTATATGCGTCAGTTCGGCATCAGCCGGGTTCTGTTCCGCAAAATGGCCAGCGAGGGCAAGATTCCGGGTATAACCAAAGGAAGCTGGTAATTAATAGTATAAAGTTTTAGTAATGACTGACCCGATAGCAGACTATCTCACCCGCTTACGAAACGCCATGAAGGCGCGCCATCGTGTGGTAGAGATCCCCGCTTCGAACATGAAGAAAGAGTTAACGAAAGTGCTCTTCGACAAAGGCTATATCGCCAATTATAAGTTCGAAGCAGATGGCCCGCAAGGTACCATCAAAATTGCCCTGAAATATATCCAGGGAACCAACGAGCCGGTTATCCGTAGCTTACAGCGCGTCAGCCGTCCAGGCTTACGTAAGTATGCAGGAGTAGGCGAGTTGCCACGTGTGATCAATGGGTTGGGTATCGCCATTGTATCTACGTCTAAAGGTATCATGACCGACAAAGAAGCACGTCAGCTGAATGTAGGTGGTGAAGTATTGTGTTACGTATCTTAATTCAGGAGGAAAACATGTCACGTATTGGTAAACTCCCGATTTCTCTACCAGCCGGTGTATCTGTGTCGGTATCTGAGAAGAATGTCGTAACCGTTAAAGGCCCAAAAGGCGAACTCTATCGTCCAGTAGATACAGATATGAAAGTAGCTATTGACGAGAACATCCTCACTGTAATCCGTCCTACGGAAAGCAAGCGTCACCGTGCTTTGCATGGTTTGTACCGTTCGCTTATCCAGAATATGGTTATCGGTGTGACCGAAGGTTATACGCTTCAGCAAGAATTAGTAGGTGTAGGTTATCGTGCCAATGCCAACGGTCAGTTGCTGGAGCTTTCTTTAGGCTACTCGCATGAAATTGTGATTGAAGTGCCTGCAGAGGTATCACTGAAAACTGAAACGTTAAAAGGTAAGAACCCCATAATTACATTACACAGCAACGATAAGGAACTAATCGGGCAGGTAGCTGCCAAGATTCGTGGCTTACGTAAGCCTGAGCCTTACAAAGGAAAAGGTATTCGTTTTGTGGGTGAGGTTCTTCGTAGAAAAGCAGGTAAATCAGCCTCTAAAAAATAAGCTTGAGCAATGGCTAATCAGAAAATTGATCGTAGAACACGTATTAGAAGAGGTATTCGCAAGCGTGTTGCTGGAGTTGCTGAACGTCCGCGTTTGTCGGTCTACCGCAGCAACAAAGAGATATATGCCCAAATTATCGACGATGTAGCAGGCATCACGCTGTGTGCTGCTTCTTCTACCGAGAAGGATATCGCTGGTAATTCAGGAGACAAAACGTCTTCCTCACTTATGGTAGGTAAAGCACTCGCTGCGAAAGCGGTTGCTGCCGGCATTACGAAGGTAGTGTTTGACCGTAACGGTTATTTGTACCATGGACGCGTGAAAGCGCTCGCAGAAGGTGCCCGTGAGGGTGGCTTAAATTTCTAAGCTTAAAGAGATATGTCTACATCGAACATAAAAAGAGTAAAAGCAAGCGAGATCGAATTGAAAGATCGCCTCGTTAGCGTACAACGCGTAGCCAAAGTGACCAAAGGTGGTCGTACTTTCAGCTTCTCTGCCATTGTGGTAGTGGGTGATGAGAACGGTATCGTAGGTTACGGCCTCGGCAAAGCCAAGGAAGTATCCGAAGCCATCGCAAAGGGTATTGATGATGCGAAAAAATCGCTAATCAAAGTGCCTTTGATGAAAGGTACGGTTCCCCATGAGTCGAATGGTAAGTTCGGCGGTGGTCGCGTTTTCATCAAGCCGGCTTCGCACGGTACCGGGGTTATCGCCGGTGGTGCTATGCGTGCCGTGTTGGAGAGCGCTGGTATTACCGACGTATTGGCCAAGTCGAAAGGTTCTTCTAATCCACACAACGTGGTAAAAGCAACCATCAATGCCCTGGCACAATTGCGTGATCCGCACACCGTGGCCGAACAGCGTCAGGTTAAAATGAGTAAAGTATTTAACGGATAAGCAGATGGCTCGTTTGAAAATCACACAAACCAAAAGTGGCATCGGTCGCACCTTGCGTCAGAAGCGTACTTTGATAGCACTTGGTCTGCGTCACCCGCATGCCAGTGTTGAACACGAAATCACACCGCAAATCGCTGGTATGCTCATGAAAGTGAGTCACCTGATTAAAGTAGAGGAAATCTAAGCATGGAACTCAGTAATTTAAAACCCGCAGCGGGCAGCATTAAAACCCGCAAACGTATTGGTCGCGGACAGGGATCAGGTCGTGGTGGTACTTCTACCAAAGGTCATAAAGGTGCTCAAGCACGTACCGGTTATTCCAGCAAGCCTGGTTTTGAAGGTGGTCAAATGCCTTTGAAATTACGCGTACCTAAGTTTGGTTTCAAAAACAACAACCGTATTGAGTACAATGGGGTAAACCTTGATGTATTACAAGCCTTGGTTGAACGTTTTACCGCAGTTGATATCACCCCTGCCTTTTTGGCAGAGCATGGTCTCATCGGTAGTGCCAAAAAATTGGTTAAAATCCTCGGTCGTGGTGAACTGAAATCTAAAGTGAACGTAAAAGCTCACAAATTCAGTGCTACAGCTAAAGCCCAAATCGAAGCCGCTGGCGGAACAGCGGAAGTTATCGCTTAATACATGAAGAACTTCATCAATACAATCAGGAACATCTTCAAGATTGAAGAGCTTAAATCAAGGATCTTGATGACCCTCGGTTTGCTGCTCATCTATCGTTTGGGTTCCTATGTTGTACTCCCGGGAATAGATCCTGTGGTGTTAGAGAATCTCACGCCTAGCGGTGGACCATCAGGTCTGACGGGTCTTATCGACCTTTTCGCTGGTGGGGCCTTCTCCCGTGCCTCGGTATTTGCCCTCGGTATCATGCCGTATATCTCGGCATCGATTGTAGTACAACTTTTGGGTATGGTAGTCCCTACCTTCCAAAAGATGATGAAAGAAGGTGAAAGCGGCCGTAACAAAATCAATCAGATCACACGTTACCTGACCATCGTCATCACTGGTGCACAGGCTATTGGCTTTTTGATTAACCTTAAAGCACAATTCCTGCCAGCGATTATCTTGCGCACAGGCGATTCTTTGGATCTTTCTTTTGTACTGTCTACCGTAACTGTACTCACAGCAGGAACCATGTTTGTGATGTGGTTGGGTGAAAAAATCACCGACCGTGGCTTAGGTAACGGTATTTCTTTGATCATCATGGTGGGTATCATTGCTCGCCTCCCTGTATCCCTCGGCGCTGAATTGCAGTTCCGTATCGGTGCAGGTGGTGGTGGATTGGTACCTTTCCTTGTAGAGATAGCCATGTTGGTAGCCATCGTTGCTGGAACTATCTTATTGGTGCAAGGCACACGTAAAATTCCGATTCAAGTAGCCAAACGTGTTGTGGGTAACCGCATGTATGGTGGCACCCGTCAGTACATTCCTATCAAAGTGAATGCCGCTGGTGTAATGCCAATCATCTTTGCTCAAGCCATCATGTTCCTGCCTGCAACGGTAGCACAGTTTTTCCCTGAGAGTGACTTTAGTCAGGGTGTAGTTTCGGCTTTTGTCGACTTCACCTCTGTAACTTACAATCTTACTTTGGCGTTGCTCATCATTGTTTTCACTTACTTCTATACGTCGTTGTCGGTGAATAGCAATCAGATGTCGGAAGACCTGAAGCGTAACGGTGCTTTCATCCCCGGTGTTAAACCCGGTCGTAAAACCGCTGAGTTCTTGGATGATGTGTTAGCACGCATTACACTCCCTGGCTCTATCTTCCTGGCCATTGTGGCCATACTCCCCGCTATTGCGACAATAGCTGGTGTGAACTCTCAATTTGCCCAGTTTTATGGTGGCACCTCGTTGTTGATCATGGTAGGTGTCATATTAGATACTCTCCAGCAGATCGAAAGTCATTTGTTGATGCGTCATTACGACGGATTGATGAAGACCGGACGTATCAAAGGCCGGAACGCAGCAGGTGCAACTGTTTAGTACATTTAAACTATATGGCAAAACAATCATCAATAAAACAAGACGGCACCATACTCGAGGCCTTATCGAACGCAATGTTCAGGGTAGAGCTTGAAAACGGTCACCAAATTATCGCCCATATCTCGGGTAAAATGCGGATGAACTACATCAAGATACTCCCAGGAGACCGGGTTCAAGTAGAGATGTCGCCTTACGATTTGACCAAAGGAAGAATTTGTTATAGATACTAAGACCATGAAGGTTAAAACATCCATTAAGAAGCGTAGCGTTGACTGCAAGATTGTCCGTAGAAACGGCAAATTGTACGTGATCAACAAAAAGAACCCTAAGTACAAACAAAGACAAGGATAAGCCATGGCAAGGATTGCAGGGGTAGACTTACCTAAAAACAAAAGAGGCGAAATCGGCCTGACTTATATCTTCGGTATAGGTCGTTCAAGAGCCCGTACGATACTCGAGCGTTGTGAAATTGACCTCAACGTGAAGGTGAACGAATGGAATGACGATCAATTGACCGCCATCCGTAAAGTCATCTCAGAAGAGATCAAAACTGAGGGTGAACTTCGTTCCGAGGTACAACTGAGCATCAAACGTTTGATGGACATTGGTTGTTACCGCGGTCTCCGTCACCGGAAAGGCATGCCCGTGAGAGGCCAGCGTACGAAGAATAACGCTCGTACCCGTAAAGGAAAACGTAAGACCGTAGCAAACAAGAAAAAAGCTACCAAGTAATAAACGATAGTAATGGCTAAGAATACGAAAGTCGTCAAGAAGCGGGTAGTGAAAGTGGAGGCCACAGGTCAGGTCCACATCAGCTCGACCTTCAACAACATCATTATCTCTATCACGAATAATGAGGGTCAGGTTATCTCCTGGGCTTCTGCCGGTAAGGCTGGATTCCGTGGTTCGAAGAAAAACACCCCTTATGCTGCTTTGGTAGCGGCTCAGGACTGTGGCAAAGTTGCCTACGACCTGGGATTCCGTCGCGCTGAAGTATTCGTAAAAGGACCGGGTGCCGGACGTGAGTCTGCTATCCGTACCCTCGCAGGATTGGGTATTGAGATATCCACCATCACCGACGTTACACCGGTGCCGCACAACGGTTGTCGCCCTCCGAAACGTCGTCGTGTTTAATTATTAAGTAATAGAACAATGGCAAGATATACAGGTCCCAAAAGCAAAATCGCCCGTAAGTTTAAGGAAGCGATTTTCGGTCCGGATAAAGCGTTGACCCGCAAAAATTATCCTCCCGGTCAGCATGGTGCTTCACGTCGTGCTCCGAAAAAATCGGAATACGCCATCCAATTGATGGAGAAGCAAAAAGCGAAATACACGTATGGTGTACTCGAGCGTCAGTTTGCGAAAACTTTCGATCGTGCACAGCGCAAGCGTGGCACTACTGGTGAGAACCTCTTAAAATTCCTCGAGGCCCGTCTCGACAACACCGTTTACCGTTTGGGTATTGCACCTACACGTTCAGGTGCACGTCAGTTGGTCGGTCACCGTCACATCACCGTGAACGGTAGTCTCGTTAATATTCCTTCTTATGAGTTGCGTGCCGGTGATGTTATCGGTGTACGTGAAAAATCAAAGAGCCTCGAAGTGATCACAGAAGCGTTGAGCGGAAAGACCATGTCGAAATTCTCTTGGTTGGAATGGGACAAAGACAAAATGGAAGGCAAGTTCATCGATTTCCCGATGCGCGACCAGATTCCTGAGAACATCAAGGAACAGCTGATCGTTGAATTGTACTCCAAGTAATTTTTTTAACTTAATATTCTATCTATACATGTCGATCCTAGCATTTCAGAAGCCAGACAAAGTAGTGATGCAGAAGGCAAACGACTTCGAAGGAAGCTTCGAGTTTAAGCCTTTGGAGCCCGGATTTGGTGTTACTATTGGTAACGCGCTTCGCAGGATTCTGCTCTCTTCGCTGGAAGGTTACGCCATCACCAGCATCCGTATTCCGGGTGTTGACCACGAATTCCAGACCATCAAAGGTGTTGTGGAAGATGTAGTGGAAGTTGTGCTCAACCTCAAGCAGGTGAGATTCAAAAAGAAGTTTGACACAGCAGATGCAGAGAAAATCTACATCACTGTAAAAGGCAAGGACACTTTCGTGGCCGGTGATATTGAGAAGTTTTCTTCCAATTTCTCCATCCTGAACCCCGAGCTCGTTATTGCCCACATGGAAACATCGGTAAATTTCGAAATTGAACTCACTTTGGAAAAGGGTCGCGGTTACGTTCCTGCCGAAGAGAATAAGGTAGTCGACTCTTTGATCGGCGTTATTCCTATCGATTCCATCTTTACGCCTATCAAAAACGTAAAGTATGCCATTGAAAATACCCGCGTAGAGCAAAAAACCGACTACGAGAAGCTCATCATAGATATCAAAACAGACGGTTCTATCCATCCGGAAGAAGCTTTGAAAGAAGCAGCTAAAATTTTGATTCAGCACTTTATGCTGTTCTCCGATGAGTCGATCACCCTCGAGTCGAAACCGAAAGATGTAGCTAGCGAAGTAGATGAGAACATCTTGCACATGCGTAAAATCCTCAAAACGCCTTTGAGCGATTTGGACCTGAGCGTACGTGCGTACAACTGCCTCAAAGCTGCAGAAATCAAAACCCTAGGTGACCTCGTAAAATACGATATCGCTGATCTGTTGAAATTCCGCAACTTCGGTAAGAAGTCGCTGACAGAGTTGGAAGAACTGGTCCGTGAAAAAGGCCTGACTTTCGGCATGGAAATCACCAAATATAAACTTGACGAGGAGTAAGTATTATGCGTCACGGCAAAACATTCAATCACTTAGGCAGAACTGCCCCACATCGCGAGGCTATGTTGCAAAACATGGCAAACTCGTTGATCGAAAAGAAACGTATCAACACCACAGTGGCGAAAGCCAAGGCGTTGCGTAGGTTCATCGAACCCATCATCACCAAATCGAAGAAGGACAATACCCATTCGCGTCGTACCGTGTTCTCTTATCTCCAAGATAAAGAATCAATAAAAATGCTTTTCGGCGATATCGCTGTGAAAGTAGCCGATCGTCCGGGTGGTTATACCCGCATCATCAAAACCGGTTTTCGTTTAGGCGACGCCGCTGAGATGTGTATGATCGAGCTGGTAGACTACAACGAGTTGTTACTCGGCGAAGGCAAAGAGAAAAAGGCGAAAAACACCCGTCGCTCACGTGCCAAAAAAACAGAAACAGCCCCAAAAGCTGCTAAAAAAACGGAAGCTGCTAGCGATAGCGCTGAAGAAGCCGCAGCTGTATAATCATTGTTTTTTCATGGTAAGCCCCGTTCATTGTAAGATGAACGGGGCTTTTTTATGTATTGCCAATACGCTATCCACCGACTGTGGATTAATCGCAGATGAATTACCTTTGAAAAACGCCGTTTTTGACGTTAAATTTGTAAAACCTTTCGCATGAAACTATTCGAAAAAGTACCGGCCATTATCCTGTTAGAAGACGGCACTTTTTTTCACGGTTTTTCCGCCGGTAAAATAGGAACCACCTGGGGTGAAATTTGCTTCAATACCGGCATGACTGGTTACCAGGAAGTATTCACAGATCCTTCTTATTTTGGTCAGATACTCATTGCGACCAATGTGCATATTGGAAATTACGGTATTCAGCACGATGAGTCGGAGTCTAAAAGCATACAAATCGCCGGACTTATATGCCGCAATTTTAATATTGCCTTTTCGCGCAAGTCGGCCGATCAGAACATTCAAGACTATTTTATAGACCATGGTTTGGTAGCCATTACCGATATCGACACCCGGGCTTTAGTCCGTCACATCCGTTCAAAAGGCGCGATGAATGCCATTATCTCCTCTGAAAATCTAGATGTAGCCGCTTTAAGTGCTCAGCTTAAACAGGCACCCTCGATGGAAGGATTGGAGTTGGCTTCTAAGGTGTCAACCAAAATTGCCTACGATTTAGGTGAGGCAGATGCTAAATACAAAGTGGCGGTGATGGATTATGGCGCTAAGGAGAATATTATACGTTCGCTCTTAAGTCGCGACTGTCAATTGCGGGTATTCCCACACGACGCCAGTCTTGCTGATGTGCAAGCTTTTCAACCGCATGGTGTGATGTTATCGAATGGTCCCGGAGATCCTGGCGTGATGTACAATCAGATTGCTGTTGTAAAACAGATGCTCGAAGCAAATATGAATATTTTTGGTATTTGTCTTGGACATCAGTTATTGGCCTCTGCGGTAGGCGTGAAGACCTTTAAAATGCACCACGGTCACAGAGGCATCAATCACCCAGTAAAAAATGTGGTCACCGGTAAATCGGAAATCACCGCACAAAACCACGGTTTTGGCGTTGATCCAGAGAGTGTAAAAGCCAATCCTATGGTGGAGATTACGCACATTAATCTGAACGACGACACCATCGAAGGAATACGCATCAAAAATAAAAAGGCATTTTCAGTACAATACCACCCTGAAGCCTGTCCTGGTCCGTATGATTCCCGATATTTATTCGACGATTTTATTGCTAACTTGAATTAACAAAAGCTCTATGCCAGTAATTGAAGATATTTTTGCCCGCCAGATTCTGGATTCACGCGGCAATCCTACCATCGAGGTAGATGTAATCACTTCCGATGGCTATACCGGCCGTGCTGCTGTTCCCTCTGGGGCCTCCACAGGCATACACGAAGCTGTAGAACTGCGTGACGGTGACGAAACCCTTTATCTCGGCAAGGGTGTTATCAAGGCTATCGACCACGTAAATGAAATCATTTGCGAAGAGTTGGTTGGCATGGATGTATACGATCAACAGGGCCTCGACGAGGTGATGATTGCGCTCGATGGAACCGCTAACAAATCGAACTTGGGAGCCAATGCCATCTTAGGGGTATCGCTGGCGGCTGCCCGTGCGGGTGCTGCTTCATGTAATATGCCGTTGTATCGCTATGTGGGTGGTTTGAATGCCAATCTGTTGCCTATTCCCATGATGAACATCCTTAACGGAGGTTCGCATGCCGATAACAGCATCGATTTCCAAGAGTTTATGGTGATGCCTGTTGGTGCGACCAGCTTTAGCGAATCTTTGCGTTGGGGTACCGAGATTTTTCATCACCTGAAAGCGGTTTTAAAGAAAAAAGGGCTTTCAACTAACGTTGGTGACGAAGGTGGTTTTGCACCCAACATCAAATCGAACGAAGAAGCCATCGAAATTGTGATTTCTGCCATCGAAGCTGCTGGTTATAAGCCAGGTGAAGATATCTACATCGCCATGGACGCAGCGACAACCGAGCTTTACGATGAAAAGACTGGTTTGTATACCTTCAAAAAGTCGAGTGGCAAACAAATGACCTCGGCCGAAATGGTAGCTTATTGGGCAGAGTGGGTGAAAAAATATCCAATCATCAGCATAGAGGATGGTTTGGCTGAAGACGACTGGGATGGCTGGGCAGCGCTAACCCAAGCGATCGGCGGTAAAGTACAATTGGTTGGCGATGATTTGTTCGTGACCAACGTAAAACGCCTTCGCCGCGGTATTGAAAACAAAATTGCGAATTCAATACTCGTTAAAGTGAATCAAATAGGTTCGCTCACCGAAACCATTGATGCGGTTCAAACGGCGCATATGTCGTCGTATACTAGTATTATGAGTCACCGCTCTGGTGAAACGGAAGACACAACTATTGCGGATTTGGCGGTTGCCCTACGTACGGGTCAGATTAAAACCGGCTCGGCTTCCCGTTCCGACAGGATCGCGAAATACAACCAATTGCTTCGTATCGAAGAGGAATTGGGCGACAGCGCACAGTTTATGGGCAAAGCTTTTAAATATGTCTAATATGGAACGTCTGAAAAAGGTATGGCCTTGGTTGAAAAACCGCTATGTACTCACCCTCCTTATTTTTGCGGTGTGGATGACCTTTTTTGATAGTCATGACCTCATTACACAGTATCGCTACAAAGCGCGTTTAAGTGAACTGGAAGAAAATAAACAATTCTATCAGGAACAAATCGGACAGGTGAAAAAAGACCGTGAGGAATTGATGACCAATGCCGAAATGCTCGAAAAATTCGCCCGCGAGAAATACAAAATGAAAAAAGACGACGAAGATTTGTACATCGTCATTCGAGATTAACAACAAAGCCGCTTTCGAGCGGCTTTGTTGTTTTATGGTTTATAGGGTAACGCTAATCGGAAGCGGGCTTGCCGCAATTCAAGCGACTGCTCACCGCCTTCGGTACTTAACCGACAATCGAGCTGGCCGGTGATATGCCGGGTTGGTAAACCGTTACGGTCGACTTGATAAGGCAAAATCGCTTCTATTTCAAAATTCGCCCAATCAGGTTGGCTATCGAAACTGCTGCTGTACCGGTCTTTGTTGTCGGCTACATAGTCGAGGCGCACCTTACCCAATTGCAGCGGGTCGCTTGCGCTGTTGTTGGTGAGACGGAAGTTCGAGGTGCAGAATGCATCTGGATTTCGGGAGATATTTTTGGTCTTACGCACCTCACAACCATTGCCGGTTACAATTAACGTGATCTGAAAAACAGGCGAAGCAATCGAATCGAAAAAAAGAAACGGCTGCTGCACTTGCGTTGGCTCACCATTGATTAACCAACGGTAGGTGAAGGGGCGGGCAACTTGAATGTTGGTGGTGTCCAATTGCGCAACTGTGGTGCCTTGAAAGCGCAATAGGCTAAAGTCGGCATCACAATTACCCGTGTTGGCATCAATGCTGGTCGACAAACTGATGCTGTTCGAACAGCCGTTGGCGAAGGAGGTGGCTACATAATTGCCCGCATTTACTGAGCCGGCACTTAGTTCAGCTTTGACTATATAATTGCCCGGAGCTGTTCTGAAACCATAGTAGATGATGTTTGATTGAGTAGTGTCCCAGAGCGTAATCATGGTGTCGAGTACAATGGCACCAAATGCAACCCTGTACAAACTCACGTTTGCGGTATCGCCAGCCGCTATTGGACTAATCGAGCCATTTAACCAGCCTGCTGTACCGGGAGGCGTGCTGCCCCGGCAAATCAGGTTAAAAATAACGGTCATATTCGCCGACGAGTAAAATCCAACGGCACTGTCCATGGTCGTGGCAGAACAATTGGTCATCACCAAAACTGTTCCTTGTGCATTGACAATAGAGACATAGGCAATGCTAAAGAAGCCTAAGATATCGGTATAAACCGTATCTCGGCCAGGGGTGTTGGGGTTGATATCGATATAAACTGCTTGGTTGAACAAGGCAACTTGTGCCAAATCACGCACATAACCTTGTACGGTGAGCGTTTGCGACCAACCACTTTAGGCCGTCAGCGTGAATGCGAGAATGAGTAATAATTTTTTCACGAGAATGGGTTTAATACCCTTACTACGTTGCAGGCTACATCAAGGGTTGGGTAGATGCATATTTAATTAAAGAGGAGCTTCAAAACTCATATTTAACATAGAGATGCCAAGTAGTAAAACTCGGGGGTTTTTTCTGATGAATATTATCGGGTCAGCAAGAGGCTTCCTTTGATGGTTTGGTTGGCCAAAATTAGTGAGTAAAAAGAGGTGCCTGATTCGAGTTCAGCATTTTCTGATGATCCGTCAAAGGAGCGAAATGGGTCATTGGAGGTAAATACTGACTGACCCCATCGGTTATATATATGCAACTGATAGCACTCATTGTAGTTTAGGAAATGACCAAGTGGAGGGAAAACATCATTTATTCCATCACCATTAGGTGTAAATACGTTCGGTAATTGTTGGGAACTAGCAGTGATTTTAGTACTTGTGTGTTGTATGCTAGAGTCAACACAACCATTCTCGCGTACCACCAATACAAGTTTCACGCTATCTGATGTGAAACGTAAATTCTTCAACGATAGCAGCTTTTGTGTACCAACTCTATTTTCATTTATAAGTTTACAGTGGTATACCGTTTAACATCCCCTGAAGCCTTCCCATTTTCAGCTAAAGCTAAAAGTAATAAATCGGAGACTTTTCTAAAAAATCGAGCTTTAGATAGGGTAAGATTGTAGCCACCTTGAATCTTTAAGGAAAAGGCTAAAGGGTGGCTAATATTTGCCTAGAATGGGGCATGAGTTTGCTTATCTACCGTTGGTGCGGGCGCAGGGAGGGTGGTGGTAAAAATTTTGGGTCTATGCCTACTTCAATAAGCGCCCGAATACCTCCGTATAAACCATTCAAAAGCGAGTAATCCAAAAAGGAGAAACAATATCCATTTCAGATTGATCAAATCACTTACCTGTTGCTCATAATAGGCTATAGGTACCAAGGCCTCTTTTTGGAGAAGCAAATCTGGAATTTTAGCCATATCAGCCAACGAAAATACTGCTCCGCCGCTGATATCAGCAATTTGTGCGAGCAGTTGGTGGTCGGCCCGGCCTTGAAGGGCCTCAAGATTCAACTGCGCAATGCTAAATGCGCCTCGTGCTGCCTCGTTTTTACCGTTATACTGACATTGTGCTGTAAAACTATAATCTCCCGGCGGCAAGGAACCTGCATTTAAACGGTATTTGCTGTCGCTTCTGCCAAAGCTGAAACTGTATTCCTTACCGCTTGTCGCTTTAATTTGGAGCGCTACGTCGGGTTCGGTGACCGGTTGATAATTGGCATCATACAGCTCGGCTTCGAACACCAGCTCCTCCTGTTCGTTGTACAACTTACGCGAGCTATTCGCCCTGAAGTTGCGCTTGTCTTCTTTTACAGCTAAGTAGGCAACGGTTTTCCGTATAAGATCACCCAGCGGGTCGGTGGTCAGTTTGTCTTCGGCCTGCGCCAAGCGCCACCGCCACATGCCTTCGGCCAGCGTAAAGGCCAAACGTGGGCGGCTGTTGGTATTAAACGCCCATAGGGGGAAGTCGGTCGCAACACTTCCAATGCGCTGTTTCAGTAAAACATTGAGATTTATGGACTGCTGAAATGTGCCAAATGGTGCTTCTAAAGGAGGAAAGGATTGCAAATCGCGCAAATCACCTGCTTCTAAACTAAAAAGTTGAAAACCGGGCTGTAGATTTGCCATAACCGGATTGCTATTGCCAGGTCGGGCGTTGATCTGAAGCTGGTTCTGCATTTTATTAAAGGCGGGGAAACTGGTCTGACTGCCCACCACAAACCAAGTTGGCCATTTTTTCTCCTCCAACATGCTTAGCCAAGGAGAGGATGTCGTAGTTGGGAACTGATGTAAAATTACCAGATCTGGCGTTTCTTCGAGCTGGATAGGGTCGTTGGCAAAACGCACATCCACCTTATACTGGGGCGCACTTTCGAGCGCTTGGCGGATGGTGCTCATGTCGGGGTGCGGACTAGCAGCCAGTAGGAGTATACGGGTTTCATCGTCGATGACTTCGATGTAGAAGTCACGGCTATTGTTGGCCAAATTTACATCTACACCCTTGTGTTTTACCACCACACGGTACTTTCGTATGCCTGCTTGCTCGGCAACGGTGGTAAAACGCACTTCGTCGAACACATGGGTTTGTTGAATAGCCCAGATTTGTTTGTTAAGCAGTCGGTTTTGGCCATTGGTGATATCGAAGAGTTGTATTTCGGCCTGCTCACCGACCAGTTTATGGGCTTCAAGTCCGACGAGTATTGGGAATTCACGGCCTTTAAATACGAGGCTATTTGCACGCACCTCTCGGATTAGCGCATCCTGATACATTTGGGTGTCCCCGAGGGCGATGCTATATACGGGAACGCCGAGCTGTTCGGCCATGTAGAGCGGGTTGGCACCACGGTTGTAAATGCCGTCGGTGGCCATTACAATGGCCCCAATTGGTTGACTCCCGAAACGTGAAGAAATCTCTTGAAAAACACGACTCAAGTCTGTGGCTTGGTCGGTGTAACTTAACGGATGCGCGTCTTTAAGCGCGTCCCCGAAATGGAGCTTGCGTAATCTGGATTTATCTGCTAGTTGATTGGACAGTGTTTCCCAGCCTATTTTGAGCTTATTTTTATCTGCCGAAGACGTTTTTTCCAAGGAGCTACTGTTGTCGCTCAAGAGCAGCACCAGTGGTTTTTCTGTAATTTTTTGTTCTGTTTTGAGGTAGGGATTGATGAGTAAAAGCACAATTAGTGCTACCACCAAAGCCCGGAAAGTAGCGGCTGCCCATTTCCAACCTTTTGCAGGGTAGGCCACCTGATCATGCCGGTACAACAAACCGGCGTAAAGCACGGCTGCCAACAGACTCAATATCCAGTACCAGCCTGAAACAGCGGTGATTATTTCCATGTGGAAAGCTAACGGGAAAAGTGGGGGTTTGGTTTACATTTGTAGGCCACCACAAACATTGATCACCTGTCCGGTAATGTATTTGCTGCGGTCGCTTGCTAGAAAAACAGTCAAGTCAGCTACATCTTGCGTAGTGCCTGGGCGGCCCAATGGAATCATTTTGTTCCATTCTTCAATCACCTTGGGGTCGAGGGCATCCGTCATTTCTGTTTGGATAAAACCGGGTGCAATGGCGTTACAACGAATGTTGCGTGAGCCGAATTCTTTGGCGATGGCTTGTGTAAAGCCAATCACACCAGCTTTAGAAGCCGAATAGTTGGCCTGACCCGCATTGCCGTCACGTCCAACCACCGAGCTCATATTGATTATACTTCCTTTACGCTGTTTCATCAGGTGACGGGCAGCGTGTTTGGTGATATTATAAACCGATTTGAGGTTGGTATCGATGACCGCATCCCACTGTTCTTCGCTCATGCGGAGCAACAAACCATCTTTGGTGATGCCCGCATTGTTGACGATGACTTCGAGATCGCCAAAATCGGCAATGATATCGTTGATGAGTTTTTCGGCCTCGGCATAGCTGCCCGCATCTGATTTATATCCTTTGGCCCGTACGCCGGCAGCTGTTAGTTCAGCTTCGAGTGCACGCGCTTTTTCTTCGGACGATAAGTAGGTAAAAGCAACATCAGCACCCTCGGCTGCAAATATGCGGGCAATGCCCAAACCAATACCTCGCGAAGCACCAGTGATAAGTGCTACTTTTCCGGTCAGACTCTTCATACAAATGGGTTTATCTGCCAAAGATAAGATTTATCCGAAAGAGAGTAGGCTAGAGTTCAATTGCCTTTCGGATTCAACCTTTCCTGTTGTTTTTTAGGCGGCGGAGATGTAGTTTTTTTAGTGTTTCCCTGTGTTCAAGGGCACAATGAGTGAAAAAGTTATGATTTTCCGGGAAGTTTATCTGCAACTCGAGCCATTGGTTAAGCCCTAATTCAAGGTTACTGGCTAGAAGCTCGTTGTGCAATTGGTTAGCCAGACCTTCATAATCTTCGGTGCCGAGATAGTCTAAATCGGCATCGCATAACACCTGCGTCCTAAAATCTTTAGGCGACTGTGGGATTTTGGTCGACAGGATCATTTCGCAAATAGGTTCAATTTGAGCAGGGCTGAAAGCATAGCCGGGTAATTGCTTACGGACAATCTCACAGCTCATCTGCGCATGATTTTTAGGGACTTCAAAAAAGCCACTATCGTGGAACAAAGCAGCTACTTTGATGAGGGCTATTTCCTCTGGATGGAGTGCCTTGCAAGTAGGAATAAACTCAACCCGTTCCATAACCCACAGTACATGATGAACGCTGTGTTGCTCCATACGTGCCGCTGTATGCACAGTATCACCCCAAATGTCGTAACCGTATTTTTTGACGCCCACAATTCCGGCGAC
>Ga0105053_10002703_pt1 | contig 27297 bp, 23 predicted proteins | sample BON01_FD_78093 | JGI IMG/M metagenome (GOLD analysis project Ga0105053, IMG submission 78093) | Freshwater microbial communities from Lake Bonney liftoff mats and glacier meltwater in Antarctica - BON-01 | ecosystem: Environmental > Aquatic > Freshwater > Ice > Glacier meltwater | place: Lake...
CACCGCTTCACCGCTTCCGCACCAACATCACCCCATCCCGCACCGGCAGCAACATGTTCTCCACCCGCGCGTCCGCATGTACATGCGCGTTGAAATCCCGCAACACGCGAGCCGTTTCGTCTTTCATGTCCCCACCTGCTACTTTCCCATCCCACAGCACATTATCGGCCAGGAGAAAACCGCCCGAGCGCATTTTGGGCAACACCATTTCGTAGTGTTTCAGGTAGTCCAGTTTTCCGGCATCGAGAAAAACCAGGTCGAAAGTTTCCGTCAAATCGGGAATGATTGCAGCAGCATCACCCAGATGAAGTTGCACTTTTTGTTCTAAGCCAGCCTTCGCAACATACTTGCGAATGATCCAAGCCAGCTCATCATTGGCTTCAATGGTATGCAGTACACCGTCTTCGGTCAGGCCTGCTGCCAAACAGAGACTTGCATAACCCGTAAAAGTGCCAATTTCAAGCACCCGCCGGGGCTGCATCATCAGGCTGATGAAGCGCAAAAGGGTTCCTTGATAAGCGCCGCTTTGCATTTGAGGGCTTAAGGTTTTCAAGTTTGTCTCTCTGTCCAATGCTTGGAGCAAATCTGGGGGAGGGGAGGAGTGCGACAGACAATATTCGAGCTCAGTATTTTTGGATACCATGAAATTTTGAATGATTTTTGCGCAAAATACCCCTAAAATGGAGGGAGATGCAAAGGTCTTGCTATTTTTTATAGTTTTTTTTAGAAATTACTTTTCAGTTACAAAAGACGGATGTACCTTTGCACTCGCTTTTCAAAAAGGGTGTTTGAGAATCCTGAAAAGCTAGTTGATTGACTCTTTATATTTAGCCTTTGGAGGCTTGTTTCAGGCCACTGTAGCTCAGTTGGTAGAGCAGCTGATTTGTAATCAGCTGGTCGGGGGTTCGAGTCCCTCCAGTGGCTCATTACAATTTCGGATTGTGGCGTGTGGATTGCAGAATATAGAATTTAGTATGCTGCATGAAATCACGAAACAATCCATGGTTTCCAAGGGGGTGCCCCGGAGTCGGAGAGCCGGGCCAGACTGTAAATCTGGTGCTTCAACGCTGAGTAGGTTCGAATCCCACCACCCCCACCCTTCAACGCGGAATGTTGATTGCAGATTACGGAATGGCACATCACCAAACATTGCCAATTCCGAAATCAGCAATCGGCAATCCGCAATCAAATTGCGGTGGTAACTCAGCTGGTAGAGTGTCAGCCTTCCAAGCTGAATGTCGCGAGTTCGAACCTCGTCCGCCGCTCTCCTCAACCGTTTGCCGACGTTCTAAAACAGAACTTTGGAAAACGGTCTTTGCTGTTGTAGCTCAGGGGTAGAGCACTTCCTTGGTAAGGAAGAGGTCGTGAGTTCAATTCTCATCAACAGCTCAATAATTAATTTGATAATGAGATGATTAGATAATGTGATAATTATCAAATTCGCGAATTATTGAACAAGCACATTAATTTTTTGAAATTTTTCACTTAACGATTTTATACAAACAGTTCTAACCAATGGCAAAAGAGACATTTGTTCGCAACAAGCCGCACGTAAATATTGGCACGATTGGTCACGTTGACCACGGCAAAACGACGCTGACGGCTGCTATTACGTTCGTACTATCAAAAAAAGGCTTGGCGAAACAAACGAGCTATGATTCCATTGATGCTGCTCCTGAGGAGAAAGAGCGTGGTATCACGATCAATACGGCACACGTAGAATACGAAACCCTAGCGCGTCACTACGCTCACGTTGACTGCCCAGGACACGCTGACTACGTTAAAAACATGATCACGGGTGCTGCCCAGATGGACGGCGCAATCGTTGTTTGTGCAGCTACCGACGGCCCAATGCCACAAACGCGTGAGCACATCCTGCTCGCTCGTCAGGTAGGTGTTCCAAACATCGTAGTTTTCATGAACAAGGTTGACCTTGTAGACGACCCTGAGATGCTCGAGCTCGTTGACATGGAACTCCGTGAGTTGCTGTCATCTTACAATTTCGATGGCGACAACGCAAGCATCATTCAAGGCTCTGCATTGAAAGCCCTCGAAGGCGACGAACTATACTCACAGCGCATCATGGATTTGATGGACGCATGTGACAAAGACATTCCAGACCCAGTACGAGAGGTTGATAAGCCTTTCTTGATGCCGGTGGAAGACGTATTCACGATCACTGGTCGTGGCACTGTTGCAACCGGTCGTATCGAGCGTGGTGTAATCAACGTGAACGAGCCGGTTGAAATCATCGGTATGATGAAAGAAGGCGAAAAGCCTTTGACTTCAACGGTAACAGGTGTTGAGATGTTCCGCAAACTGCTTGATCGCGGTGAGGCTGGCGACAACGCTGGTATCCTCCTTCGCGGTATCGAGAAAGAGCAAATCAAGCGCGGCATGGTTATCATCAAGCCAAAAAGCGTAACGCCACACAAACACTTCAAGTGTTCTGTATACGTGTTGTCAAAAGAAGAAGGTGGCCGTCACACGCCATTCTTCAACGGCTACCGCCCACAGTTCTACTTCCGTACCACGGACGTAACGGGCGATTGCAAACTGCCAACAAACATTGAAATGGTAATGCCTGGCGACAACGTTGAGCTCGAAGTAATGCTTCTCAGCACCATCGCTATGGAAAAAGGTCTGCGTTTCGCTATTCGTGAAGGCGGCCGTACCGTAGGCGCTGGTCAGGTAACTGAGATTCTTGACTAGGAAATAATGATGAATGATGAATGATGAACGATGAATGTTTCCGATTAGGTTAAATATTTATCATTCATCATTCATCGCTCATCACTCTAAAAAGGGGCATAGCTCAACTGGTAGAGTGACGGTCTCCAAAACCGTAGGCTGCGGGTTCGATCCCTGCTGCCCCTGCAAATAAAAATACGCGTTCGTTATCCGGTAATATGGATGGCGGACTTTTTTGACAAATAACAGTAGCCCTTTAAATCAAAACTGATTCGGTCTCTGATGGAAAAAATTACACTTTACCTCAAGGAAAGTTACAACGAACTGCTCACGCACGTGTCTTGGCCAACTGCTGCCCAATTACAGGAAAGCACCATTGTAGTTTTGGTAACTTCCAGCGTTCTGGCGCTGCTCATTTTTTTAATGGACGGTGTTTGTAGCGTCTTTTTCAAGAACATTTACGGGATTTGGAGCTAAGTTAGCCCCTATTCCTGTAACTCCCTTTCGACAACCATGACTCAAGAAAAAGAGCTGCCTGTCAACCCGACAGGTGAAGAAAAAAAGTGGTACTCCCTCCGTGTAATCAGCGGAAAGGAGAAAAAAATCCAGGAACGCATCATCCTCGAGATTGATCGTTCTGATTGGAAGGGAATTGTCTTTTCGGTAATTGTTCCTACCGAAAAGGTATATAAGGTGCGGAACGGGAAAAAGGTGATGCAAGAACGCAACCTGCTCCCCGGTTACATCCTCGTCGAAGCAATAGGATCAAAATTGAATGGAGATGTTGCCAAGCAAATTGCCGACATCCCAAACGTAATCCACTTCCTGGGCAAAGAATCGCCCTTGCCAATGACCCAGGTTGAAGCCAACCGATTGCTGGGCAAAGTGGATGAAAGTGCAGAAACCGGCGAATCATTGAGTGAACCATTCCTCGTAAATGAAACCGTTAAAATCATCGACGGCCCATTTGCGGAGTTCATCGGGGATATTCAGGAAGTGAATGAAGAAAAGAAGAAACTGAAGGTCATCGTCAAAATTTTTGGCCGCGGCACCGAAGTGGAACTTAACTTCCTGCAAGTAGAGAAAATTAGTTAGGCCTGCTCGCCGCTTCCAACAGCGACAGTCCCAACGTTTTATATTGAAGTTTGCTTTTTGATGCCAGTTCTCCCTGGCTCGCTTCCACAAAAGAGCAGGTTCAACCTTATAGTTTGATAATGAACTCATTATCGAATTACAACTTTGACCAACAAGCATTTTATTTTACAATGGCAAAAGAAGTAGACGTATATATCAAGCTTCAGGTGAAAGGTGGTCAAGCCAACCCTGCTCCACCAATTGGCCCGGCACTCGGTTCAAAAGGTGTCAATATCATGGAGTTCTGCAAGCGTTTCAACGCGCAGACTACCGAACAGATGGGAAAAATTCTCCCGGTGATCATTTCGGTGTATAAAGACAAAACATTTGACTTTATCATCAAAACTCCACCAGCAGCGATCCAACTGTTCGATGCCTCAAAATTGGCTCCAGGTAAAGGCTCGGCCGAACCCAACCGTGTGAAGGTAGGTACTGTAACCTGGGATCAGGTGCGCAGCATCGCAACCGACAAAATGCCCGACCTCAACTGCTTTACTGTTGAATCAGCGATGAAAATGATCGCAGGTACGGCACGTAGCATGGGTCTGACCATTACCGGAGATTCGCCTTTTCAAAACTAAATTTTCAAGTTGCTTGCAACTTGTGCTGCCTGCAAAGGCAAAAGGGAGTCCCGCCCATCGGGACGCTAAAACCTTAAACATTCTTTTCAATGGCAATTAAATTGACAAAAAAGAGAAAAGCAGTCGAAGGGAAAGTTGATGCTGACAAACTCTATTCACTCGCCGACGCCATGTCGCTCGTGAAAGAGGTCAACACCGCTAAATTCGACGCTTCGGTCGACGTGCACGTCCGCCTCGGTGTAGACCCACGTAAAGCCGACCAAGCCCTCCGTGGCACGGTTTCTCTACCACACGGCACCGGTAAAACCAAACGCGTGTTGGTTTTCTGTACGCCCGACAAAGTTGATGAGGCGAAAGCCGCCGGCGCAGACCATGTTGGTCTCGAAGAGTACATCCAAAAGGTCACTGATGGCTGGATGGATATTGATGTGATCATCGCGACACCAAACGTTATGGCGCAACTTGGTAAAGTTGCCCGTATTCTTGGCCCACGCGGATTGATGCCTAACCCTAAGACAGGTACCGTTACAACAGATGTTGCTTCGGCCATTCAAGAGGTCAAAAAAGGCAAAATTGCCTTTCGTGTCGACAAATTTGGTATCGTTCACGCTTCAGTAGGTCGTGTATCGTTTTCTCCGCAACAACTGACGGAAAACGCACACGAACTCGTTTCCACTTTGGTGAGAATGAAGCCGTCTAGCTCCAAAGGTATCTACATGAAAACGGTTTCTATCGCCAGCACGATGAGTCCTGGTATTCCGGTGGATCCAAAATCTTTCAAGGTATAGTGTAGTGTACCTGACGGGCGGTTTTAATTGATCGAAACCAAACGCCATGCACGACACCTACCAATTCTCGAATTCTTATACAGTCAAATTTATATAAAAAATGACCAAAGAAGATAAAACAGCCGCGATTGCAGTGTTGAAAGAAGAGCTGGGCAATGCCCCATTTTTTTACTTCGCTGACTCATCAACGCTGCCAGTCGCCAAGATCAACAAGCTTCGCCGGTTGTGTTTCGAAAGAGACATCACGATGAAAGTGGCGAAGAACACGTTGATCCAAAAAGCTTTGGAAGGAGAGCCAGAATCAAAAGGTTATGCAGCCCTCTATGAGGCGCTCAAAGGACCAACGACGATCCTGATCTCATCCAATCCAAAAGCTCCTGCGAAACTCATCGCTGATTTTCGCAAAACTGAGGCGCGTCCTATTCTGAAAGCAGCATACATTGACGCTTCTGTTTACCTGGGCGACGATCAACTCGTTGCACTGACCATGCTGAAGACGAAAGACGAGATGGTCGGCGAGATCATCGGATTGTTGCAATCACCAGCAAGAAGACTTGTCAGCCAAATCACAGCCTCTGGCTCGAAGTTGGCAGGCATCGTCAAAACGCTGGAAGAACGCACCGCTTAATTAATTTGATAATTAGTTAATTTGATAATTTGATAATAGTACAGATTCCGTATAATTATCCAATTATCTCATTATCAAATTATCAAATTAATAAATAAGGCTTCCAAGTTCGCACCATAGCTCCAAAACCACCCCGATTGACCTAACTATTCAACAAATTCGCAAACAAGTTTTAAATTTCTCTACAATGGCAGATTTGAAAGCACTGGCTGAAACGCTCGTGAACCTAACAATTAAAGAGGCCAACGAATTGGCTGGTATTTTGAAAGACGATTATGGCATTGAGCCTGCTGCTTCTGCAGTAGCTGTTGCTGCAGCTCCGGCTGGCGACGCGGGCGCTGGCGCGGCTGCTGAAAAATCAGAGTTCGACGTGATCCTGAAGGACGCTGGCGCGAACAAACTCAATGTGGTAAAAGAAGTTAAGAATCTTCTTGGCTTGGGCTTGAAAGAGGCAAAAGACCTCGTTGACGGCGCTCCAAGTGAACTGAAATCTGGTGTGAGCAAAGCTGAAGCTGAGTCCATCAAATCAGCACTCGAAGCTGCAGGCGCTGTTATCGAAGTTAAGTAAGGCTGCTTAGTTCTGGTGTTGGTGCTGTGAACAATTAGCACCTACTTTCGGTTAACTATCTACTTACGACTTCGACACAATGAACTGCATTTTCACACTACATTGATAAACGATTGGGCTTAACACGCCTCCTGTACGCAGGAGCGTGTTAAGCCTATCGCTGTCTGTATGGGTTTCTTTTGACTTTTTCGATTTTACTCCCTAGTAAAAACGGCTCAGCGCTGCGATTAGCGCGAAAGTCGCCACGACAATAGCGTGGCAACCCTGCCATCAGCATTTCAAGCAATATCTTGCAAAAATGACCAATAACGGCATCACAAATGGGGCAATTACCAAACCGGGCGAACAAGAACGCGTCAACTTTGGTAAAATCCGTCTCGCTGGTCACTACCCTGACCTCCTTGAAATTCAACTTAAATCGTTTCAGGAATATTTCCAGCTGGAAACTACCCCTGATAACCGTATCAACGAAGGCCTGTATCGGGTTTTTCAGGAAAATTTCCCCATCACAGATGCTCGGAATATTTTCAACCTGGAGTTCCTCGATTACTTCATCGATCCGCCGCGCTACACCATAGACGAGTGTATGCAGCGGGGCCTTACCTATTCGGTGCCACTGAAAGCGAAACTCAAGCTTTCGTGTAACGACCCTGAGCACATTGACTTTCAAACGATTGTACAGGACGTATTCCTGGGCAATATCCCCTACATGACCCCGAAAGGGACATTTGTCATCAACGGGGCTGAACGCGTCATCGTGTCACAACTACACCGCTCTCCTGGGGTGTTCTTTGGCCAGTCGTATCACCCAAATGGCACTAAAATATACTCTGCCCGCGTAATCCCGTTCAAGGGCGCCTGGATGGAGTTTGCTACCGACATCAACCTGGTCATGTATGCGTACATCGACCGTAAAAAGAAGTTCCCTGTCACCACCTTGCTGCGTGCGATCGGTTTTGATACGGACAAAGCAATCCTCGACCTGTTCAACCTGGCCGACGAAGTAGCTTGTACCCGTGAAAATATGGAAGGTGCCATTGGCCGCAAGCTGGCTGCACGCGTCCTGAAATCATGGACAGAAGACTTCGTTGACGAGGACACCGGTGAGGTTGTTTCCATAGCGCGTAACGAAATTATTCTGGAGCGTGATGCCGTACTCGATGAAGAAAACATCGAGCTCATCCTCGACTCAGATACCAATGTTCCGACGATCATTCTCCAGCGCACCGACGTTGATGAAGATTACTCGATCATTTACAATACGCTGCAAAAAGACCCTACTTCCAGTGAAGTAGAGGCCGTTACCTACATCTACCGTCAGTTGCGCGGAAGCGACCCACCGGATGATGAGACAGCACGTGGTATCATCGACAAACTGTTCTTCTCCGACAAGCGTTACAACCTTGGCGAAGTGGGCCGTTTCAAGATCAACCGCAAACTGGGCCACAACATCGATGAGAACAACCTTGTATTGACGAAGGAAGATATCATCGCCATCGTTAAATTCATCGTTTACCTCATCAACAACAAATCTGAGATCGACGACATCGACCACCTCTCGAACCGCCGTGTGCGTACCGTGGGGGAGCAGTTGTACGCCCAGTTTGGTGTAGGTCTGGCACGTATGGCGCGTACCATCCGGGAGCGCATGAACGTGCGTGACAACGAGGTGTTCACACCCGTTGACCTGATCAACGCCCGTACGCTTTCGTCTGTGATCAACTCGTTCTTCGGAACAAGCCAATTGTCGCAGTTCCTGGACCAAACCAACCCGCTGTCGGAAATCACGCACAAGCGTCGTATTTCTGCCCTCGGACCAGGCGGTCTGTCGCGTGAACGCGCCGGTTTTGAGGTACGTGACGTTCACTATTCTCACTACGGCCGTCTTTGCACGATTGAAACACCGGAAGGACCAAACATCGGTCTTATCTCCACCCTTTGCACCCACGCGAAAATCAACAAGATGGGCTTCCTCGAGACGCCTTATCGCCGTGTGAGAGATGGCAAAGTTGTGATGGAAGGTGAAGTGGAATACCTGTCAGCAGAAGCGGAAGATAAGATGAAGATCGCACAGGCCAACTCGCTTGTCGACGAAACCGGTGCTTTCCTGAATGACCGGATCAAATCTCGTGAAAGCGGCGACTTCCCGATCCTTTCACCAGAAGAATTGGAATACATTGACGTTGCTCCAAACCAGATTGTAGGTGTATCAGCTTCGCTGATTCCGTTCCTGGAAAATGACGATGCCAACCGTGCCTTGATGGGCTCGAACATGCAACGTCAGGCGGTGCCGCTGATCCGCCCGAACTCACCAGTGGTGGGTACTGGTATCGAAGGAAAGGTAGCCCGTGACAGCCGTATGCTGATCAACGCTGAAGGCAGCGGTGTGGTAGAATATGTTGATGCCAATGAAATCATCATCAACTACGACCGTACAGAAGAAGACCAGCTGGTTTCTTTTGAAGAGTCGCGCAAAACCTACACGCTGACCAAGTTCATGCGTACCAACCAAGGCACGTGTATTAACCTGAAACCCATCGTTCGCCGCGGCCAACGGGTGGTAGAGGGTGACATCCTTTGCGAAGGTTACGCCACCCAAAATGGTGAATTGGCCCTCGGCCAGAACCTGAAAGTGGCGTTCATGCCCTGGAAAGGTTACAACTTCGAGGATGCCATCGTGCTTTCAGAGCGCGTGGTGCAGGAAGACGTATTCACGTCGATCCACATCGAGCACTTTGAATTGGATGTTCGCGACACCAAACTGGGCGAAGAAGAACTCACCCAGGATATCCCGAACGTGAGCGAAGAAGCCACCAAAGACCTCGACGAGCACGGTATCATCCGCATCGGCGCATGGGCGAAGGAAGGCGATATCCTCATCGGCAAGATCACGCCAAAAGGTGAAACCGACCCAACACCGGAGGAGAAACTCCTGCGTGCCATTTTCGGTGACAAAGCCGGCGACGTGAAAGATGCCTCTTTGAAAGTACCACCAAGCGTCAATGGTGTGGTGATCGCCAAGCAATTGTTTGCCCGCGCCAAGAAAGATAAGGTTCAAAAAGAGTCGGAAAAAGCATTGCTCGACAAGCTCGACGACGAACACGCAGTATCACTGAACAAGTTGAAAACCATCCTGATCGATAAAGTTCAGATGCTGGTGAAAGACAAAGTGACCAACGGCATTCGTTCGATCTACGGCGAAGAGATGGTGCCAAAAGGCTCCAAGCTGACTGTTACCGTGCTGCGCGATTCAATCGAGTACAGCTCGGTTGATTACAGCAACTGGACCAGCGACAAGCATGTCAACCAACTCATTGCCCGCCTGCTGCACAACTACAGCATCAAGGTAAACGAAGAAGTAGGCCGCTACAAGCGCGAAAAGTTCAACATCAGCATTGGTGACGAGCTGCCAGCAGGTGTATTGAAACTGGCGAAAGTATATGTTGCCAAAAAACGGAAACTCAAAGTGGGCGACAAGCTCGCGGGCCGTCACGGTAACAAAGGTATCGTGAGCCGTATCGTGCGGATGGAAGACATGCCGTTCCTTGAGGATGGAACTTCTGTTGACGTGGTGCTCAACCCACTGGGTGTACCTTCTCGTATGAACCTGGGCCAGATTTTTGAAACAGTACTTGGCTGGGCTGGCGAACGTCTCGGTTGCAAATTCGCAACCCCGATTTTTGACGGTGCCAAAACCGACGAAATCGCGGATTGGGTGGAGAAAGCTGGCTTGCCAGAACTTGGTCAAACCTTCCTCAGCGACGGCGAAACCGGCGATCGTTTCCACCAGAAAGCAACAGTGGGCATTATCTACATGCTCAAACTGAGCCACATGGTAGATGACAAGATGCACGCACGTTCTATCGGACCATACTCGCTCATTACCCAGCAGCCGTTGGGTGGTAAGGCGCAGTTCGGTGGACAGCGTTTTGGTGAGATGGAGGTTTGGGCACTCGAAGCCTACGGCGCTTCCAACATCCTGCAAGAATTGCTGACCTACAAGTCAGACGATATTCAGGGTCGCGCGAAAGCTTATGAGGCCATCGTAAAAGGGGACAACCTGCCAGAAGCAAACATTCCAGAATCGTTCAACGTATTGGTGCACGAGTTGCGTGGATTGGCGTTGGATGTGAAATTTGAATAAAATCTGTGCTTAAACCTCGTAGGTTAAAAAAACCTACGAGGTTTTAATTCAGACCTGCCAGGTTTAAGCACATAAGTACCGAACTATGTTCCAGCGATTAAATAATGAGTTTAACTTGTTGAAATTCAACACGAAGCTCTATCTGGCTGGAATATATTTTACGCTCTTTGAAAAAACGTACAAGGTGGAAGGACTCGATTTAGTGATTCCTTTCGACCTGACAAACATCAAATTCAGGGGACAGTTCCCGATCAATTTCTACGAAAAACAGGAAAGGCGTTATTTGAAGCAATATTTGCCAAAAGATGCCTGTGTTTTGGAAATGGGGGGCTGCCTGGGTGTTGTTTCGTGTTTGACCAACCGACTGCTGGACAATCCCACACAACATGTTGTGGTGGAGGCCAATCCAAATGTGGTACCAACCATCGAAGCCAACAAAGCCCGGAACAACTGTGGTTTTCACATCGAAAACTGCATGGTTTCCAACAATCCTGTGAATGAATTTTTCCTCGGAAAATCCATTCTGATGAGCAGCAACCGCCGCCAGAGCATGCAAAAGATAAGCATCGCGGGCAAAACGGTGGCACAGCTCGAACAGGAGCACAACCTGAATTTTGATACGGTAATTATGGATATTGAAGGTGGGGAGCTGGACTTCTTGCGTGAAAACCGGGAAAAGTTGAAAGACTTGCGCACGGTTTTTATCGAAGTACACCCGCACCGCGACATTCTCTCCAACGAAGAAGTGGCTGAATGTCTGGATATCCTGGAACATGCCGGATTTGAGCGACTGGTGGATGATGCGAACTTTTGGGTACTGAAAAAGGTATTATGAAGGGTAGTCACGACTACATATCAACCTGGATTTACCTGGACAGTCAGGACGAAAGTTCTGAATATCCCCAAGTCGGTAAAGCATCGCACCTGCCGGAGTTTCAAAGGGTTTATTGGCGCTGCGTGGCAGTTTTTTACGCTGTCAGCACCCAAACCAACCCGGAAAGAAAGCATGTGCTGTTTACCAATGTTGCCGAAGAAAACCTGCCCATTGTTGACGGAGTGGACATCGGAAGTTTATTGAAAGAAAAAAATGTAGCAGTGGTGACGCTGCCCTTAACCTGGCAGGCCCCCAAAGGCTGGCACGGCAAATGGCGCAATCAGTTCTACATCTTTGACATACTACAGTTCATTGAAAATCAATACAACCCGTCTGGTGAAGGCGTAAACTCCTCGCCCGACAAACAGGAACCCGCTTTTGTGGTACTTGACTCGGATTGCATCGTAAATCGTTCGCTCGACGCGCTTTTTACAAACATCCGGGATCAAAAACTACTCACGCTGCCCATGCACTTTGCCGATGATTACAACATCAACGGTTTGACGCGGACAGACATGCGGCAGGTTTTTGCGGAATTGGATGGCAGCGACCCCGGTTTCAACCCGGAGTACTGCGGCGGTGAAGTTTTTGCGGCCACGCTCCCAGTTGTCCGGCAGATCAACGCCATGGCACCGGGGATTTGGCAAGAGATGCTGGCACGCTTCCAGGATGGACGACCAAAGTTCAACGAAGAAGCACATTTTCTGAGCTATTGCTACCATAAAATTGGCAGTTTTGGCTCGCTGGAAAGCTTCATCAAACGGATATGGACTTCACCGAAGTTCAGCAATGTCCGGGAGGCAGATTTCGATTTGCCGATTTGGCATTTGCCCGCAGAGAAAACAGGCGGTATTGCATTGATTTTTAATCAATTGAAAAAAGGAGAGGCTATGTGGGACAGGAAAGAAATGGGCGGTTGGTTGGGCATTCCACGGCGGACGAAGTATTTGAATTTCAAGCATTTTTTGAGATATACATGGGCGTACCGATTTTTAAAAAGTCGTTAACTTTGAAAGAAATGCCATGAAACAGAACCCTGAAAACCGAAAATACTGACCACAAAAACCATTGACTCTTTAAATATCTTAATTGTAAAATATGCCTTTCAAAAAGAAAAGCAACAAGACAGACCAGGCATTTAGCAGTATTATAATTGCCTTGGCTAGTCCGGATGAAATCCTTGAGCGCAGCTACGGCGAAGTGCTCAAGCCCGAGACTATCAACTATCGCTCCTACAAACCGGAACGCGACGGTCTTTTCTGTGAGCGCATTTTTGGTCCCGTAAAGGACTACGAATGTTACTGCGGAAAGTACAAGCGTATCCGTTATAAAGGCATTGTATGCGACCGTTGTGGTGTGGAGGTGACGGAGAAAAAAGTGCGGCGCGAGCGCATGGGGCATATCCGCCTCGTGGTGCCTGTGGTTCACATTTGGTTCTTCAAAAGCCTTCCAAACAAGATCGGTTACATTCTCGGCCTTTCTTCCAAAAAATTGGAAGGTGTTATCTACTACGAGCGTTACGTGGTGGTGCAACCCGGTATCAAAGCCGAGCAAGGCATGGCCCGCATGGATCTGATGACGGAAGAGGAGTACATGGAAATCCTGGACAGCCTCCCGAAAGAGAACCAAATGCTCGATGACTCCCATCCCGACAAATTTGTCGCCAAGATGGGAGCAGAGGCGGTTTTCTCGCTGCTCAGCACCTTGAACCTGGAGGACTTGTCTGCTCAGTTGCGCCACGATTCGCACAACGAAAGCAGCATGGCCAAGAAAACGGAAGCCAACAAACGCTTGCGCGTTGTGGAAGCTTTCCGCTCAGGCCTGGACAGCTGCGGACAACGCCCGGAATGGACGGTGATCCAATACCTCCCCGTCGTTCCACCGGAACTGCGCCCATTGGTGCCGTTGGATGGTGGCCGTTTCGCGTCTTCTGACCTGAACGACCTCTACCGTCGTGTCATCATACGCAACAACCGCCTGAAACGTCTACTCGAAATCAAAGCGCCGGAGGTAATCCTGCGCAACGAGAAGCGTATGCTCCAGGAGGCTGTTGACTCCCTGTTCGACAACTCCCGTAAATCCAACGCCGTAAAAGCAGAAGGTGGACGCGCCCTGAAATCCCTGTCAGATATCCTGAAAGGCAAGCAAGGCCGTTTCCGTCAGAACCTGCTCGGTAAGCGTGTCGACTACTCTGGCCGTTCGGTCATCGTTGTAGGGCCAACGCTTAAACTGCACGAGTGCGGTATTCCGAAGGCCATGGCGGCTGAATTGTTCAAGCCGTTCATTATCCGGAAACTGATCGAACGCGGCATTGTAAAGACCGTGAAATCAGCGAAGAAACTCGTTGACCGCAAGGATCAAGTGATCTGGGAAATCCTGGAGAACATCCTGCGCGGGCACCCGGTCATGCTCAACCGCGCCCCAACGCTGCACAGGCTGTCCATCCAGGCATTCCAGCCTCGGATCATTGAGGGCAAGGCCATCCAGTTGCACCCGCTCGTTTGTACGGCCTTTAACGCCGACTTTGACGGTGACCAAATGGCCGTGCACGTACCATTGAGCCATGCTGCTATATTGGAGGCGCAGGTGTTGATGCTTTCGAGCCACAACATGCTGAACCCACAGGACGGATCACCAATCACCCTGCCTTCACAGGACATGGTATTGGGGCTGTACTACCTGACAAAAGAAAGAAAAAGCATTCCGGAGAACCCAGTAGTGGGTGAAGGCCGCCGTTTCTACGATGCGGAGGAAGTGCGCATTGCGTACAATGAAGGCCAGCTTGGCCTGCACGCCGGCATCGAATGCCGCGTACCGCAGGAAGAGAATGGCGTATTTGTAACCAAGCGCATCAAGACCACCGTTGGCCGCGTGCTGTTCAACATGGCCGTTCCAGACGGCGTACCATACATCAACGAACTGCTGACCAAGCGTAACCTGAAAGGTATCATCTCAGAAATCCTGAACCGTACCAGCTTCAAGCTGACGGCAGAATTCCTCGATGCCATTAAGGAATTGGGCTTCGGCTGGGCATTCAAAGCGGGTCTTTCGTTCAACCTGGGTGACCTCGTCATCCCGGAATTGAAGAAAATTGCCTTGGAAGCCGCTCAGGTAGAAGTAGACGAGGTGTGGGACAACTACAATAATGGTCTCATTACCTACAACGAGCGTTACAACCAAATCATCGACAAGTGGACGTATGCGGACAACCGCATCACAGACCAGTTGATGAAAGAATTGAGCAGCAGCAAGCAGGGTTTCAACTCTGTATTTATGATGCTCGACTCTGGCGCCCGTGGTTCCAAGCAACAAATTAAACAACTTTGCGGTCTCCGTGGCCTTATGGCCAAGCCTCGTAAATCAGGCGACACGGGAGCGGCCATCATTGAAAATCCGATTTTGTCGAACTTCTTGGAAGGCTTGTCCGTACAAGAGTTCTTTATCTCTACCCACGGTGCGCGTAAAGGTCTTGCCGATACGGCCCTGAAAACAGCTGACGCTGGTTACCTGACCCGTCGTTTGGTCGACGTGGCGCAGGATGTCGTTATCCGCGAGGTTGACTGCAATACCCTGCGTGGCATCGATACCACGGCGTTTAAAGAAGGTGACAAGATTCTTGTAAGCCTGAAAGACCGGATCAAAGGTCGCTACAGCTTGCACGATGTGTACCACCCTGAGAACGAGAGTGTTATTGTCGCTGCGGGCGAGTACATCACCGATGCGATTTCGGTCGAAGTTGAAGCAGCAGACATCGAAATGGTGTCTATCCGCTCGGTACTGACCTGCGAAAGCCGCCACGGTGTGTGTGCAAAATGTTACGGTAAAAACCTGGCAACAGGCCGTATCGCCGAAATGGGCGATGCAACCGGCATCATTGCTGCACAGTCGATCGGTGAGCCGGGCACACAGCTGACCCTGCGTACCTTCCACACGGGTGGTACGGCGATGCTGTCGCAAACCGAGAACACCATGACGGCGCGGAACAACTCCAAGCTGGAGTTCGACTCCATCCGCACGGTTGACTCTACCGACAACGATGGCAACCCATTGAAAGTGGTCGTGTCTCGTACCGGTGAGATTCGTATGATCGATCCGAAGAACAACCGCGTGCTGTACAACAACTTTATCCCTTACGGAGCTTTCTTGTACGTTTCTGACGGACAGGATATCTTGCGCGGCGATAAGATTTGCAGCTGGGACCCCTTCAACGCGACGATCGTCAGCGACTTCCCAGGTTTGGTGCGCTACAACAACCTCGAAGACGGAACGAACTTCCGTGTCGAGCGCGACGACCAGACCGGTTTTGCGGAGCGTATCGTAACAGAAAGTAAAAACAAGAAGAAGATTCCATCCATCACGGTGGTGAATGCCAAAACGGGCGAGGAGCTGAAAACCTACTCGCTGCCGGTTGGCGCTTACATCGCTGTTTCGGACGACCAGGAAGTAAAAGCCGGTCAGCAGCTCGTGAAGATCCCGCGTAAGCTCGGTAAGATTGCCGACATCACGGGTGGTCTGCCACGTGTTACGGAGCTTTTCGAAGCGCGTAACCCATCGAACCCGGCTGTTGTGGCCGAGCTCGACGGTATCATCACTTTTGGCGCCATCAAGCGTGGCAACCGCGAAGCCTTTATCAAGGCGAAAGACGGTCAGGAGTGCAAATACCTGGTGCCGCTGACCAAGCACGTACTGGTACAGAACGAAGACTTTGTACGCTCGGGCACGGCTTTGACAGAAGGAGTAATTTCTGTGAAAGACATCCTGGCGATCAAAGGCCCGTTTGCCGCTTCTTCCTACCTGGTAAATGGTGTACAGGAAGTTTACCGTTCACAGGGTATCAACATCAACGACAAGCACATTGAGGTGATCGTTCGCCAGATGCTGCGCCGTTTGGAGATCGTTGACGCCGGTGACACCCACTTCCTGGACGGCGAGCCAGTAGAGCGCAACGAGTTTGTGGACTACAACGACTGGATTTACGACAAGAAGTTTGTCCTCGACGGTGGCGAAAGCGCCAAGCTGAAGCCCGGTGCTTTGGTGACGCTGCGCCAGATCCGCGAAGAGAACTCCTTCCTGAAGCGCAACGACAAGAAACTCGTGGAGTTCCGCGACGCGGTGCCGGCAACGGCAGTGCCGATGTTGTTGGGTATCACGAAAGCTTCCCTTGGCACGGAATCCTGGATTTCTGCGGCATCGTTCCAGGAGACCACGAAAGTACTCAGCACGGCCGCTATTGCCGCGAAGAAGGACTTCCTGATGGGCTTGAAAGAGAACGTGATCGTGGGCAAGAAAATCCCGGCTGGTACGGGTATGCGCTTGTATGAGAACCTGCAGGTTACGGGATCGGGACGGCCGTTTAAGGAGGCTGAGGCGGTTGCGGAGGATGTGATTTAGATTTTTTAGCCTTAGAGGCTTGAGGTATAGGCGCCCAATCTGCTCTTAGGAGTGGGTTGGGCGTTTTTTTGGTTGGGGGATAAGATGTATGATACAGAAATTCGCGATGTGTAAATTCTCATTTTAGGCAAAAAAAGGGGGTGGGCTTGAAAATGGTACGCATTTTGTATTGTTTTGCGAATGGGGGCGTTTGGGGAATCTTTTTATATTTTTATATAACTTATTATCAGGCGCTTAGAAGTATTTATTTTGAATTTCTGCGTGATTCGAAGATTTGGCTTACTTTGGTGGGGCGTTATATTTACACATTGGGCCCAACGCTATGATGATAACGACAGCGCAAAATATCAATGCTGACAAAGGGCAAAAAGGCCACTACACAAATGGCACATTTGGTTTTGTATGACACACAAACCGACCCTTCGCAAAAACGAAAGAGCCATTTTTTTGCCAAAGCACCGAAAACGAAAAATTTGAGAATCTTAAACTGACAGATAAATGCAAATAATACAGGACAATCCATATCGGACAGTTGGCTTACTTGTTGGAGCAACAGCAAAAGAGCAAGACCGACAAATTAGACGACTTAAACAATTTATTGAAGCCGGGCAAGACCCGCAGGACGATTTTAGTTTTCCCAAACTTGGAGTATTGAACAGAACCGTTGAAAGTGTTACCGAAGCCGCCTCAAAACTCAATTTTGACAGCGACAAGATGAATGCTGCATTGTTTTGGTTTTACAACGGTAATGGAATTACAGACGAACCTGCATTTGACGCAATAAAGGATGGAACCACAGATACAGCAATTGAAATTTGGAGAAAGTTGGCATACGATTCTGAAGGCGAATCATATAATGAGGTTACAAAAAGAAATGCTTCAGCTTTTCACAATCTTTCTACATTGTATCTACAAGAATATGGAATTGACGAAGATACACTTCAATTAAAATTGCTTTTTCTTGAAAGCGACTTTTTCAATGAATTAAAAATCAAGGCCACAGATGAAACTTATAGAATTTCCAAAAAAGAGCTACAATTATTATTTCTGAATAGCCTAACACAGCATGAAAGCTTTGATACTTCAGAGTTTATTGAAACCATTTCAGTCATTAAATTTTCAGCCAAAGAAGATTTTTTGAATGGCTTTGTTCAAAAGCCCATTGAACAATTGGAACGCCTACTTAATGAATGTAAGGCACATAGGAAATCAAAAAAGGAAGATGTAATTGTTGCAGGAACAAATTTATACAATGCTGCCAAACCTATACTAACTCAACTAAAAGGAATACTTGGAACATCTAATTTAAAATACACTTCAATCTCTGATAAAATCTCTGACGAAGTATTGCAATGCGGTATTCAATTATTTAATGATTTCAAAGACCATAAGACATACGACCCTGGCGAACCTGCCATGCAATTATTTGCACAAGCAAAGTCGCTGGCACTAGGCAGCATTGTAAAACAAAGATGTCAGGAAAATACTGAAAATTTACAAGAATGGATTGACGACAAGCCTGAAAGGGATAAGCAAAACCTTATAGGTGATGATTTGCAGTTCATTACTTCAAAACTTGAAGGATTCCAAAACCTATCTGATACCGTTGCTAATGCAAAAGATCTTGTTGATTCCTGTAAGCCAAGACTTTCAAATATCAAGAATGCCTTAGGTTCATTTGATGAATTCTATTTAAAAATTAGCAGTGCAATTGTAAATAATGCACAAGGAATGCTAGTAACTGCGGTAAACGAAGCACAAGAAGGCTTTAAGAATTATAATTCTTTTTATGAATTATCGTCCATTGTAAATTCTGCTTATGATGTAACCACTTCAATGCAATCAATGGATATGGTTCCAAATTTAAAACAGTCCTTTCAAAAAAACAGAGAGGCATTAGGAAGTATAAGAAGCCAAATTAATGCAGCTACAAGTAGACCAACTTCAAGCAGCCCAAGCGGAAGTAGCGGCTGCTACATTGCAACAATGGCTTATGGAGATTATAACCATCCACAAGTAATGATTTTAAGACAATTCAGAGATAAAGTTTTGGACAAGTCAGCATTTGGGAAATGGTTTATCAAAACCTATTATTACTATTCGCCAAAACTTGTCGCAAAGTTGAAAAATAAAAGGACTGTAAACACCATCATTCGCACTGCATTGAACCAATTTATAAAATTTATCAAGTAATGAAACAAAAAATAACATTCGCAATACTTCTATTTTCTTCACTTGGTGCTTTTGCACAAGTAACACAAGAAGATTTAGACAAAGAAATTAAACCTTTAACCCAAAAGGTAAATTCTTTACAAATCGAAAACGGCAAACTAAAAACTGAAATAGGAACACTAAATGCCAAACTTTCAAATGCTAATAAAAGCATTCGTAGTTTGAGAAATCAAACACAAGCAAACGGCAACGCAATTGCTCAAACAGCAAAGGAACTTGGAATTAAAATAGAGGAAACAGGCGACCAAAACGTTAAAAAAATCACCGAGGTTTCTGAATCTCTAAGCAAAAATTCACTTTATGGAATTATCGGAGTGCTTTCAGCCATCCTGCTTTCAGGGCTTTTGTATTGGTTATTGAGCAAAAGACAAAAAACAGACAAGTCAGATTTTATTGAGCAATTGAGCAAAACTAAATCTTCCATTGAAGAAAGTTTAGTAAAAGAGTTTGGAAAGCAAACGGATTTAATGGAAACTCAATTGCGTTTAATTGAGCAACAGAAAACAACTTTACAAACAACACCAAATGCAGAGCCTGACCATTCTTTAGCTATGAAAGTTGCTAGTGAAATCAATCTAATTGAAAGAAACATCAACCTGATGGATTCAAAAACAAAAGGATTGAAACAACTACAAGCATCGGTAGGAAAATTGAAAGACAATCTTTCAGCCAACGGATATGAAATGCCTGAATTGTTGGGCAAACAATTTCATCAAGGAATGAAAGTAATTGTTACAAGTTCAATCCCTGACGAGAACCTTGACAAAGGTTCAGAGATAATTTCAAAAATTATTATTCCACAAGTAAACTATAACGACAAAATGATTCAGACAGCACAGATAGAAGTTTCTGTTGGCTGATTAACCTAAAAACTATTTTCAAGAATGAGAAACAAAATTGATTACGGCATTGACTTAGGAACAACCAACTCTGCAATTGCGAGAATGGAAAACGGAGTTCCAACCATTAAAAAATCCGACACATTGAAGGACACTTTTCCTTCTTGCATTCATTTTAGCAAAAAGCACGATGTCATTGTAGGCGATGCTGCATATAATGTAATGCGGAATGATAATGCAAGAGCATTGAAAACTTTTGAGAAAGGGAAGACCAACACTTTCATTGAGTTCAAACGCACAATGGGGACAACCCACCCTTATGAAAGTTCTAACATGGGTAGAAGTTTTTCATCGGAGGAATTATCTGCTGAAATTTTGAAAACTTTAAAGTCAGTCATTGATGAAAATATTTCCTCAATCGTTATTACTGTTCCTGCAAAATTTTTAAACCCAGAAAACGAAGCCACAATTAAAGCAGCAAAAATACTTGGCTTCAAACAAGTCCAGTTATTACAAGAACCAGTTGCAGCCGCAATTGCTTATGGCCTTGGCTCAAAAGACAAGGATGGGTTTTGGTTAGTGTTTGATTTTGGAGGTGGAACTTTTGATGCTGCATTAGTAAAAGCAGAAGAAGGGATTTTATCGGTAAAAGATACTGATGGTGATAAATGGCTTGGTGGTAAAAATATGGATGAAGCAATTGTTGACCAAATAATAATTCCAAATCTTGCAGAAAATTTTGCAATTGATTTTGTTTTAAATGACCCTGACAAAAAGGAAATGTTAAGGGCTGCTGTAAAATTTTATGCAGAAGAAGCAAAAAATCAAATGTCATTTAAAGACAAGCATCGCATTTTAACACCATTAGATGCTTTGCCTTTTGAAGATGAAAATGGAGTTGAACCCGAGATTGATATAGAAATAACTCAAATGGACATGGAAAATGTTTTAAGCCCTATTTTCCAAAAAGCAATTGACATCACAAAAGAATTATTGAAGCGAAATAATTTAAAAGGTTCTGACATCGGAGCATTGATTTTGGTTGGTGGGCCGACTTATTCGCCAATTCTTCGCAGAATGCTCAAAGAGCAAATCACAGACAAAGTTGATGCTTCGGTTGACCCAATGACAGTAGTTGCAAAAGGTGCGGCTTTGTTTGCTTCAACAATATCAGTATCAGACGAAGTAAAAGAAACCACAAGAGATAAAACCAAACTCCAATTAGATATTAAATACGAAGCCACAACGGTTGAATTAGACGAAATGGTTAACCTGAAAGTGCTGAAAGAAAAAACAACAGGCACATTCCCCGAAAAGATTTATGCAGATGTTGTTCGTTTTGATAGTGCTTGGTCAAGCGGTAAAAAATTGATAGGAGAAAAAGCTACAATTGTTGATGTGCTTTTAGTTGAAGGTCGTTCCAATTCATTTGAAATAAACGTTTATGATGAAGCAGGTAATAAATTAGAGTGCCAACCCCACCAATTCAGCATTTTACAAGGAATTGGTGGACTTGATGGAATGCAGGTTCTGCCCTATCATATTGGAATTGGAAGATATTTTAGAACAGAGGATAAAGATTTGTTTTTCCCTGTAAAAGGTTTAGAAAAAAATAAACGAGTTGGCAAAGGAATTGTGGGCGTTATCGATGGTTTGAAAACAAGAAGTGCTATAAGACCGGGGATGATTCAAGACATTTTAAGAATTCCAATTTACCAAGGCGACCATAATGCTGAAGGATCAAATCCATTGCTGAATAATTTCATTACTGAAGTAATTATTACAGGAGAATCATTGCCTGCATTATTACCTTCTGGTAGTGACTTAGACATTACCATAAAAGTTGACACTTCTCAACTGATGAAATTTTCAGCTTACTTCCCATTACTTAATCACACCGAAGAATTAGAAATTGAAATTAAACAAACCGAACCACCAACAGAAGAATGGCTGAACAAAGAAATTTCAAAAGCAAAACGGACAGCACAAAAGGTAAATGCTGATGATGTTTCGGCAAAATTGGAAGTATTGGAAGAACAGTTAGAAAACGAAAAAGGCAGTGCAGACGGTAAAATGAAAATTCTTGATGGCTTGCGTAAAGAATTATTGAAATTGGATAGTGCGGAAAAAGTTGCAGAATGGCCAAAGGTTGAGCAAGAACTGAAAGACGCTTTTTATAAGTTGGAAGATTTGATAGAAAAGATAAAAGCTAATAGTGATGATGAAGATTTGAATATGGATAAAGTTGAAGCACATATTCAAGAATACAAGAAAACTATTGAGCAAGTTATAAAAAACAAAAATACTAAAGAAGCTAAACACTTAATAAGCGAAATTGGACAATTAGATTTTGATTTAAGAAGTGCAGTAACAGGTAACGCAATGGATGTCCAGTTTTTGAAGCATATAGACAGCAACTTTAATTCATACCATTGGAAAGACAAAAACAAGGCAAGACAATTATGCAACCAAGGATTACAAATGGCAACAGCAGGAGACCCAACTGCAATCAGACCAATTTCAGTTCAACTGATTGAGTTAATGCCTGAAAATGAAAGACCTGAAACACCAGAATAAATCAAGCTAAATAAATAGAATATGACAGCAAATTTAAAATCAACATTGATAACGGCAATTTTATTGCTGGGAACTTTTGTAGTAAATGCACAAGCAAAACTAACAATTGTAAATAATTCTATGCGTTCCATGACAGTTAAGGTTATGCAGGGCTACAGTGGCAAAGGGACATTACACGAAACCGTTACCATCGGTGCGTACAGTAGTGAAACTATATATTTTTCTGAGAGTGATTATTATTTCACAAAAACAAAAGCTGTGTTGAAAGGCAAAGAGCCAGTATACAGAAAAGGTCAATCATTTCAAGTAAGGAATGATTCTGAAGGATATTCGGTGATGACCTTGACCTTTTCTATTAAAGAATCAACCGTTCCGCAAGCCACAGGTGGTAAGCAAATTTCTAAAACTGAATTTGACCAAAACTAAATGAGAACACACATTGATTACGGGATATACTTCAATTGTGATTTTTGCCAAATAGCAAGAATGGAGAATGGTATGCCCGTAATTAAGAAATCTAATTTGATGAAAGATTCTATGCGCAGATTCAAGTTTCAAATGCAACAGATTCAGATGTGTTAGTAACCATTAAGAAAAATGATAAAGTAGTTCGTCACGCTTTTATTCAGGCAGGCGACAGTTATGCTTTTTCATTTCCGAATGGAACCTATCAGGCTTTCTTTTATTACGGAAAAGGCTGGAGTCCTGAAAAAGAAATGAAAAACGGAGCGCTAAAAGGTGGATTTATAACCAATGAAGATTTTGGGAAAGACGACCCTCAATTGCTGCACAATAATGTTTTGAAGTATGAACTTATTTTACAACAAAATGGCAATTTCAGTACCAGGCCGAGTAATTCGGAAGAAGCATTGTAAAAATTAAATTGATGAGTTCAAATTACACAGGCATATTACCAAAAAACTTTTCATTAAATGAAAAGTATAGCGTTTTGCTTTTTATTAAGCAAGGTAGCAATGCCGAAACATACAGAGTAAAAGGGAAAAACAGCAAGCTGTATTTTCTCAAACTTTTCAATTATGCTAAACTACACCGTTCGGCATTGGATAGCGAAAACAATTTGCTTGAAATAGAATTTCTAAAATTAATCAGGCATCCAAACATTATTGCATACAAAGACAGCGGAGAGCTAATATTTGAAGGAAAAAAATTTGGGTTTTTGTTGCTAAATTTCATTGCTGGCGAAACATTAGCAGAAAGAATAAGGAGAGAGAAAATTGATTCGGTTTACGACTTGAAACTAATTATTTCAGCCGTTCTAAATGGGTTAAATTATTTACACAGTTTGCCCGAGCCGATTATTCATAATGAAATCACACCTCAAAACATAATGCTTGATTTGTCAAGCGACATTCCGCAAGCAAAAATTATTGATTTTGGTTATGCTCGTTCGTTTCATCAGTCCTCAAAATCATTTTCAAAAGAAGGTTTGAATTTAAACTATGTAGCTTCTGAATGTTTCAATAATTTTTATTCTCCACAATCTGATTTGTTTTCAGTTGGAGCATTGATGTATCATTTGCTTTTCGGAATGCCACCTTGGTTTAAAGATATTTCAAAATTTAAAGCCGACAGAACGAAAGCCGAAGATGTTATTATTGAAGAACGCAAAAAGCCACTTTCATTTCCAAAAGTTTCAAGTGATATACTTGACTTTGACGAATCTATTTTAAAAATTCTAAAAAAAGCACTTCAACAAGACCCAGAAAACCGCTTTCAATCAGCCAATGAATTTACACAAGCATTAAACGGAGAAATCGAAATTGAAGATGTGGACACAGTTCAGAAGGTAAAATCTGATGACAAAGAAGATAAGAAAATAAAAACGCAGAAAGCCAAAGGAAAAGGTTTTGATGCAATTGCTGGTTTAGATGATTTAAAGAACGAAATGAGAAGGTCTGTCATTGATATCTTACAAAATCCTGAAAAAGCGGAAAGGTATGGCGCCAAACTACCGAATGGTATGGTGTTGTATGGGCCACCAGGCTGCGGTAAAACTTTTTTTGCCAAACACTTTGCCGAAGAAGTCGGCTTCAATTTTATTTTAGCGACACCATCAACTTTAAAAAGCCGTTATGTAAATGCTACTCAGGAAAACATTGCAAAGATGTTTGAAGATGCAGAAAAAAATGCTCCTACAATCATATTCATTGATGAAATTAACGAGCTACTTCCAAATCGAAACAGTGATTCTCACGAAATGGCTAAAAGTGCCGTAAATGAAATGTTAGCTCAAATGGACAGGACAGGCGAAAAAGGAATTTTCATTATCGGTGCAACTAACTATCCTGATATGATTGACCCTGCAATGCTGAGGTCAGGTCGATTAGAAAAGAAATTTTATTTGCCTCCACCTGATTCTAAACTAAGAAAAGCCCTTTTTGAAATGAGCTTAAATCTTAGAAAAAAGGTCTTGGATTTTGGAATTGACTACGACAGACTATCTATACTAACCGAAAACTATGTTAGCTCTGACATTGAATCAATAGTTAATGACGCTACGTCAATAGCGATGGCTGATGATTCAAGGATAACAATGGCTTTGTTGGAAAAAGTAATAATATCTTTCAAACCTTTTCCGAAAGAAGAATTAAATAAATACCAAGCCATAAAGGCAAAAATGGATGGTGAAAATATTGAACAAAAAAATGACCGACCAAGAATCGGTTTTAAACCTTAATACAAAAAATATGGACACAATTAGCTTTGACAAATTACTGCTTAAATCAGCCTTTTGCTGTATGGCTTCGGATGGGCATATTGACAATAGAGAAATTGCCCTAATTAAAACAATGTGTGAAAAATCACCTTTGTTCAAAGACTTCAATTTTCAAGAGGAAATCAACTCCCTTGTAAACAAGATTAACACGAGAGGAAAAGAATTTATATCCTACTACTTTGACTTGTTAGGAAAGTCTACATTGACGGAAAAAGAAGAACTTACATTAATTGATTTTGCCATTCAGACAATAAAAGCAGACGAGAAAATCGAGTATTCTGAAATCAAGTTCTTTAAGAATATCCGGCACAGGCTGAAAGTAAGTGATGAAAATATTTTAGCAGTTTTCCCAGACATTGAACAGTTCTTAGAAGAAGATATTGTTACGGAATCGTTCCTTGACAAAATTACAAGTCAATATTTAGACGCTGCCGAATTACCACAATTTGAGTTAATAAGTATTGACATAAGTTCATTAGACGACTTAAAAAAAGGTGAATAACGCAATAAAAATAATATTAACGATTTTGTTTTTTCTCTGTTTAGCAGATATGCCTTATGGCTTTTATCAGTTTGTAAGGTTCGCTGGTCTTGTAGGCTTTGCTATCTTAGCCTATCAGGCCAACCAACAAGGCAGAGAGACAGAAATGATTATTTACGGTGGACTTGCTTTACTATTTCAACCGTTTTTCAAAATCGCACTTGGCAGAGAGATTTGGAACATTGTTGACGTAGTTGTAGGAATAGGACTTTTAATATCAATATTTATGAAACGAAATGAAAGCCAACCCTAAAAGCAAGTACATTCTGCCCCTGCGTGGTATTCACTATCGCGCCCAACTCTCCCACCAACTTCTCCAGCGTCACCTCCGGATCCTCACATAGCCCCGGATGCACTGTAGAGGTTTGCAGGATCGTGCTGTGGGTAGCGGTAAGCCAGCGGAAGCGGGCAGCATTGTCCAGCTTTAGGATCGGGGAGTTCGGATATTTCCCGCGGCAGATTGCTTCAAAAGCCATGCAGGTGCGTTTTTTGCTCCACATTTTGAAAAGTATTCCATTTGGTTGTTTTATTGTAAAATATTTTCAAAAAATACAACCATTTAGAATACTTTTGCATGAAAGCAAGCAAAAAAGTGAACCAGCGTAAAATTTCTGCTTATGGGAGCCGATAAACCACAGGTTGAGCGTACTGAAGGGGGATTTCCACCGATCATCCCAGTGCTCCTTTTGGGAGCTGTTGTTTTCGTTTTATCTATTGCTTTGCTATCCAGAATCTTTACAGGAGAAACCGAAGCTCCCAAATTGAAGCCCCAAGAAGAAGCGAAGTTGCTAAAGCGGTTGAAGGAAATTGATGAGGCAGAGCAGTATGCTTTGATAGCAATTGCACCTGGATGGTATCCATGTAACCATCCAGATCGTGCTACCTTTTACCTCTTAGCAGGAGAAGTATGGAAATATGGTACAACTACCAAAGGGCAATTTGGTCGGTATAGCATCAAGTATCTGGCAGGGATAAACGTCTCCTACTTGCTCCAGTTTCGAGGCACAATTGCAGAATGTTTGAAAGAGGAACAGCTGAAATTATTCTACTACCCCTACCTACCTGAAAATTCAACTCGACCAGAGAAAGACCAATTACCCAGGCCTCCTTACAACAGTAAAATGCAGTAGGCTTGCATAATAAAACAATCACCAGTACATTTGTAAAAATTCACGTCATGAAAGTTCTTAAAGTTGTAGAGGAAGATATTGCCAACAAGATCGACACTGCATATATATTGGAGCAGTTCCGACACATAGACAAGGTGATAATAACCTTTATGTGTACGAGAGACGAGCGTGAGGTAGAGGATTGGATTGACGAGGATGGTCGTTATATCATCATTCGTTTACCATACAAAGAAGTCAAAAAGATGAAAGACGTTAGACCACTCATGTTGGCAAAGGCGTTGGAACGGTTGGGATTGGCAGCTTAAAGTTTTCGTTGAATCTTTTTTACATCTTCGGCAGGGGGCAAATTTTCAGGAACTATTCCGCGTTTTGCCAACATATCTCTTACTGCTGCATTGTTGTCGATATGCTCTTTTTCAATTTTATTTTGCCCTGTTAAATC
>Ga0105053_10002711_pt1 | contig 27276 bp, 32 predicted proteins | sample BON01_FD_78093 | JGI IMG/M metagenome (GOLD analysis project Ga0105053, IMG submission 78093) | Freshwater microbial communities from Lake Bonney liftoff mats and glacier meltwater in Antarctica - BON-01 | ecosystem: Environmental > Aquatic > Freshwater > Ice > Glacier meltwater | place: Lake...
CTAGCAGGTGGGACAGAGTCTGTCGGAATGTGATGTCTGGCAGTGTGCGGGACTCGGTTGACTGGACGCTGACGGCTCCCTGAAAGCTGCTTTCAGCTCGGCGTCAGCAAGTTGTCACCATGACCAGAGCACACTGGCCGGGTAGTACGCAGAGGTCCGGACGGAGCGAGGAAGGCGAGGTGTCGGGTGGCGATCTTGTTGATCGAGGACGAGGCGGGGATCTCCCGTTTCGTCCAACAGGGATTGGAGTCGGCGGGCTATCAGGTGCTCGTGGCCGTGAACGGTGACGACGGGTTGGCCATGGCGCTACGCGACGAGGTCGAGGTGGTGGTGCTCGACCTGGGTTTGCCAGGGCTGCCGGGTGAGGAGGTACTGCGTCGGCTGCGTCAGCGTCGGCCGTCGGTGCCGGTCATCGTGTTGACGGCCAAGGACGCCGTCGGCGATCGAGTGGCGAACCTCGACGCTGGCGCCGACGACTACATGGTGAAGCCGTTCAGTTTCAGCGAGTTGCTGGCGCGCATCAGAGCCCGCTTGCGCACGGGCGCGCAGCAACGCTCCGATGCACTGTCGGTGGGCCCGCTCACCTTGGATCTCCAGACCCGGGCGGTCACGGTCGACGATCGCGTGGTCGACCTCTCCACACGAGAGTTCTCGCTGCTCGAAGTGCTGATGCGCCATCCCGGCCACGTGATGTCGCAGACCCAACTGCTCGACCGGGTGTGGGGCTACGACTTCGACGGATCGTCGAATGTCGTCGAGGTCTACGTCGGGCATCTCCGCCGCAAGGTCGGCGCCGAACGCATCCAGACCGTGCGCGGTGTCGGGTACCGGTTGGCCGTGTCGTGAGGCTCACGGCGCGCATCGTGCTGTTGGCCACCGCTGTGATGGCCCTCGTGCTCGGCGGTGTGGCGGTGCTCACCTATGAACTCGTCGGAGCAGCGGACCGTGACGATGTCGATCGGTTGCTACGCGACGAAGCCACGGCGGTGACTGGTGCATTCGCCGCCGAGGCCCGAACCCTGGATGGGCTCGACGGCGTGCTGTCAGCGCCGGAGTTGGCGCAGGCGGCGCAGTTCGCGTTGACGATCCATCCGAGCGGTGCACGCCATGTGGTGGTGATGATGTTGGACGACCGTCGGCTGCAGAGCGCCGGCGGACCCTCGGGTCTCGCAACGCTCGTTCGTTCGACCGACCGTCCGCCGATCCGCTCCGGCGAGTTGCGCACCGTCGACACCACAGCGGGCGCTGTACGTGTCCTCGACGTCGCTGTGCTCGACGCCGACGGCGCGACATTGGCAACGGTGACGACGATGGCGTCGCTCGACGATGCTCGCGACTCGGCGAACTCGGTGCTGCAACTGGTGATCGTGGCGAGCGCAGTCGGCCTGGTCGTCGGTGCGTTGCTCCTCGCGTTGGCGATGCGACGAGCCCTACGCGGACTCCGGGAGGTGTCGGCAGCAACGGCCCGCGTCACTTCCGTGGAACTCGGTGCACGGGTGCCCGTGCCGGGATCCGATGACGAGGTCGCCGAATTGGCTCGCGAGGTCAACGGCATGCTCGAACGTATCGACGCTGCTGATGCGACGAGACGGCAGTACCTCGCTGCGATCTCCCATGAGGTCCGCACCCCGCTCGCGGTCGCCGAGGGTCACCTGGAGCTGCTGTCGACGTCGAGCGACGACCCGGCATTGGCTGCCACGTCGCTGACCGTAGGTGGAGAACTCGAACGGCTCCGACGGGTGCTCGACGACCTGATGGCGGTGGCGCGAGGGTACGGTCAGGTCGACGTTCGCCTCGGACCGGTGTTCCTTCCCGACCTGTTCGAGAGCGTTGGGGAACGGATCGCCGCGCTCGGTTACGTCGACCGCGTGTCGATCGATGTGGCGCCACCGGTGGTGATCTTGGCGGATCAGGCGCGAGTCGAGCAGTGCATCGCCAACCTCGTCGACAACGCGATCACGCACAACAACGCGAGCACCAGGGTCACCCTCTCGGCTCGATCGGGGGAGGGGGTCGTCGACCTCGTGGTGTCCGACACGGGTGGTGGCATCGACCCGAGCGTGCGCGATCGCGTCGTTGAACCGTTCGTCACCACACGGCCGACGGGCGATCGTCGCGCCACCGGCCTCGGACTCGCCGTGGTCGACTCGTTGACCCAGGCCCAGGACGGTTCGCTCGCGATCGAAACGGGACCCGACGGGACGACGATGACGATCACCCTTCCACGGGATCAGCCCGACCCCTGACCGACGACCCTGGCGGAATACGGTCGGTCTGTCACCGCATCACGGGGCTGCGGGATCGAGGAGGAGACATGACCGATCAGCGAGCAACGCGCACGATGCCACCGGGGATCGGATGGCCGGCCGACGACGACATCTTCACCGACAACCTCCGCTTCGGCGACATCGATTCGTGGAACCGAACGGCCGTACAGATCCACGAGGATCATGGTGGCTTCCATCGAATCGAGCGGGAGGGCTTCCCGTCGATCCTCGCCGTGCTCGATCACGCTGCGCTGATCGAGGTCGAGCGTCAGCCCGAGCTGTTCACCAACAGCCCGGCGCCGGTGCTCACCACCCAGGAGGCGCTCGACAACCCGCCGTCGATCGAGTTGAGGACGCTGGTCCACATGGACGGCGACGAGCACACCGCCTACCGCAAGCTCGGCCTGCCGCAGTTCAAACCGGCCAGCCTCGATCGTTTGCAGGACCTGCTCGACGAGTTGAGCGAACGCGCCGTGGCCACGATGCGCGACGCCTGTGGTGAACTCGACTTCTCGACCGATGTCGCCTTGCCGTATCCGCTGCACGTGATCCTGAAGATCCTCGGTCTGCCCGAGGGCGACTACCCGCGGATGCTGCAGCTCACTCAGCAGTTGTTCGGCGGCGAAGACCCCGACCTCCAGCGTGAGGCGCTGAGCCCCGAAGCGATCGGGGCCATCCTGATGGACTTCATGACCTACTTCTCCGGGGTCACCATCGACCGGCGGGCCAACCCCACCGACGACCTCGCGTCACTGATCGCCAACGGTCGCCTCGGCGAGGGATCCGACGCCCCACCGCTCGGCGACTTCGAGACGATCGGCTACTACATCATCGTGGCCACCGCCGGCCACGACACCACGTCGAGTGCGATGGCCGGAGGATTCCGGGCGTTGGTGGAACACCCCGATCAGCTGCGTCTGTTGCAGGAACGTCCAGAGCTGATGAACAACGCCATCGAGGAGATGCTGCGCTGGACTGCGCCCGTGCGGCACTTCATGCGCTGCGCCACAGTCGACACCGAACTTCGTGGGCACAGGGTGGCGAAGGGGGAATTCGTCTACCTGTCGTACAAGGGCGCGAACCTCGACCCCAAGGTGTTCATCGATCCGCTGCGGTTCGACGTCGAGCGCCCGAACGCCGATCGCCAGGTCTCGTTCGGCTTCGGTAAGCACTTCTGCATGGGCGCGCAACTCGCGCGCATGGAGTTGCGGTCGTTGTTCAATCGGCTCGTGCCACTGATCGACTCGGTCGAGATCGGCGGCGACGCCACGATGGCGCAGACCACCTTCGTGGGCGGCCCGAAGGCCCTCCCGATCCGCTACACCTTGCGCTGACCAGCGCCGACCCGGCGATCAGCCGAGCGAGGAACAGCTCCTCCATACGTTTCGTATTCTGCTGGGTGTCTCCATTCCGGTGCCGACCAGATTCAGCGACGAGGAGCTCGCCCTCATCGACGCGCTCGTGCGAAGCGGTGTCGGCGACAGCCGATCCGCCGTGATCCGTCAGGGTGTTCACCATCTGGTGGACTCGGTTCGGTGTGCGCGGATCGGTGCAGCGATCGCCCGCTCGTATCATGAGAAGCCGGAGTCGGCGGACGATGACGACTCGGCGATGGCGAGTGCAATGGGGATGACCGAGGCCGAACCGTGGTGGCGCATGGAGAACTCTGGCTGATGGAGACACCGAACGCGAAGCGCCGTCCTGTGCTCGTGGTGTCCCGGGACGAGGCCATCGCCGTGCTCAACAACGTGGTCGTGGCGCCGGTGACCAGCACGATCTGCAACATTCCCACGTGCATCCCGGTCGGTTCCGACGAAGGCGTCGATCACGAAAGCGTTGCCACCTTCGACAACCTCGCCGCCGTCCCCAAGGCGGTACTCACCGTTCGGCTGGGACGCCTCGGCGTCGATGGCCACCATCTGATCTGCGACGCCCTCGATGCCATGGCCGACTGCTGACGTGGAGAGCCGACGCGAAGAGCTGCAGTTCCGGGTCGGGATCAACGACGACGTAGGGCGCATCGCCGAGTATCACCATCGATGCTGGCTGACGTCGTTTGCGTCGCTGTTGGAACCCGGAGTCGTCGAGCGGATGGATCCACTCGGGCGCCTCGATCGCTTTCGCTCCTGGTTGTCGCCGAACACGTCCTGGTCAAGCAACTCGACTTCACCACCGCTCGCCGCGACGTGGTCGAAAAGACCTCGCCGCGCAAGGCTGATCCCGCGTAGGTTGCGGCTGTGAGCGTGCCGCAGATCAAAATCGGCGGATGTCGGCACGCACACGCAGCGATGAGCGAAACCTCCGTATCTGGGGGTTTGGCTCATCGCCTTTGGCGGTTACGACAGTTCGAGGCCGGCGAGTGATCCCTCGGCGCGCCAGTCCTCGAGCACTTTGATGAAGGCGAGTGAACCGGCGCCGTAGCTGCCGTTCTTGGCGCTGCGCTCACTGGGCTTGCCCTCGTTGTTGTAGTAGCCGGGCGTGCACGATTCGAGGAACTTGATGCTCATCTGCGACAGGCTGACGATGGTGTCGACCCACGCCGCTTCGGCATCGCCGTCGGCTTCGATCAGGGTGATGCCGCGGTTGCGTGCCTCGGCGAGCACGTAGGCGAGGTGCTTGCTCTGCTCGTTGAGCATGTGCGGGAAGTTCACCGTGAAACCACTCTGCACATTCGAGAAGATGAAGCAGTTGGGGAAACCGCGACTGTGCATGCCGTGCAGGGTGGATGCGCCGTCACTCCATTTCTCGGTGAGCGTGAGCTCGTCACGTCCGTACAGTTCGTAGCCGGCGCGGCGGGTGTACTCGGTGCCGACCTCGAACCCGGTGGCGTAGATCAGGCAGTCGAGTTCGAACTCTTCTTCGACGAGTTCACCAGCAGCGTTGCGGCGCTCGACCACGACACCCTTCGGAGTGATGCGCTCGACGCCGCGACCTTCGGTGTCGATCAGTTCGACGTTCGGGCGGTTGAACGTGTCGAGGTACTGGTCGTGGAAGCACGGCCGCTTACAGAACTGGCGATACCAGGGCTTGAGCGACTCGGCCGTGTTCGGATCGGCGACGATCTCCTCGACACGCGAGCGGATCTGCTCCATCTTCTCGAAGTCGGCCAGCTCCATCGTCGTCGCGAGACCCTCGGGACTCAGGTCGCCTTCGCCCCGACGTACCCGGATCAACAGGTTGCCGATGATGTCGGTCCAACCGTCGTCGACGAGGTCCTCCGACTCGGGGATGCCCGACACGAGGTTGTTGAAGTTCTCCATGCGCCGTTCCTGCCAACCCGACTCCAAGCCGGCTGCCCACTCAGGATCGGTGGGGCGGTTGTCGCGCACGTCGATCGACGACGGCGTGCGCTGGAAAACGAACAGCTGTTGCGCTCCCGCGCCGAGGTGCGGCACACACTGCACGCCAGTGGCGCCGGTGCCGATGATGCCGATGCGCTTGTCGGCGAGTCGGTCGAGGCCACCGTCGGACCCGCCACCGGTGTAGTCGTAGTCCCACCGACTGGTGTGGAAGGTGTGGCCCTCGAACGACGTGATGCCCTCGATGCCTGGCAGCTTCGGACGGTGCAAGGGTCCGCTCGCCATCACGAGGAAGCGGGCGCGCATCGCATCCCCCCGGTTGGTGCCGACGATCCATCGTCGGTCGTCGTCGTCCCAACGCATCTCGGTGACCTCGGTCTGGAAACACGCATTGCGATACAGGTCGAAGTGGTGTCCGATCGCCTGGCTGTGGGCGAGGATCTCGGCCGCTTGTGAGTACTTCTCCTTGGGCATGTAGCCGATCTCTTCGAGCAGCGGCAGATACACGTACGACTCGACGTCGCATGCCGCGCCGGGGTAGCGGTTCCAGTACCAGGTGCCGCCGAAGTCGCCGCCCTTCTCGATCACGCGGATGTCGTCGATGCCGGCCGCACGCAGTCGTGCTCCGGCGAGTAGGCCACCGAATCCGCCGCCGATGATCAACACCTCGACCTCGTCGGTCAGCGGTTCACGTTCGATCGGATCGACATATGGGTCGTGGAGGTACCGCTCGAACTCGCCGACCACCTCGATGTACTGCTCGTTGCCGACATCACGCAGCCGCTTGTCGCGCTCGGTGCGGTACTTGTCGCGCAGTGCATCAGGATCGAACGTCGTGGTGCTCATCGAGATGTTGTAGCCGTCGAGACGATCAAGGAACGACCCGTGCACGTGTGACGAGGGAAGCGCCAGTGACGAGTCAGCCCCGAGTGAGGAGCACCGTCAAGTTTCGACGTCGGCGAAGCGCTCGATGTCGCCGCGGTGGCCGGCGACCACGATCAGGTCGTGCTCGCCGAGCACGGTGGCGCTCTCGGCGTAGGTGAATGCTTGACCCTCTGGCTTGATGCACACCACGGTGACCTTGTAGTTGGCACGCAGGTCGGTGTCGCCGAGCTTCTTGCCGGCAAGGTTGCGTGGCACCTGGGTCTCGATCAGCACGAAGTCGTCGTCGAGCGCGAAGTACTCGATGAGCGCGCCGGTCACCAGGCGAGCAACGCGGCTACCCATCTCGGCTTCGGGGAACACCACGTGATGCGCTCCGACGCGCTGGAGGATGCGACCGTGCGACTGGGTGAGCGCCTTGGCCCAGATGTTGGGCACACCGATGTCGACGAGCGCCCCAGTGGTCAACACGCTCGCTTCGATGTCGGCGCCGATCGCCACCACCGCGGTGACGGCGTCGCCGACACCGAGCTGGCGAAGGGTCTTCTCGCTGGTCGTGTCGGCCTGGACCACATGGGTGAGCAACTCGGCGTGTTGCTGGACGCGGCCCTCGTCGAAATCGATACCGAGCACCTCGTGGCCCATTTCGATCAGTGTCGACGCGAGCGACGACCCGAACCGGCCCAACCCGATGACGATGATCTCGCCTCGGTGTTGGACCTGGGGGCGCATGCCGCCCAGCATCGTGTGAAGAATTTTGTCAGCCAATGATCGGTCGCTCCTCGGGATAACGATACGCCGGGGTGCGCTCTCGCAGCGCGAGTGCGGTGACGAACGTGACGGGGCCCACGCGACCGGCCAACATCACGAGCACCAACAGGAGGTGTCCTGATGCGCCGATGCTGCCCGTGACCCCGGTGGAGAGCCCGACCGTGCCGAACGCCGAGGTGATCTCGAACAGCGCCGGTGTGAGTGACAGGTCCTCCACGCTCATCAGCACCAGCGTCGCTGCGACCACCAAGCCGATCGCCAACAGGGCCACGGTGAGCGCCTGGCGGATCAGGTTCGCCGGCAGGCGACGCTGGAACACGTTCATGTCGGCGTTGCCACGCACTTCTGACCACAGCACGAAGCCGAGTACGGCGAACGTGGTCACCTTGATGCCGCCGGCCGTCGATGCGGGACCGGCGCCGATGAACATCAGCGTGGTGATCACGAGCAGCGTGGGTTCGTTCATGCCGCCGATGTCGACCGTGTTGAAGCCAGCAGTTCTCGGGGTGACGCCCTGGAACCACCCGGCGAGGATCTTGTCGAACGTGTCGAGCGGACCGAGTGTGGCCGGGTTCGTCCATTCGAAGGTCATCACCACCAAGGGTCCGAACACCAGGAGTGCACCGGTGATCAGCAGGGTGATCTTGGTGTGCAGCGACCAGTGGGCAGCTCGGGCCGTGGTGCGGCGCTGGGCGGTTCGCCGCCAGAACTCCACCAGGATCGGAAATCCGAGGCCACCGATGATGAAGCCGCCGGTGACTCCGAGCACGACGACGGGGTCACCGACGAAGCGGGCCATGTTGTCGGAGTACAGCGAAATGCCGGCGTTGTTGAACGACGCGACCGAGTGGAACAGGCCCGAGTACGCCGATGCGATCGGGCCGTCCTCGATACCGGTCTGCCAGAACCGGAGGAACAGGATCAGCGCGAGCCCACCTTCGACGGCGAGCGTGATCTTGGCGATCGCCATGATGAGGCGGCGGAGGTCGCCGATGCCGACCGCACCGATCTCGGCCTGGGCGAGCATGCGTTGGCGCAAGCCGACCCGATGCGACGCGACGACCGCCAGGACCGAACCGATCGTCATGATGCCGAAGCCACCGATCTGGATCAGCATCAGGATCACGAGTTCGCCGAACAACGAGAACCGGGAGATGTCGGTGGAGGCGAGGCCGGTCACCGTGGCGGCCGAGGTGGACGTGAACAACGCGTCGACCCAGCCGATGTGGCCCGGACCGTCGGCGGAGATCGGCAGCGCCAGCAGCAAGGAACCGAACAAGATGAAGGTGACGAATGCCCCTACGACGAGTTGTGCCGGGTTCCTGATCTCGGCGAGCAGTCCCCCTCGTGGCACCGAACGATCATAGAAGGCGGCATCCTGTGGCCATGTTTCTCGGAGAGGATCTCCTCGCGTGGCTGACCCTGGCGTTCGGTGGTGCGTTGTTCGTCGGCAACACCTTGGCGCTCTTCAAGCCACCGGCCAAGCAACTCGACGAGGCGAACCTCGAGCGTGCGCCGGTGCTGCGCAGCGTCATCTACGCAGGGATCGGCCTCGTCGCTGCAGTCTGGGCGCTGGCGTCACTGGTGAGCGGCTGACAACAGCGGACTGCGCCGTCAGCTGTTGGTGAAAACCGAAATGGTGGCCTGGTTGTCGGTCTGTTCGCCGTAATAGGCAACAGAGACGCTCCAGCTGGCGTTCGAGTACACGTTGTTGATCGTGCCGTCCGATGTGAAGGTCGAGTCCTCGTTGAAACCAGCATCCACCAGCGCGCTGGCGAAGCTCTCGACGAAGCCGGCGCCGTCGCCTGCGACCGTGCCGATGACCGTGAACGCCTGCTCGGTGTCGGACCCGATGACCGCGGCGCTGGTGATCGCCAGACCATCCGGCTCGGGGATCTCGCTCGGCCACTCGTCGGGGAGTTCGGTGGTGGAACCCGAGCTGAAACTGCCGGCTTCGCTTTCGATGGAGACCTCGCCGGTCTCGGCGTCGATGTTGCCGGTGACCACGGAGCCGTCAGCGTCGGTGACGACGAGGTTGCCGTCCTCGTCGATCGACATGCCGCCCTCCTCGGTCTGCATCGAGAAGCCACCATCGCCGTTCAGGTCGAGATCGACGTCGCCTCCGCCCTGCGATTCGACGAGTTGTTCGAGGCCGGCCTCGGAGGCGCTGTCGCACGCGGTGAACGTGAGGGCGAACCCGGCGAGGCCGAGCATGATCAGAGGTCGGCGAGCAGTTCCGGGTTGCATGAGCGAACTGTACGACTTCGTGAGGATGAGATGCCAGGATGAAGACATGAGTGGTCCCCTTCGTCTGACGTTCGTGCAGTCCGCCAGTCGAGTCGACCAGCTCCCCGAGTCGCCCGCCGAGGTCGCCTTCGTCGGACGCTCCAATGTCGGCAAGTCGTCGCTGGTGAACGCGCTCGCCAACCGCAAGCAGCTCGCCCGAGTGTCGAACACCCCCGGCCGCACGCAGCTGATCAACATGTTCGAGGTCGAGAGCAAGCGGCCCGAGATCGCCACCATGGTCGACCTACCCGGGTACGGGTTCGCGAAGGCGGCGAAGAGCATCAAGCGCGACTGGCCCGAGATGATCGAGGGCTATCTCCTCGAACGAGCCAACCTCTCGATGGTGTTCGTGCTGGTCGATGGCCCGATCGGCCCGACCAAGCTCGACACCCAGATGCTCGACTGGTTGCGCTACAACGGCGTCCCGCACACCGTGGTGGCCACCAAGTTCGACAAGGTGAAATCGTCGAAGCGGGTGACACGGAAGAAGGAACTGGCCGAAGGGTGCCAGCTCGACCAGGGCGACATCGTGTGGGTCAGCGCCGCGAAGGGCGACGGCATCGACGCCCTACGTTCGCTCGTGCGAACCTGGGTGGGCTGAGTTCGTTAGCGTCGAGCCCATGTCGCTCGCTGCTCTGCCGTCCGTCTCGATCACCGGAACGGGATTGTTCACGCCGCCCGAGTCGGTCAGCAACGCCGAGCTGGTGGCGTCGCTCACCGAGGCGGTGTTGAAGTGGAACGCCGAGCACGCCGAGGAGATCGCCAGCGGCGACGCCCTCGAGCGGGCGGTGCCCGACGAGGAGTTCATCCTCAAGGCGTCGGGGATCGAGCGGCGGTACGTGATGGAGAAGTCCGGTGTGCTCGACCCGGCACGGATGCGCCCACGCCTCGAGACGCGCAGCGAGGACCAGCTCGGTATCCAAGCCGAGATGTCGATGCCGGCGATCCACGAGGCGCTCGCCCAGGCAGGTCGCCAACCGCGTGACGTCGACGCGGTGATCGTCGGTTGTTCCAACCTGCAGCGCGCCTACCCGGCCGTGGCGATCGAGATCCAGGACGCGCTCGGCGCCGAGGGCTGGGGCTACGACATGAACGTCGCGTGTTCGTCGGCCACTTTCTCCATCCAGGCAGCCGTCGACGCACTGCGCAACGGGTCGGCGAACTGCGTGGTCGTCGTGAACCCCGAGATCACCTCGGGGCACAACAACTTCGAGATGCGTGACTTCCACTTCATCTTCGGCGACGCCTGCACGGCGCTCGTGCTCGAACGCACCGCCGACGCCACGGCGCCGGACCAGTGGGAGGTCCTCGGCACCAAGTTGGTCACGAAGTTCTCGAACAACATCCGCAACGACTTCGGGTTCCTGAACTCGTCCGAGGTCACCGAGCGCGACCCGCAGGAACTCGTGTTCCGCCAGAACGGCCAGATGGTGTTTCGGGAGGTGTGCCCGATGGTGGCCGCCCACATCACCGATCATCTGGCGCAACTCGACCTCGCTGCCGACGACGTACGCCGCTTCTGGCTGCACCAGGCCAACCTGAAGATGAACCAGCTGATCGCCAAGGGCGTGCTCGGGCGGCTGCCGACCGACGACGAAGCCCCGGTGATCCTCGACGAGTTCGCCAACACCAGCTCGGCCGGTTCGGTCATCGCGTTCCACCGCCACCGCGACGACCTTTCGTCGGGTGACATCGGGGTGCTGTGTTCGTTCGGTGCCGGCTACTCCGTCGGCAGCGTCATCCTCCGCCGCCGCTGAGTGCTTCACGGGGTGGTTCACTTGAGGCCGTGAGCTTTCACGTCGGTGTCGACTCGATCTGGACGTGGGATCACTTCTTCCCGCTGTACGGCGAACCCGACCCCGACCACTTCGAGGGATGGACGATCCTCACGGCGATGGCCGCCGACACCGAGCGAGCCAAGCTCGGGATGCTGGTCACGTGCAACAGCTACCGCAACCCCGAATTGCTCGCCGACATGGCACGCACGCCGACGCTTGGAACTCGTTCGGGCCACCCGAGACGTTCGCCCACAAGAATTCGGTGCTCGACAACTGGTGCGCCGAGATCGGGCGCGACCCCGCAGAGATCGAGCGCACGGTGGCCATCAGCCCTGACGACGTCGATCAACTCGGCGCGTTCCTCGAAGCCGGCGCCACCCACATCATCGTGATGACCGGCCACCCCTTCGACCTGGGCGCCGTCGAGACGCTGATCGCCCGTCGCGACGCCTGAGCGTGGTCGGTCAACGGGGAGCGTTGACGCGCACGAAGTCGTCGAGCACGCGGTCGGCGTACGCGCGCTCGAACTCGTCGCTCGACATGAAGCGGGCGAACAAGAAGCTGCCGACGATCGAGGCCAAGCTGCGTTGGACGTCGATGTCGGCGCGGAGTTCGCCACGCTCGATCGCCCGTTCGAATGCGACCCGGAATGCCTGTTCGAACAGGGCAGCGAATTCGTCACGGACCGAGACCACCGCGGCGTCGTGGAGTGCCCGCTCCATCAGGTTGGCGATCATCGGCGCCCGCTGATCGTCGATCAGGTCGGCGACCAGGTGCTCGCAGAGTGTGTCGAGATCGGTGCGGATCGGGCCGGTGAGGACGCTCTCGTCGGGCGTGAAACGTCCCACCGAATCGATCGTCGTCCGGAGGAGATCTTCCCGAGTGGGCCAGTGGTTGTAGACCGTGGTCCGGCTGACGTTCGCAGCCGCAGCGACGTTGGCGTGGGTGATTGCACCCGGTCCCTCGCTGACCAGCAGGTCGGAAGCGGCATCGATCACGGCGGCGCGCGTGCGCTCGACTCGTGGGTCGTCGCTACGGGGAGCGCTGAGCGCGTCGGAGGAGGTGGTCATGAGGTGGTGCGAGGTGTGGACCGAGTGGTGTGTCGTGCGACACGTTGCCGGGACATTCGTTGCGTTTGATCATTCTATTGGTCAGAATGTCCAGTAATGAACATGACGTCCACTTCCCCTCAGGACGCGTCGGAACAGCCCGACGATGCCGACCGCCCCGGCGAGCCTCGTCTCACCTCTCACGTTCCCCTCGAGGTGCCCGACTCTGCATGGGGCGAGCTCGGCCGGTTCAGTTTCCGTCGCCGCTGGCTCGTCCTCGGCGCATGGGTGACCGCACTCGTCACCGTGTTCGTGCTCGTCGGCACGATCGGCGCGTCGAGCGACAGTTCGTTCTCGATCCCCGACTCGGAGTCGAAGAGTGGCTTCGACACACTCGACGCGTACTTCGGCGGCGCCGGGAGTGGACGTTCGGGCACCGTCATCTTCCGCGCCGAGCAGGGCGTAGACGACCCCGAAGTCCGAGCAGCGATGACCGCACTCTTCGACGAGGTCGGCGCACTCGAGGGCGTCACACTCACCAGCCCGTACTCGCCGCAGGGCCAAACGCTCGGCTTCGTCGCCAGCGAGGGACCGCTGGCCGGCCAGGTCGCCTACGCGCAGATCGATCTGTCCGTGAACCTCAGCGAGACCCAGACCGGTGAGATCGGCGCCGAGATCGCCGACCTGGAGCCGACCACCATCGATGGCCTGCAGGTCGAAATCGGTGGCCAGGCGCTCGGCGGGTTCGAGCCGCCCAAATCCGAACTGATCGGCCTCGGGTTCGCGATCGTCATCCTGATCCTGTCGTTCGGCTCGGTGCTCGCGATGGGCCTGCCGATCGGTGTCGCACTGTTCGGCGTCGGTATCGGTGCCGGCATCATCACGCTGCTGTCGAACGTGATGTCGGTGCCCGATTTCGCCGTCACGCTCGGCGCCATGATCGGCATCGGAGTCGGCATCGACTACGCGCTCTTCATCGTGACGCGGTTCCGAGAGGGTCTCAAGGCGGGGCTCGACCCCGAACAGGCCACCGTGGTGGCGCTCGACACCGCTGGTCGAGCCGTCGTGTTCGCCGGGTTCACCGTGGTGATCTCGCTGCTCGGCATGTTCATCATGGGCTTGTCGTTCATCAATGGTCTCGCCACCGGCGCGGCCGTCACCGTGTTGGTCACGATGGTCGCCTCGGTGACCCTGCTGCCCGCCCTACTCGGATTCGCCCAACGCAGGGTCCAGGTCTCGCGCTGGCGCGGGATCATCGCTGCGGGACTGGTGGCAATGGCGCTGGTCGGTGCCGGGCTCAGCATCCAACCACTGCTGCTCGGCGCACCGCTGGCCGTCGTGGTGATGCTCGCATCGTTCGCCGTGGCCCCACTCCGCAAAGAACTCCCGCCCCGCAAGGAGAAGCCGCTCCGCCAGACGTGGGCATACAAGTGGAGCCGCTTCGTCCAGCACCGCCCGTGGCCGATCGCGATCGCCACCACGCTGTTCCTGCTGTTGATGGCCGTGCCCGTGCTCGGGCTGCGCCTGGGATTCTCCGACGAGAGCAACTTCGCCGAAGGCACCACCACGCGAGAGGCCTACGACCTCACGAGCGAGGCCTTCGGCGCCGGCACCAACGGCCCGTTGCTGCTCACCGCCGAGCTGACCTCGCCTCAGGACTTCCAGGTGCTGGCCGAGCTGACTGCCTCGCTCGCGGCCACCGAGGGTGTCGCCGACGTGATCGGCCCGATTCCCGACACGGGCGATCCCACCACTGCCGAAGCGGCGATCATCCGGCTCACTCCGACCACGGGACCGCAGGACGAGGCCACGGCCAACCTGGTGAACTCGCTGCGCGACGGCATCGTGCCATCGGCGACCGAGGGCACCGATCTGGTGGTCAACGTGTCGGGCTCGGTTGCTGCGAACATCGACTTCAGTGCGTACCTCGCCGAGCGGATCCCGTTCTTCTTCGCCGCAGTACTCACGCTGTCGTTCCTGTTGTTGATGATGGTGTTCCGATCGGTGCTCGTGCCGCTCAAGGCGGTCATCATGAACATGCTCTCGATCGGCGGCGCGTACGGCATCGTGGTCGCGGTGTTCGGCTGGGGCTGGGGCGCGTCGTTCTTCAACACCGCCGGCGGCCCGATCGAGCCGTTCCTGCCGATGATGATGTTCGCGATCGTCTTCGGGCTGTCGATGGACTACGAGGTCTTCCTGCTGTCACGGGTGAAAGAGGAGTTCGACCGCACGGGTGACCCGAAGGGCTCGGTGGCCGACGGCCTGGCCGCCACCGCCCGAGTGATCACCGCAGCCGCTGCGATCATGATCGTGGTGTTCGCCGGGTTCGTGCTCGAGGACAACCGCATCATCAAGATGTTCGGACTCGGGCTCGCTTCGGCGGTGTTCCTCGACGCCACATTCGTTCGCATGTTGTTGGTGCCCGCAACGATGGAGTTGCTCGGCGCCAAGAACTGGTGGTTGCCGAAGTGGCTCGACCGGATCCTGCCCACCCTCAATGTGGAAGGCGGCACGCACACCAGCGCGATCGCCCTCGCCCACGAAGAGGAGCAGCGCGAGAACGAAGAACGCGACAAGCAGCTCGTCGACGCCTGACGACAAGATCTTTCCGAATCGAGAACGGTCGGGGAACGATCTGAGACACCGTTTCCGCTGCGCATCGACAGCCGTACGTTGAGGTGATGAGTTGGATTCGTCGAAATCTCAAGGTCGTGCTCCCGCTGAGCGTGGTGGTGCTCGCAGGCGCCGCCTTCCTCGCGTTCGGTGTGTTCGGCGTGCAGACATTGTTCATCGATGACGAGGTCGATGAGGATGGCCCGGTCTTCGCCTCGGGCGTTGCGGCCGCTCCCGACGACACGATTGCACCCGTCGTCACCGAAGCTCCCGTCGTCGCTGCACCGACGGACACCCTGGCGCCGGACCCCGCCGAGGCTCCAGGTGTCACCGAAGCTCCTGTCGTGACGGAGCCTGCAGCCCCGCAGATCGCGACGCTCGCCGAGGGCACCTTCATCGCGCGGGGCCGATACAGCGGCGAGGGCAACGCCACCGTGCTCAACGACGGCAGCGAGCAGCGGTTCCTCCGGTTCGAGAACTTCTCGACCGACAATGGCCCCGACCTACGGGTGTACCTCTCCAACTCGGACGCCAACGCCGACGGCGGCACGTTCGATGACGACTTCATCGACCTCGGTGTGCTCACGGGCAACATCGGCGACCAGAACTACGAGATCCCGGTCGGTGTCGACCTCAGCGTCTACGACACCGTGGTCGTGTGGTGCGTCCGTTTCTCGACACCGTTCACCGCTGCCGATCTCGCTCGTGCCTGAACAGCTACCGGGCGCCGAAGCTCATCGCTCCGCTCGCCGGGCGCAGTGCTTCGATCGGGTCTCGGACGTCGTCGATGTAGCCGAGGGCGTAGGCGCCGATGCGGTAGCCCATCAGGCGCAGCAGATCGTCGGGCAACGTCGCGGCGATGTCGGACGGAACCGAGAGGTATTGGTTCTCCTCTTGGCGCAACCACCCCACGTTGTAGGTGATGTTGAGTCCCATGCGGGTGTCGTCGGAGGTGTTGGCGCCGCCTCCGTGGTACACCTTGCCCGTGTAGAGCAGGCACGAGCCCGATCGAGATCACCTGGGTGACATGCAGTTGGTAGCTCTGCGCCCGGTGCAGCAGCTTCTCGGTCACGCCCAAGATGGTCGGATGCTGGATGAGCGCCCGACTCGACGGTGACCGGGCGACGAGGGCTCCGGTCCGCTTGGTGTGGCGTCCGGAGAAGTCGTCGCTCCCCGGTGGTGTCGCGTCGATGAACGGCGCCATCTCGGCCTTGATCGCGTCGATCTGCTCGATGCTCGCCAGGTCGTCGATGATCACGGCGGCATCGCGGTGCAACACCTCGTGGATCTCCTCGACATCGGCGGTGGCAGGCAGGTGCACGACGCTCATGGCGCGACGGTAGTGATCACGAATGCCAGACATGAGTGTCGAGCGCCGTCGACAGCTGCGAGACTCGCCAGCGTGTCGACGATCATCGAAACCCGGGGACTGGTGATGCAGTTCGCGTCGACCCGAGCGCTCGACTCGCTCGACGTCTCGATCCCGAGCGGCGTCACCGGCCTCGTCGGCGCGAACGGCGCCGGTAAGACCACCTTGATCTCACTGGTGCTGGGCCTGCTGGCGCCCACCGCCGGCTCGATCACGGTCCTCGGTCTCGACCCTGCCCGCAGCGGCCCGGAACTGCGAGCGAAGATCGGCTACGGCCCCGAGCGCAACGTGTTCCCCGATGATCTGCGTGCGTACGACTTCGTGCGCCACCTCGCCGAAGTCAAGGGCCTGCCCCGCGACGAAGCCCGCAGCCGGGCGAGCGATTCGCTCTACCTGGTCGGTCTCGGAGAGGAGCGGTTCCGCGCCCTGGGCACGATGTCCACTGGTCAGCGCCAGCGGGTCAAGCTCGCCCAGGCCATCGCCGCCGACCCACGCCTGATCGTGCTCGACGAACCGACCGACGGCCTCGACCCGGTGCAGCGCGACGAGATGTTGAACATCATCGTGCAGGTCAACCGCAACTTCGGGATCGACGTGATGCTGTCGTCGCACGTGCTCGAAGAAGTCGAGCGAGTCTGCGACCACGTGATCGCCCTGTCCGAAGGCAAGCTGATCGTGCAGGGTGCCATGGCCGATCTGGCCGGCGCGTCGGGCGGGATCGAACTCGAACTGGTGGAGATCGTCGACCGACCCACATCGATCGACGACGTCGTCGCACTGCTCGTCGCCGGCGGTGCCGGCGTGCGTCGCAACGGCACGATCCTGTCGGTCAACGGCCCGTCCGACGACGAGCTGTTCGACCTCGCAGCTCGAAGCATCGCGTCCACCGGCGCCCGGTTGCGGCGTCTCGGCCAGCACCGCCGGACCCTCGACGACATCTTCTCCACCGACGCGCCGACGTCGTCCGGTGGATACATCCCGACGACCGGCGGCGGACGATGAACATGCCGGGGCGCGGCGACGCGCAGATCGTCGAGCGTGGGTTCCAGCGCTACGAGGGCCGTCGTTCCGGTGTGCCCGGCGCCATCCGCAGCGTGAGTTGGGAGAGCATTCGCGCCACGCTCGGCCTGGGACGCCCTGCCCGCTACAAGATCTTCCCGGCGATCGCCATCGTCATCGCCTACCTGCCGGCAGTGGTGTTCATCGGCATCGCCGTGCTCATCCCCGGCGACATCATCGACCCGCAGGAAGTCGCCGACTACCCGAGCTACTACGGCTTCATCAGCCTCGCGATCATCTTGTTCACCGCGCTCGTCGCACCCGAGGTATTGGTGTCCGACCGGCGTAACGGCATGCTCGCGATGTACCTGTCGACGCCGCTCGACCGACGCACCTACCTGCTCGCCAAAGGTCTCGCCGTCACGGCGATGCTCGGCCTGGTCACCTTGCTGCCGCCGGTGCTGGTGCTGATCGGCTACTCGGTGAACGGTGCCGGCCCCGACGGCTTCGGTTCCTGGATGGGCACGTTCGCTCGTATCGTGCTGTCGGGCGCGGCCATCTCGGCGCCGCTCGCCGCGGTGTCGATGGCGGCGTCGAGCCTCACCGACCGTCGTGCGTTCGCGGCGATCGGCATCGTGATGATGATCCTCGCCACGCCGATCCTGGCCACTGCGCTCGTCGACGGTGCCGAGCTCTCGCCGTACATCCGGCTGATCGATCTGTTCTCGGTGCCGTTCGAGTCGGTGTTCCGTATCTTCGGTGACCTGGGCAACTTCCCGGAGGTCGCCACGTGGGCGGTGTACGCCGGCAACCTCGCGTGGGTCACCGGGGGTCTCGCCATCGTGTGGTGGCGGTACTCGAAGCTGGTGATCGCCCGATGAGCGAACTGCCACCACCGACCATGGCCACGCTTGTGCCCCCGGCGCCACTCGCGCCCGGACACACCCACGTCAGGCCGCCCGTTCAGACGGGCATGATCGCGGTCGACGTCGTGTCGAAGTTCTTCGGCTCCGTCGTCGCGGTGAGCGACGTCAGCTTCGGCATCGATCAGGGCGTCACCGCCCTGCTCGGCCCGAACGGTGCCGGCAAGTCGACGTTGTTCCGGATGCTGTGCGGGCTCACGCCTCCCTCGCGTGGGTCCGTGTCCGTGCTCGGCGCCGACCCTCGCACCGACCGCGATGTACGTGGTCGGCTGTCGCTCGTGCCGCAGCAGGACGCACTGTTCGACCATCTGAGCGCCAGCGAGTTCCTCGGGTTCGCCGCCCGCACCCATGCGATCACCAACCCGGAAGCTGCCGCTGCCCGGGCGCTCGGGCTCGTCGACCTGGCCGATGTGGGTGCGAAACCGGTCGGCCAATTCTCCAAGGGGATGCGCCAACGAGTGAAGGTCGCAGCGGCCCTCGTCAACGACCCCGAGGTGCTGATCCTCGACGAACCACTCACCGGCCTCGACCCGGTGCAGCGTCGCCACATGATCACCCTGTTCCATCAACTCGGCGACGAGGGCCGCTGCGTGCTCGTGTCGAGCCACGTCCTCGACGAAGTCGCCAAGATCGGGTCGCGGATCCTGGTGATCGCCCAGGGCCGTCTGGTCGCGAGCGGCGACTACCGCGACCTGCGCGAACTGATGGACGACCGCGCCCACCGGATCCGCGTCGGGGCATCCGATCCCCGCCGGCTGGCGAGCGCACTCGTCGAACGAGGGTTGGTGAGCGGGCTGTCGATCGACGATCGCAACGTGTTGGTCGACACACTCGACGTCGATGCGTTCGGCCGGCAGGTCGCCGCTCTCAGCGTGGAACTCGGTGTGCGCCTCACCGAGGTGAGCCCGCTCGACGACGACCTCGAATCGGTGTTCAAGTACCTCGTGGAGGGCCGATGACCGCGACCGACGCCCCGCGCACCACCCCGCGCATCACGCGCCACGTCGCACCGCTCGCGGCGATTGCGTTGACCTACCGGGTGGTGCTGCGCCAGCTCACGAGCCGGTCGCGGATCATCGGGCTCACACTGTTGGCGATGATCGCGCCGGTTTCCGGTTTCGCGCTCGGCAGCTCCGACGCATCGCTCGACGATGCCGTGCGACTCGTCGCCAGCGTGGGTCTCGGCCTGGTGCTGCCGGTCGTGTCTCTCGTGTTCGCTGGCGCCGCCATCGGCGACCTGCGTGACGACAAGACGCTCGTGTACCTGTGGTTGCGGCCGATGGACCGCTGGCCGATCGTGGTCGGTGCTGCGCTCGCCGCCGGCACGCTCATCGCACCGATCACGCTCATCCCGATCGTCGCCGCGGCGATCCTGACCGGCGCGGGCAACGGCATCGTGGGAGCGACGTTGCTGGCGAGCGTCGTCGGCCTGATCGCGTACGTGTGCGTGTTCACGCTGTTGGGGGTGTGGTTGAAGCGGTTCATCGTGTGGGGCCTGGCCTACGTGCTGATCTGGGAGGGATTCATCGCGCAGGCCGGTGGCGGCGTTGCACGCGTTGCGCTGCGTGGCTACACCCGATCGATCCTCGTCGAGCAGACCGGCGTCGATCTGCGCTTCGCCGGGTTCTCGCTCGTGATGTCGATCATCGTCCCGCTCGCCATCGCCGTGGCCGCGCTCGCCATCGCGTCCTGGCGCCTGTCCAGCCAAGACATCGACTGACCGTCACACGGTGAACTGTCACACCGTGCCGGGCCTGATGTGACACCTCCGTCACAGATGCCGGGCCTGGCGTGACGTCGTGACCGGGTGGATCGTCCCGCCGGTGGTGCACACTGCTCTGATGTCGCCGACAGACCATGCTGCACTCGATGAGCCGTCGGTGAATAGTGCGTCGGGGGCATTCCCGACGCAACCTGTGGATCGGCGCCCATGCACTGGCAGCGGGGGCGATCGTGCTGATGGCCTGCTCGTCGGGGGAACCGAATGGCAATGCCGCGAACGTGGGCACGCTGTCCACCGTTGCCGACACAGTGACGGGGCCGTCGTCGGTGGTGACGGCGGCACCGTCGAGCACCGACAGCAGTGAGCCGCTCGCGTTCCAGGGCATCTCGTTCAGTAGCGAGGTGATGCCGATCCTGGAAGCCAGCTGCGCGGCCTAGTCCGCCGACGGTCACCTCGTGTCCGGCGAGTTGGCCTTCACCGTCGGTGATCCGGCTCAGAGTGGCGGCGGGGCGCGTCGATGGATTGCCGCCGTTGCCGCAGTGATCGCGACGCTGTCCGTTGCCGCAGCGGCCACGATCGTTCGCCGCAGTCGAACTCGCGCCACCCGTTTGACGGAACTGTCACACGGTGCCGGGCCTAACGTGACACCATGACCCGGCTACTGCGTCTCGGCCACCAGTTGTCGGCGCGCATCGAGGGTGACCCGGTCTCAGCGGCGGTCCGTGCCGAAGAACTCGGCTTCGACATCGTGTTGGCAGCGGACCATGTGGGGCCCGGGTGGGCGCCGATGCCGACGTTGTCGGCGGTCGCCGCAGCCACGACTCGCATCCGCCTCGGCACGCTGGTGCTCAACAACGACATGCGCAACCCGGTGCAGCTCGCGTGGGAGGCCTCCACGATCGACCGGCTCTCGGGCGGGCGGTTCGAGCTGGGGCTCGGCGCCGGGCACACACCCGCTGAATACGACGCCACCGGCATCGAATGCTCGGCGCCGGCCGGCCGCAAGCGTCGTCTCGCCGAGAGCGTCGAGATCATCCGCGATCTCCTCGACGGCAAGTCGGTCGACCACGACGGCCAGCACCATCGCCTCACCCGCGCCCGCATCGATCGCTCCGAGCAGGAGCACCTCCCGATCCTGGTCGGCGGCAACGGTGCAGCGCTGCTCGGCCACGCCGGTCGCCACGCCGACATCGTCGGCCTCCAAGGCCTCGGCCGTGCCCGCGAGGATGGCCACAGCCACGAGGTGAAGTGGTCGACCGAGCGTCTCGATGAGCAGATCGAGCAGGTGCGCGTCGGTGCCGGGGCACGATTCGACGACATCGAGTTCAACTCGATGGTGCAGGTGGTCCAGATCACCGACGATCGTGAGGCGGCGCTCGCCAAGGTGGTCGAACGGGTGCAGGGGTTGACAATGGACGATGCGGCGTCAACGCCCTACCTGTTGATCGGCACCGTCGACGAGATCGTGTTGCACATGATGACGTGCAACGAGCGATGGGGCATCGGCTACTTCGCCGTGCGCGAACTCGACGACTTCGAACCCGTGATGCGGGCGTTGCGATGACGTATCGCTCCGACCGACACGGATGCAGCAATGGTCGAAACTGCGCCACCCGATCCGAGCGGAGGGATCAGCGAGACGGCACTCGTGTACGGCGTGCTCGTACGTGAGGGCGACTGTTTGCTCCTGCGAGCGGGCGCCCAGGTAGAGGTGCCGGTGTGGCAGAGCGGCACCACGTGGGATCCGACTGCCGGCGAGGTGATCCTGCCCGACGGTGGGCGGGTGAGCCTCGGTGACGAGATCGAGGCGGGTGGCGGGGCCGTCCGGGCGGCGGACTGATCCGGGAGGTGTCGAGCCCGGAGGGCCGCAAGCTCGCCGAGCGGTGTGCTCGCACCACCGGATCCGGCGTGTTCGTGATCCAGAGTCCGGTCGACGTGATCGTCGACGCACCGTAGGGTGAACGCAGGAGGTGTCGACATGACATCGAACGAAACGAACGGGACCACGAACGCCGACCGCACCCGCTGGTGGATGTTCTGGCGCTGGACACCCAGGGCCTACCGTGGTCGGCGCGATCGGCTTTCACAGCAGGCCCAAGGCGACTCGGCGAACTACGGGATGCGCAGCGGTCTCTGACCACCTGAGGTGTTCAGTGGGTGGCGACGCAGAACTCGTTGTCTTCGGGGTCGGCGAGTGTGGTCCACACCATGCCGTATTCGTGTTTGTCGTGGACGACCGTGGCGCCGAGCCCGACGAGTCGCTCGCCCTCCGCGGCCCGGTCGGTGGCGTTCATGTCGAGGTGCCCCCGGTTCTTCGCCGTCTTGCCCTCGGGCACCTGGATGAACATCATCATCGGGTCGCCGTCACCGCCCGGGATACGGGCGAAGAACTCGCTGGCGGCCATCTCGCCCTCGTGATCCACGGGGCGGCCGACGGCGCCCGACCAGAACTCGGCCACGGTGAGGGCGTTGGAACAATCGAAGGTGATGGCGGCAACGTGCACGGTCATCGCAACAGCTTGCCCACGCAGCTGTGAGGCGCCGGAGCGGATACCGCTCAGGCGGCGGCGCGGGTCTTGCGGAGAATCGGGTCCACCAGGCCGAGCGACTTGTCGGCCAGTTTCATCACCCGACCGGCCGCGCCGGGGGTGGTGCTGTCGACCAGGTTGCCCATCACGGCGAGCGTGATGTTGGCGATCGCGTTCGTGCTCACCGACAGCCGCAGCCCCGGCTTGAGGATCCAGGGGTGGCCGATCAGGAACGAGAAGCGTCGCCCCGTCCGCAGGAACGCATCGAAGCGATCGCCGACGAGCTGGTCGTAGCGGACCGGGGCCGTTGCCGGATCGTCGAGGAACAGGTCTGCGGCGAGCATCCCCGATTCGAGGCCGTAGTCGATGCCCTCGCCGTTCATCGGGTTGACGAGCCCTGCGGCGTCACCGATCGCCACCCAGCCATCGCCGTGGCGGCGCTGTGTGGACATCGGCAGGCGCCACGCCCGCGGGCGTTCGAGGTTGGGGCCGAGGTCCCAGTCGTCCTGCACCAGATGGCGGTACGACTGGAGCAGCGTGTTGAGGTTGAGCTTCTTGAAGCCCTTCATGGTCGACAGTGCGCCCACGCCGATGTTCACGGTGCCATCACCGGCCGGGAACATCCAGCCGTACCCGGGGATGGCGGTGCCGTTCTCGTCCTTGAGTGACAGGCACGCTTCGAGGTGTACGTCGGTGTGGCGCGGCGTGGCAGCGTAGGTGCGGATGGCGAGCCCGAACGGCTCGTCGGGCACCCGGTCGGCGCCGAGCTTGCGGGCCACTGCGCCTTGCGCGCCGGCAGCGATCACGGTGAGTCCAGCATCGAACCGATGGCCGTTCGCCTCGACGCCGGTGACGCGACCGTTGTCGTCGATCACGGGAGTCGCTTCGGTCTCGAACACGATCTCGGCACCTGCTTCGACGGCGGCGTCCATCAGTGCGGCGTCGAGTCGGCGGCGCGGCCACACCGCACCATGATTCGGGAACTTGTCGGTGGTCGGCCAGTCGAGTTCGCGCACCTGCTTGCCGGCGATCATTCGCAGCCCGCGGATGAGGTGGGCGTCGTCGAGCGGGATCTTCAGTTCGTTCAACGCGCCGACGGCTCGCGGGGTGAGGCCGTCGCCGCACACCTTGTCGCGCCCGTACGCGGCCTTCTCGAATACGACGACATTCGCGCCGGAGCGGGCGGCCTGGATCGCCGTCGCCGCGCCAGCAGGTCCGGCGCCGATGACTGCGATGTCGACTCGTTGCGAACTCACGCCTCCACGCTGCCGGAACCCGGCGAGAAAAGCACCGTCGAGCGCCCGAAGTCACCCTCCAATCCACACCCCATCCACGCCCCATTCACGTTTGCGTTGCATTCCGGGTGGACCGACCCACCGAAAACCTCTCGCAAACGTGGAGGGAGCGCTCCGATCTCGTTTGTGCAACGGAAATCTGGGGGGGGTGGATGGTGGGCGGTGCGGATTGGGGGAGTCGGAGTTCGGGGAGGGTGGGCAACGATGTCGGTGATGGGAACACCGACATCGACGAGCGAGCACGACGTAACGCTGTTGACGATCTACGACGACGCAATGACCGAGGTCTTCGTCCACCTCTGGGCCCGATGGGCGCTGCAGGGGTGCGTCATCAGCAGCGCTGACGCCCTCCGATGGCTCGGCCCGTCGACCCGAGCATCCACCGCATGGCGCCGACGACGGCGAGAATGATCCCGATGCTGTAGATGATCGGGATGCTGAGAACGGCCCCGACGACGATGAGAAGGAGTCAGAGAAGAAGAAGAAACATGACGTCGCTGATTTCGCGGTGAAATCTTCGTGGTGGGAATAGGGCCGGTACCGATGGTCTCAGCGGACCTCGGTCTCCTCGACGACGTGCTGGCCATCGGGTGACACGTGGCGTTCGCTGCGCATCCGGTTCCTGGTCATCGACATCATTCCGGCGCCCTGGATTGCGCCTGCGACGATCGCAATGGCGCCACCGCCCATGATTATCTGCCCGAGCACCTGCAGGTCGACGCCGTCAACGACGGTATTCACCGCGAATGCAATGACGGCGCCGATCACGACGAGAAAGATTCCGAGTCCTACGAGCATTGTGTTCCTCCAGTGTCTGTGGCACCGGGCGGCGCCCCTCAGAGAGAGAATTGACCGTCGGCTGCCCGATTGAAACATCCTCGGTCGTGTGGTCGCGCCCGGCGAGATCCAGATGTGGTCCACCGTGTTCTGACGGCGCGACAAGGTGCTGCTGTCGACCACCGGAGCCGAGTCGAACGAGGCGGCGATCCGGATGGCCGAGATGGTCACCGGAGGCTGGCCGGGCTCGCTGAACTGCGTGATCGTCACGACTGCGTGGGCAACGTGCGTGGAAGCGGCCTACTCGTGGGGGTCGAGATCGTGGCCGACGAGGAATCGGAGAAGCCGAGCTCGGAGGTCGACGCGGCGATCACGCGACGATGCATGGAACTCGGCCTGTCGATGAACATCGTCGACCTGCGCGGCATGGGCGGCGTCTTCCGCATCGCCCCACCGCTCACCATCACCGACGACGAACTCGACCTGGGCTTGTCGATGCTCGACCAGGCCATCGCCGACGTCGCCGACGTCGCCGGCTGAGCCTGGTTCGGCCTTGCCGCATTCATCCCGGTCGCATCCACCAAGCGCGGCCGGCATCGCCTGGGGCAACCCGAGTTGCATAACGTTGCCCCATGACCGATCAGGTGCTTGCGCCCGCCGACGTGTTCTGTCGCGCCACGCTGAACTTCGCTGCCCGCAGCGGCGAGTTCGTCGCCGAGCCGACGGAACTCGACATCCTCGATGGTCGCGCCGCCGATCTGCCGGGGTGGGAATCCTGCGGGTTCGAACTGCGCTCGCACCCCACTGCTGCATCGAGCTGGGATGACGACGAACTCGCCGCCGTGCACCATCAGGAGATGGAGGAGCTGGCGCGCGAGTTGACGGGCTGTGACGTGGCGCTCGTGTCGAACCACATCAAGCGCGGACCCGAACACGCCGCACAACACCAGGACCTGGCACCGATCGCCTTCGTGCATTCCGACTTCGCCGCTGGCTACGACGACTTGGCCCGACGTTCGTACGAGCAATCCGATCGAGAGGGCTCGATGCGGGCGCTCGAACGCAACGGTGTCACCGCATCCGACGTCGCCGCAGCGAAGCGGCTCGTGATCCTCCAGTTCTGGCGCAACACCGGCCCGGCGAAGATGGACTTCCCCTTGGCTTTCTGTGACGCCCGAACGGTGACCCCCGCCGACACCCGTCCCATCCCGGTCACCGACTACGCCGGCTCCGGGTTCGACTTCGAGGCGCTGGCCGTGCTCGGCCCGACCGATGCGTCGCCGTACCGGTGGTACGCATTCCCCGAACTGCAGTCCGACGAGACGGTCGCCTTCCGCACCTATGACACCGACCTCGTTGCTCGAGGCGAGACGTGGTTCACGCCCCACTCCGCGTTCCGTGACCCCGAGGTCGAGATCGGCCGACCAGCCCGGTCGAGCATCGAACTCCGGGCGATCTGCCTCTACGAATAGACCGACCCGGTGGAGCCGCGGTCACTCGTCGCCGAGCAGGATCGTTCGTAGCTCTGCCATCGTGTCGAACACGATCGCGCCGGTTGCTCGAAGGTCGTCACGCTGGCTGAGCCCGCCGGCGAAGGCGTAGCGCGTCGTCCCCGCGGCGACCGCTGCGTGGCATCCGTTGACGCTGTCCTCGATCACCACGCAGCGGTTCGGCTCCATGCCCATTGACCGTGCTGCGTGGAGAAACAGGTCGGGCCATGGCTTGCCGCGCTCGACCTCGGAGCCCGAGTAGATGCGGCCCTCGAACAGCTCGTGGAGGCCGGTGGGTCCGAGGGTGAGGTCCATCTTGCGGTGACTTCCACTCGACGCGATGCACGTCGGCACTGCTCGTCGGTGGAGCACCTCGATCAGTTCGCGCACGCCGTAGCCGTCGAAGAGCACCAGTCCGACGTCACCACAACTCGACGCGCTCGTCCTACGCGACACCGCCGGATTCGGCGCGCCGGGACCGAACGCCGACCCGACCCTCGTCGGCGAGGCGTTGGCGGCCCTCCGCGCACAGTTTCCCCGTCTCGAACGGGTGAGCGATCTGTACTTCGACGACGAGAACGTCTGGCTGACGATCGTCGAACCGAACACGCGCAACCTGTCGCGCAGCGTGCTCTGGTTGAGATCGTCGGATCTCTACATCGGTGAGGAGGACTACGTCGAGGAAGCGGAGGAGAACTCGACGTATCCGATCAGCGACGTCGATGTCGACGCGATCACCGCGCTCGTCGACGGGCTCGCCGTGCGCTACCCGTCGGTGCAGATCGACTTGCCCCGACTGGACGTCGGGCTCTCCTACGACCTCGGGCTCTCGTGGCGACTGGACCTCGTGGACGTTCGCAGCACGCTGGCGACGATCTTCGCCGACCTCGATGGAACCATCACGGCGGTGGATCAGGGTTCATGAACGCTGTCCGTCGAGTTCCGGCCGTCGTCCTCCTGATTGCACTCGTACTCTTGCCACTGCAGGCATGGCTGCAGGTCGGCCGTCCCGACATCCGCTACTGGCAGCCGCTCGACGGGCTCGCGGGGATCACGTGGTCGGCAACCGTGTCGCCCGACGGCAGGTTGTCGGTGTCGATCGTCTACGACTTCGGAGAGGAACAGGTCCGAGACAGTTCGATCCGACTGCCGAGCGCCAGCCGCTTCCTGCGCACGGACGGCAAGCCGATTCCGGCTCCTTCGGGTCGGGTCGGGTCGGGTCGGGTC
>Ga0105053_10002724_pt1 | contig 27201 bp, 14 predicted proteins | sample BON01_FD_78093 | JGI IMG/M metagenome (GOLD analysis project Ga0105053, IMG submission 78093) | Freshwater microbial communities from Lake Bonney liftoff mats and glacier meltwater in Antarctica - BON-01 | ecosystem: Environmental > Aquatic > Freshwater > Ice > Glacier meltwater | place: Lake...
ATCCGTTGCGGCGGACCAAAATACGTACAGTCAAGGCATGCAGCTTTCAAGCTACTTGTGCCAATTTACAGCCAGTGTAGAATTCGAACGAATAGATCGCTATGAACTTGGAAGCAATGGACAGTATTGGAATAGAATATATGGGCTTTTAAATGACATAGAATCCATCCAGACTTTACCAAATACGAATGAGGCATATATTGCGGTTTCGGATATCATGAAATCCTATTTATTCTCCCAACTTACCGACATGTGGGGCGATGTTCCCTACACAGAGGCACTTGGCGCAAAAGCTGGTGTTTACAACCCCACTTACGATATTCAAGAATCAATTTATACTGACCCAGAAACTGGGATTTTGGCTGTGTTAGCGCGGTCAGCGGTAGTTCTTAAAAACACTTCATCCAGCATTCAAGGAGATATGATGTACACTAATGACTTGAGCAAGTGGGTGAAGTTTGCCAACTCACTAAGAGTCCGCTACCTACTTAGAATCAGCAAGCGATTAACGGACTTCACAGAATTACAGGAATTGGTTGATCAAAATGAGTTGATGACAGGAAATGCTGATAATGCTGTGGTCCCTTACCTCTCCTCTGCACCTAATCAATGGCCGCTTTCTCAAGCTGCACTTGGGGTATATCAGGAACATCGAATGACATTTACGATAGACTCTGTCTTGAAAGCTTGGAACGATCCTAGACAAGCGGTTTTTTATAAGCCAACCGCGCAGAGTGTAACTGAGGGTAACCCAACGTTTAAAGGTCTTCAAAGTGGATTGAATAGGGAAACCATCACGGAAAGAGAAATAAACTTGAATGATGTGTCCTTGCTCGGAGCAATATTCAGGGATGTTCCTAATGGAATTGACGGGCAGTTTATGCAGTATGCTGAATTGCAGTTTGCCTTGGCAGAGGCTGTAACCCGTGGCTACATCACAGGCAACGCAAAAGGCTACTATGAAAAAGGTATTGCTGCATCCTTTTTATATTTTAAAACGACACTTCCAGCAGACTATTTTTCCAGAGTTAATGTCGCATTCGACGGATCAGATAATTTGACAAAAATTCTTACCCAAAAATGGCTTTCTCTAATTACCAATGGCCACGAAGCATGGTTTAATATTAGAAGAACCGGCATCCCCAAGCTAACTCCCGGACCGGACAACTTCAACGCTGACAGGTATCCAGTTCGGTATCTTTATCCAGAATCAGAGCAAGCGGTGAACAATTCAAACTATCAAGATGCTGCTGCCAGAATGGGTGGTGACAATATTAATAGCAAAGTTTGGTGGGAAAAATAAGCTAGCTTTTCTAAGCTGTTGTAGATATGTAGTTATATAATTTGAGATAAGTCTTGAGAAGTAAAAGCTTCCCAAGACTTATCTTTAGATGAGCTTTTGACTACTTGAGCAAAATATAATCAACTCTATTCTTTAAAAAATAGCTCTATCTACTATTAATAGCGGCAAATTGACTACAAATTAAGCTATTGTATTAAGTGTAAGGAAGAGTAAACTGAGACTGTGCTGTACTTAGTGCTTAGAAATGTGTATTCGTCAAGAGTATAGGTTGCAAGTTTCAGATCAAAAAATCCTTTTTACTAGGCTGAGTCCTAATTTTGTGGATATTATCATTTAAAATCTATCAAATTCATACCCTTTTTGCTGCAATTCCAGAATTATATTTTCTAACTTTTTATACAATTTATCCTTACGATTGGGGTTTGTACCAGGGTGAATAAGCAAGTGAAATCCATTCATGCCATGACTGGATTCATAGTGTAAAATACTGGTCAAAATATCTTCGCTGGAAATATAGTTCCCCATATCAGGCGTAGTGTAATCCGCATTGGAACGCGTGCCCGGAGTGAAGTTTACAGTTGTTTGCCCCACATTTTTCGCTATTTCAACTACTTCTTCATTATACCACTCATATGGAGGCATGAATATTTTGGGAAATATTCCAAGTGTCTCCAACTCTCTCACATTCTCCAAAATATCTTTATGAATTATTTTTGGTTTAAGTAATAAACTGTCTCTTTTCTCCCAGTCATTGTACAACAAATGCTTGTCAGAATGAGCTCCGACAAAATGCCCTGCTTTAGCTATTTCATCAACTAATTTGGGATGATTTCGAATAAAATCCCCGGTTAAAAAAAAGCTGCCTTTGATCTTTGTTTCCTTCATCACATCCAGCACATGATCAAAACCTTCAAAATAGTCATGCCCTGTAAAACACAAGTAAATAGTCTTTTGACTGGAATCCGATCTCACTAATGCTCCATAAGTATCAGTTACTACCTGAGCCTGAAGTGTTCCCATTAGCGTAAAGAGAAGGATAAAAAAATAATGCTTACTCACGGTTCAGATAAGTCAGAATCATAAGCAATTCGGCCGATCCATCTAACGTAGGCTCATTGGTGCTGTAGTCCATCCAATCATCCATATATTTCACATGCTGCGGTTGGAGGTGACTATATTCATCTGCATCTTCTAGTTCTATACCCAGCATTTGATCATGAATGGTAGCCCAAAGTGGCCCATCTACCAGACTTCCTTTGACTGATTTATTTAATATTTTCCAAAATGGCATATGCACATCTACTGGAAAATCAGCTCCGTCCGGTAACCCGGTAATCATACTACTTCCCCATGGATTCAAACCCAAAAGCCAATTGATGTGGTCTTGCATTAGGGGTCTAAACTTTTGAGAACCTGTCATTTCTTCATATAACATAGCTTGAGTAGCAACCGCGGCTGCCAGATTATTGGAGCACCAGATAAAAAGATGTCCGACTCCATAGGGGTTTTTAGCTGCTTTATTCTGGATCTGCACAAGATTATGCTCATAATAACGCGCCATTTTCTCTTTGTCTGCTGCCGTGCCCACTTGCCAAAGTGCATAGTGCCCCATATTCACATAGGGATACATCTCATAATGACTGGCAGAGTCCCGCTCCATCCATGACCATGTATTGATGATTTCAGCATACTTTTGCGCATCATCAAGTAAGTCATCTCGAGCTGTAATCTTATAAAGTTCTGCGGCAGCCCACTCCATATCATCTGCCCAGGTATTTTCTTCGTAGCGATATGGCGCAGAAAAACTATTTCCCTGCTGATATCCTTCTTGATTTTGACCCATTTCATACAGATCAAATGCAGCCTGCAAACAGGTCTCAGCAAAGACCTGATGTTTATCTATTTTGCTAAATACCTGATATCCCAGTGCTAAAGTTGCTGCAGATCGTCCAGCAAGATTCGCTATTCCTGTGGCTTCACTCTTATATTTTGACAAACCCTGCGGCTGTCCATCAGCAAAATATACTGGCCTCAAACTATTTGGTCCCCAACCATAATCAGCATTATCTTCATGGGGTAACTTAAATCCACGATGATCCCGATCATCTGCTACTTGGTGATAGAGTTCTTTTGGACTTGGATGTAACTTAAGAATCCATTCCAAACCCCATTTGGCTTCATCTAAGACATCGGCAAGTGCATTTCCACCTGTTAGCCCACGTTCATTTACCTCATCGACAAAGGAATCTGGATTCATTTGATAAGCCATCAATAATCTAGCGGTTGTGTTGCTGCTTGTTATCAGATACTTCAATTGGTCACCCGCGTCATGCCATCCTCCGGCAGCATCTATTCTGGTAGAGTCTTCCCTGATTCCAAAAAAGCTCAATCCATCTTGCTGGTGACAAAATTCTCCCGTGTATGGGTTGAAACCGCATCGTTGTGTCCTGATAAAACTTACCACATCTTCCTGCCAAGCTGGATATGCTCCAATAGAGAAAACCTCACTTTTAAGTTGTTTACCAGCTATTTCAAAAAAATATTCTCCTTGTTGGGTGATGTTAGAAAAATCAATTGAATAGGTATGGGAAAATGGATGCCAAGATGATTCTAGTTCTGTCAATTTAAAGGTAGCCAACTCTTCGCCATTCGCTTTTTTCAAAAACACGTTATCATTCAACTTCTGCTGACTTAAAACAAGGGCTTTTTTAGGTAACTGAGTTGTATAGCCAGCTAGATTCACCCTGAATTCAAGCAATGATTCAGCAAATAGGGAGGTAGAAACAACGAGTAAAAAAAAGACCCACAATGATAGTAGCGCATGTTTAATCATATGAATGAAAGTTAGAGGAGAATTAAAACAACGTGTTTTTAAATACGTCAATATTTTTCAATAAAGCTCCCCAAGAAAATCTAAGTATCCCAAATCACCTTCTTCAAATAGTTCTAAAAATCAAAATAGCAGCCCTCCACTACGGAATACTACTTCTTCAAATTGATCTGCTTAGAACTGTTCTTCTGTGTGTAAATAATTATAATTTCTGATTATCCGTATCCGGTAGCTACCGGATGATGCCTGTAGCCATATTCTCTTTGGTTTAAAGGCTGGAAGACGCCTGCCGGAAGTAGCCTAAATCCAAGAGTGGAGCTTGTTCTATAGTTACTTTATATCGTTGCTTGTGCAATTGCGGATATACATATTACAATTTTAGGCTTTCATAAGAGTGATGCTTCAACCTAACCTTTTAAGGGGAATTACCGTGAGAGATATGTGAAAAAATCGACAGGTCAATAACCTGTCGATTTCTGTAAATAAACCCGATATGAAAAATAAATCCATATCAAGTTGTTACCCAATTAAATTACCTTCTTTATCCCATTTAGCTACTTTGCCTCTTTGCTCCGGCTTCAGATATAATGCGATGTATTTTTCTTCGAGTTTAAATCCGTGTTTGTCCATCACCTCCTGTGGCACACCATCCCAGACATTAGGTTGGTTTCCTTTATAATCCATGTATTTCCATCCTGCTTCCGTGGAGAAATAACCTGAACATGTCAAGTTGCGCAGCATGTTGAACCAGCGAACGCCTCCTTCATATTCTGGTGTGGCAGACTCAGGCCACGCTACGAGGTCGACTATCGCTATCAGCTCTTCATGAACTAGTGCAAGGAATGATTTCCCAAACTTCTCTTCGGACTCGAAATCCAACCACATCAGCCCGCCTCTCATAGGCGTTTGGTGAGCAGGTTGATCTTTCATGATAAATTCAATGAAATCAGGAACGCCAATTTCACTGGCAGCTGGAGAAGTTGCATCCTTTGGCATGATGGTATCTACCAGAATCTTGATCTTTTTCATCTCCTCCTCAGAGAAAAACTCGTCCGAAAGTGATGCTTGATCTCTACGGATCTCTTCTTCAATCCGTCCTCCTTTTGTACCTCCATCCAGCAAATTGAGTTGCGGTGTAGCCTTATCCTCAGGAGCGCAACCAGTCATGAATAAACCTGTCCCCAGCGATCCTGCAAAAAGTAATTTGAGATTTTCTCTTCTGTGCATGGACTAGATATTCTTTTTTTTTAGCTGTTCAATTATGTAATCTGATGTTCTCCAGCTCAGCGCCAAAATGGTCCAAGTGGGGTTTTTGTCTGCCTGAGAGACAAAGGATCCAGCATCGACAACAAATAGATTGTCGTAGGCATGCGCTTGACAATTGGAATTCAGAACCGAAGTCTTCGGATCGTTACCCATTCTTGCGGTACCCACTTCGTGGATGATTCTTCCAGGAGCAGCAAGTCCATAATTGGTTTCAAAGCCTTGCTTTTTCCCTAAAAGAATTGCACCGGCATTGGTCAGGATTTCTTCAAAAGTATCTTGCATGTGTTTAGCCTGAAGAATCATTTGATCTGTCCAGTTGTAGTGAAACCGTAGCACAGGAATGCCAAATTTATCTACCATGCTTGGATCAATCTCACAGTAATTATCAAAGCGCGGAACACTCTCACCTCTTCCAGCCCTGCCTATAGAAGCTCCGTAAAGTTGACGAACATCTTTCTTCAACCCTTCTCCATAGCCTCCATTGGGACTCGGCTTTCCGAATTCATCCACTATGTATTTTCTCATAGATTCCATTCCCGAGCCAGCACCATAACCTGGCTGCCCCATTCCACCTCCATATTCTATATGACACCCACGTGCAAAATCAAGCTTTTTGTTATCTCCCCACCAAGGGGTGTACATCTGCATTTCCCCAACTCCATCTTCATTGTATCGCTCCCTACCCATCATAGACGGGACAATTCCAGATCGACTCGCTCCAGTAGAATCATGTAGATAATGACCCAGTACTCCCGAACTGTTACCGATTCCGTTTGGATGAGTTTTAGATTTGGAGTTGAGCATAATCCTACTCGTCTCGCAGGATGACGCTCCAAGGACAACTACCCGGGAATTGAGCTTATATTCCTTCATGTCCACTTTGCTTACGAAAGAAACTCCAGTAGCTTTTCCCTGATCATTGGTAGTTACTTTTCTGACCATGGAATTTGTAAATAGATCCACCTTTCCTTTTTTCATTGCAGGATTAAGGAGACAAGTTCCTGCGGAGAAATCCGCATATACCTGACATGCTCTATTGCATTGGCTACAGAAAAAGCATACACCTCGTTCATTATTAATAGGATGCGTCAACATGGATAGTCTGGCAGGAATCATGGGCACATTTGCTGAATCAGCTCCTTTCTTCAGATATAATTCATGCAGACGTGGCTTTGGTGGAGGGAGAAAAAAACCATCCGGCTCATTACAAATCCCCTCCTTGGTGCCAAAAACACCAATCAGCTTATCAACCTTGTCGTAATAAGGCTAGACATCCTCATAACCAATCGACCAGTCATCTCCCAATCCGTCTATACTAGCTCGTTTGAAATCATTTGGCCCAAAACGCAGGGATATCCTACCCCAGTGATTGGTGCGACCACCCACCATTCGGGATCGAAACCAATCAAATTGGGTTCCGTCCTTGCGTGTATAAGGTTCACCTTCAATGTCCCATCCGCCAATGGCCGCATCGAAATCTCCGAACGGTCTAATTCTGGTGCCAGCACCTCTTCTTGGTGATTCCCAGGGTGGGCGAAGTTGGGTACGATCCTCATCTTTTGCAGGATCAAAATCTCCACCTGCTTCTATCACTGCTACGGTCAATCCCCCTTCTGAAAGAATTTTGGAAGCCATGCCTCCACCTGCTCCAGAACCTACAATTATGACATCATAGGCGTCACTAGCTGATTTTATCTGAAAACTCATTTATTATTCTTGAATAGTAATACTACTTGATCTCTTGTAAGAATTAAGACGACATGCAATTCAACGTTCCGGTTGTGAGGATGAAAATGACCCCTCTCCTTTAATCCATTTACCCGCTTCCCCGGTTAGGTATAAATAGTGGTCTGTGGGTAGTTCAGGATCAATACCGATGAATTTCCCGTCTGCATTCACTGGCGTTTTTCCTTCATGTAGTACTTTGAAAATGGCTGTTGCCTCATCGATTTCATCGAACATCGCAACATATAGCGACTTCGCACCTGATTTGACTGCACCATTGATCTGCTTCCAATAGAAATCTCCTTTCAGCCTAGGAATGGCGTTGTATTCAGATTCTTTATTCATATTTCCCCAGCTGAATCCAGGAAAAACAAGTGGGATATACTTGACATCATTTGACTTGCACCACTGCAAATCCGAAACAAGTGTCTGTGAAGAAATTTCCCCATAATTCGATGAGTTATATCTTCCAACAGCCCAGGGCATGATGACATCAGACTTTTTGATCACATCGTGAAGTCTTGCGTTATTCTCCGTATCCTGCTTCATGGATCTCCACCAATAAGGCACGCCGAGCATCACTGAAACTCGGTTTTGAGAACCTTTCAATTTATCAACCATCACAGAAGCATCTTCAATCGTATACTTGCGATTATCATTGAAACCAATCCCCCAAACTGCGACCAAAGGCTTCCCATTCTCTCTTAAGTAGGTAGGGTTTTCTTTGTTATCAAAAAGCTTGTATTTATTAACTAACTCGAAATAGTCTTTCTCCACAAAATCCCGAACATCGGCTGAAGTAGCACCACTGAGGTCATACATGATACACACCGCACGATCGTATTTTTTTGCAGCAGCTAGTGCATTCTCCAATACCTTGTCAAAATGGCGCTTACCTGCAGCATTAGACTCTTTGACCTCCACAACAAAACGCTGAAGATAAACTCCATCAATCCCGTATTCCTTCATCCACTTGAAGTGCAAATCAGTAGTTTCAGCGTCGTAGGAGCTGAATAAGTTCGCCGTTTCTCCATTTTCAAATTTGAAATCAGTTGGATAAGTTTTGGAGTACTCACCTACATCAGCCCACATGTCGATCGTAGCGCAACCGGGCTGAAATCCACAACCTGACTTATAATGATACCAGCCTCGCTTAGAATCATCTCCCTCTGCTGCAAACCAGCCTTGATAACCTGCCATGACCAAACCTTCTGTTTTGGTATAAAGCAAGCCTGCCTCGTCGTATTCAATTGCTGTCGTAGGTTTTGTAGGTGGATCAGGAGCAGATGTAGGGTTTGATTCAGGTGATTCTGAGCACCCGAAGGTGCTCAGAAGTATAATAGAGAGCCAATAGGTCAAAAACATAGTCTTATAAAGTTTCATTAATTAGAGTGTAATTCTTTCAGTAGGAACATAGTTGTATTTTGACTCAGCTGCATTGGCAATTGCCCCAATTCTAAAATAGAAATCATCAGCTTTTCCAAAAATTGTACTGTTCGAAGCCACGTCAATTTCAAGGGTAAATACCTCATCAGCTGTCACATCCTTGTTGATGTTTTTTTCTACTGAAAACGTTTGAACTGGCTGACCGACAACTGAGTTAGGATGGGCAAAAAAACCAATCTTACGCACATTGCTGGCACCACTTTGCGCTATGCTAAACGTTGCTGTCACCTTGCCACCCAGATAAGTGATTTGAGGATTGAGAATTCTCAGGTAAGGAGTAACCAAAAATTCCATCACTGTTCCTGATCTGATTTCTAAATCCTGCGCATCCACCGGATAAAAGTTTCCCCTCACCGGCTGTACCGTATAGGTATTTTCGAACAAGAGTTTATTTTCAAATGTCCCGTCATTTTTAACTTTCAGGTATTGCAATCCCACAGGGTCATAGCCATGTTCTGCTAGCTGAATTACAGTTCCGTTAATCAAGTCCTGCTCTACTAATGCTCCTGTCTGAGCATCAATAAACTGACCTGAAAAGCTTGCGGTAGGAGCATCATAGTTGTCTAATTCGCAAGAGAAAAGGCCTAGTGCAAAAAGACAAAGAATATAGAATGAAGTTTTCATATGCATTAGATTAATAAGATGGGTTTTGGATGAGACTGTTTCCGCCGATTCCCGGAATAGGTCTGTAGTAGAATTTTGGCTGGAAATTCAGTGCTTCCATTGATGGGACGTTTGCCCTTACAAATAGGTACACTGGCGCAGCTTGTCTCAGATCTAGGACAGGAAAAAGAGAATGTCTTCTTCGGTTGGTGAATTCACCTTCGTACTCCCTTCTTCGGATGAGATCCCAGTATCTCTTATTTTCAAAAGCCAATTCCACTGTTCTTTCACGCATCACATTTTCCAGCGTCAGCGGTACATCTACCGTGTGAGCTGCTCTTCTGCGAATATCATTAATGGCTTTCTCAGCAAGGGCAGGATCCCCAAGACCACTTTCTACCACAGCTTCGGCATAGTTCAGCAACACTTCTGCGTAGCGCATATCCATAAAGTCAGAAGTGCTTTGATTCCAACCGGGAACTACCGCTTTGTCTTCATTGAGAAACTTCTTGAAAGAAAAGCCAGTGCGCGTATTATTCCCACCGTAGGTATCAAAACCGGAGTATTGGGAAACGCTCTCAGCACCATAGGAATAGAACATGATACCATTAATTTCTACCTGATCTTTTGTACGAATGACAGGTGTGCCATCGGGCTTGATAAATCCAGCCTGTATGATAATCTCCTTATCCTTCCACATCGAACCCGGAGCGACTATTGTAGCATGAAATCTTGCATCTCTATTGGCAAACAAGGCTGAAGGATCATCAAATTGGATGTAGGGAACAGAAGAATTATACCCGTTATAGTCTGTAATTACATCATCTGATCTGGTATGAAAGGGCGTGATTTCACCTGGGTTGTCATACGTCTCGTACAGCTCAACAAAATCCAGCGTAGGATTCATTCTCCCTGGATGCGGCCATCCGTTTGCCAGTTGTGCTGGGCCAAACCAGATATCGTAATTGTGTCCGCGGTTAGTCCCAGGAATTGCGTAGCCTTTGATAAATATGGTTTCGGTAGTAGCCACATTCGCGTTTTGGAACATCCCTTGGATATTTCCAGCTGCTTCGGTAGGATTTGCAGGGTTTGGCTGATAAAGTCCAAATGCTCCGCTTTTAATCACTATCTCAGCAGACTCAATTGTCTTCTGATAATAAGCTGTAGCGTCTGCTGCTTTTAAGCCCAATAAACCACCGTCTGCAGCATTTCCAGAAAGGGGTGCATTAGCAGAGAATTTAGCAATAGACGCAGCATGCAAAGAAGCTCTTGAAATCAACGCATAGGCGGCCCATTTTGTAGCTCTTCGCTCTCCACTTGCCCACATTTCCGGCAAAGTAGTACTTGCCATTTGCAGATCATTTAGCAGAAAATCCCAAGTTTCTTTCTCTGTAGATCTAGGAACTTTCAGAGATTCAATAGCACCTGTATAGGCCTGCGCTTCATCTATCAAAGGAACTCCGCCATATCGTTTCACAAGACCGAAATAGGCATACCCTCGAATGAATAAAGCTTCACCGAGAATCTGATTTCTGCTTTTTTCGGTGACGTCAATTTCAGGAATGATCGCAAGCAATTGATTGACATCACGGATCAATTTGTACGCAGGCTCCCACCAACCTATATCTTGGTCTCTAAAAAAATCACCAAACTCCGAGTGCACGGCTTCATCAGTGAGCATTGTTACGGCAAAACCGCCGTTGTTAGGATCACCACTGTTGATGTTGAATCCATTTCTAAAATATGCAAAATCCTCCACAGGCAGTTGTGAGTAGAGGTTTGCCATATAAAGTCTCACTCCTTCAGGATCAGAAAATAGTTGCTCTCCCTGGATCCTATCCAGAGGTTCCTTATCTAGCACATTACTGCACGAAGTCTGAAGAATCAGTGCAATAAGAATGAGTATAGAATAATGTATTTTTTTCATGTCTGTACGATTAGAAGTTTGCACTTATACCAAAGTTGAAGCTGCGCTGTAGCGGATAAGTAAATCCTGCATTGAACAAGCCTTCCAGCTTTTCGGGATCGAAAGCCTTTACAAAAGGATCGGTGATCGTGAAGATGTTATGCGCATTACTAAAAACTCGCAAGCTAGATAATCCAATAGTCTTAAGGGCAGTCGAATTAAATGTGTACCCGATTTCAGCACTTTTGAATCTCACATAAGAAGCGTCTCTTCGCCATACTTCACTCTCAGCATAGATCATCCCCACATTTTCTATCAATCTGGATGCAGGCCACTTTCCTGGTACCCATTCGCTGTCCGCATTATATGCATCTTCTTTTCTCCAGCGGTCAAAGAAATAAGCAGGCGTATTGGAGCCCTTGAATGCTAGAATCTCCGCGTAAACTTCATTGAATCTCACAGAATATTTGGCTGCGCCTTGGAATAGGAAATTGAAATCAAATCCCTTATAAGACCCGTTAAGCGTAAGACCAAAGAACATTTTAGGCGTACCATTCCAGAAAGTCGGTAGCATATCATTGCCATCAATAATTCCGTCACCATTCACATCTTGATATTTATAATCTCCTGGGAGCTCACGGATATTTCCTAAGCTACCGTTTTGAACAGGCGCATTGAGGATCTCCTCTTGATTGGCAAACTGTCCTTGATATTGGAAACCCCAAACTGCGTCGTTGTTACGATTTAGGTTTCCGTTTCTCCAGCGATCCATGCTATTGAGGAACTCACCTCTCTCTACATAGATATTTTTGGTACGGGCATAGTTGAAATTACCACTGACACCATAACGGAATCCATTAACTTCATTTTTATAAGCCAGCATGAAATCCAGGCCTCTTACTTGATCCGAATTGAGGTTTTCCTGTGGAAGATTTCCTCCAAACGTATTAGGAAGGGATTGATTTCTATACGCTAACAGCCCATCTCTATTTCTCTGGTATACATCAAATTCCATAGCGAATCTTCCATCCCAAAGACCTAGGTTAAAGCCCAAATCAAGAATCTCAGAAGTAAACCAAGTAAGATTTTTATTTACTATAGATGGAGATCCGGCACCGACGGTGTAGGTACCGTTGTTAAATTCGTACCCCCCTCCACCAGTGGTAGTATATCCACTGACAAACTGGAAAGGATTTCCAGCATCTTCTCCTACTACACCATAGGATCCACGTATTTTCAAGTCAGAAAGCCAAGATGAAGTTCCACTCATGAAACCTTCATCGGATATTCTCCAACCCAACGATCCTACAGGAAAAAAGCCCCAGCGGGAATCTGGATGATATCTATACGAGCCATCTTCACGGAAAGAGAATTCTATCAAGTACTTATCCTTGTAGTCATAATTGAACCTACCCACAAATGATACTCGTGCTGTCTGTTCTTCTAATCCTCCAGCCTGCTGATTATTTAAACCTGCAAAATTAATCTGGTCTGTGGTATAAAAATCATAAAATCGCCGCGCTGACACCCATCTTGACCAAGTTTGCTGTTGCTCAAAAACCAGTACCCCACCTAAGTTATGGTCTTCATTTATCCTGGTGTTGTACGCAGCCTGTGCTTGTAAGGTGACCCGGTTGAAATCTGAACTACGATTAGAAATATTAGAATTCCCATCTCGCTGCTTCTGTACTACATAATTATCATCATTAGAATCATAATTATACAAATTGTATCCTTTGAAGAGGTTCTTGTTCAAATTGGCAGTAAAGTCATACGCTACCAAACCTTTGAATGTCAACCCATCCAAAAAAGGCGCATTATACTTCAATGCAACAGAGGATTGGATGTTTTTATCCGTGGTCTCATTGTACCCTGTAAGATCTCTTTGCGCCAAGGCTACAGGATTTTGACCTGAACCTACGCTGGAAGGATATTGAGGATTTCCATTGGCAAAGGGCTGTTCTATAGGCAACGTAGTCCGAGTACCTTTGAAGATGTTGAAGAAGTTCTCTCCCGGATCAGAACGCTTATCTATTTTTCCCGCAATAAAAACCTGCGTTTCAAGATTTTCTGTGAGTTTGGCAGTAATGTTTGATCTCAGTGTATAGCGCTTATACTTAATGTCATTGGATTGGAGCAGGCCTTGCTCGTTATAATATCCACCGCTGAGGAAGTAATTCACCTTCTCGTTCCCTCCGCTGGCACTCAGGTTTTGCTGATACTGCCATGCTTTATCTTTGAGTGTCTCATTATACCAATTGGTTGATTCGTATCCAGGAGCTCCAGAGCTGTAATTTTTTAGAATTTCCTGAGAGTAAAATGGCGCCCCAGTTCCAAAAAGTGCGGCTTCATTTCTCATTTGAGCCCATTGGGAAGCGGAAGCCATTTCAGGCACGCCCGTAGGAGTTTGAAAACCCACGGTTCCATTGTAATTAAACTTTGTCACCCCAGCAGTTCCTTTTTTGGTAGTGACGATAATCACACCGTTAGCAGCGCGTACGCCATAAATAGCTGCTGAAGCGTCTTTCAAAATAGAGATGCTTTCGATATCGTCTGGATTCAATCGTTGAAATTCACTTCCTCCATCTCTTGGGATACCATCGATGACATACAGCGGAGATCCTCCGAACCCACGAATATTAATAGATGTGTTGAATTCACCAGGCTGACCGGAGTTCTGTCGGATCTGAAGTCCTGGCACCTTTCCCTGCAGCTTCTGTGCAAGGCTTGAGCTAGTAGTAGTCTGAATCTCTTCAGAAGAGATATTACTGATCGCACTGGTCAGAGATTCTTTCTTTTGGGTACCATAGCCGATTACGACCACCTCTTCCAGACCAGAAACATCTTCCTCTAGGGCAATAGAGAGTTGACTTTGATTTGCTATTCGAATACTTTGCTTTTTGTACCCTATAAAACTAAAATCGAGCACGGCTCCTTCGACTGGAACCATAAGCTGAAATGTGCCGTCAATATCTGTCACGGTACCTGTAGCGGTACCTTGCAAAAGCACGGTCACACCGGGAACTGATTGTTGTTTACTATCCAGAACTATTCCGGAAACTTGCTTTTTCTGACCTGAATCAGTTTGCGCACTCGCTAAGAAGGGAAGCATCAAAGCCAAAACCACTGGTAGGTGGAATTGGAAGAAAACCTTCCTGAGTAAGGGGCTGTTTTTTTTCATGTTTTTTAGATTAAAATTGGGAATTGTTAGCGGTCAATTTTCACTTGTATTGAGCTGTTGCTTATGAAAAGTGAAGTAAAAATCATGTTTCATTAGCTACCTATTTTGGGTATGACGTATGGAAATTATACGTGCTGATTTGGCCTAATTCTCTACTAAATCAGCTTGATCTAATAGGTGACAAAGCGGGGTTTAGCAAGACTCTTTCTTCCCAAAAAAGGCAAAGTGATAGCGTAAATTCAGGACGGAAATCGTACTGACTCAATCGATTGAAAAATCTGAAGACGGTTCTCTGAATAGCGTGTTGAGTGTAAATTATTCATTTTGGGTTCAGTTAGTGGGTTAATCATAAACTGTCCTAAATGAAGCGCAGCGCAATTAATTTGGAATTAATAATCGCTTAACAAAGCGGGGAAATGAGAACAAAGTCAAAAAAAAGTGAAGAATACGACAATAATCTCTGTTTTTGAGAGAGTAGGATTACTCATGCTATCAAATCGCTGTATCAAGAATGATGAGCCAAAAATTCAGAATTTGAATTAAAATCACTCAACACCAGAAATACCATATTCAAATAATAGGGCACACTACAATTCTTTACTAGGTTTATATTCGTTAAATCTAGTAAAGACAAGAACCCAAAGTTTCCTTTGAGGAAGTAGATTCAAAGCAAAAATATACGTGAACAAAATCAAGTTCCTTTTAGTAATACTTTTCACTCAGCTTTTATGGTCAACTGCCGAAGCACAAATCGGATTAAATTCTGGATTATACTTCAATTCCCATGAAGTAATCCAGGATGAGAGAACTTCCTTAAACCTGACACCTGAGCACTCCTTAACAATCAAGACCAAGCTTGTGTTGAATTTTGATATTCAATTCAGAAAGCGTGATGGATATTACGGGTATATTTTCAAGATGCTCGGAAATGAATCAGTTCCTATCGATCTGGTTTCAAATCTTGCTTCTGAAACAGAAAACTTCTGGCTTGTGGTGGGAGACCAATCGGTACTTTCTTTCTATTGGAAAGATCTGGGTGGAGTGATCTATAATGAGTGGGCAAAAATCAAAATGACTTATACGCCTCTCTCAGGAGAATTCAGCCTGAGCATCAATGGAATTGAGAAAAAAGCTGTTTTAAAAGACTTCACAGGTTTAGATAATTTTCAAGTAATATTTGGCGCTTCCAAAGTCTCCAAAATGCTAAACAGTGATGTTTGTCCAATGACACTAAAAAATGTATCTATTAGTGATTCAGATGTATCTATTAGAAATTGGCAGCTAAAGATGCATGCCAAGGTTCTGGTTTTTGATGAAATCAAAGGAGCGGTAGCCGTGGTGAAATTCCCTAACTGGGAAATCGACAAGCATATTTATTGGACAAAGACCAAATCGATACTAATGCCGGAGATTCTCGGGATCACCAGCAATCTATCCTCAGATTCTATTTTCATCGTTGGACTGGATCAACTCAAATTGTACACTTCGGAAAATGATGAAACATCGACTTTTCAATACCAATCTGGAAACCCGTACCCCTGTATTGAAAACAACATCGTTTATAATTCCAATACAAAAGAAATCTGGTCTTATTCCTTCGATACAGTTGCAATTAATAAACTGGATCTCAAAACCTTCAAATGGAGTGCGGCCCCTGACACCTGCCCAGAGCCTGATCTATGGCATCATGTTCGGCTTTTCAATGAACCTCAAGAGGAGATTGTGACTTTTGGTGGCTATGGTCATTATACCTACAAATCCAACATCCTAGCATTAAAAGATGGCGCATCGGCTTGAGACTCTTTAAGCAAATCAGATCAAGTACCTCCAAGATACCTGAGCAGTATGGGCTGGATGGATGAGAATACTATTTTGATTTTTGGAGGATTTGGAAGTACTACAGGTAATCAGGGAATAAATCCCAAGCATTTTTATGACTTATATACACTAGATCTACGAGACAAAAACATAAAGAAAATCAGAGAAATCAAAGGAAGATCTACGCCTTTCGCACCAGCTGCAAATGCTATAATCACTAACGATAAATCAAGCTTTTATACCTTGATCTTTAATAACATCAATTACAATACTCATCTACAACTGGCTGAGATAGGTATTGACAAGGAGGAATTCAGAGTCTATAAAGATTCAATACCCTATAATTTTCTGGATACTGAAAGCTGGGCAGGTCTATTTCTAAACAGTTCAGAGTCAAAACTAATTGCAATCACGCGTACAGATAGCTTGATAGAAATCTACCAACAAGCCTATCCCCCATTATTGAAAAATGAGGCGATGCAACCTACTAAAGATAAATCCAGTAAGTCAACGCTGCTTTTCTTTGTCATTGGAATAACTCTAATCGTAGGTGGTATAATAGTTTATAAGAGGTACGGAAAGAAATCACTCATACCTAAACCTATTGAAGATCATAAAATAACTATACCGGTAAAATCAACAGTTGTAATCAAAAAGAAAGTTACATCAATCATTTTGATGGGAGGTTTCCAGATCTTTGATAATAAGGGAGATGACATTACAGGACTGTTCACTCCTACTATTAAGCAGCTTTTTCTACTCATTTATCTTTCGAGTATTTTGGATAAAAAGGGTATTTCTTCAGAATTGCTTACAGAATTACTTTGGAGTGACAAGTCTACCACAAGCGCCAGAAACAACAGGAATGTCAATATCAGCAAACTCAGACTGATCCTCGAGAAAGTTTCTTCTGAACTTCTTCTGACTCATGACAACTCGTTTTGGAAAATCGAACATGATAATTCCGTTTATTCAGACATTTTGGATTCACAGCGATTAACCAACAAAGTCAAATCCAACTCAGTCCTGACAAATCAAGAAACTGAGCGATTACTGGAAAACTCAGCGAAAGGAGGAATCTGTCCCAGGCTACAAACAGATTGGATGGATCAGTTTAAAGCCGACTATACCGCACTACTTTTAGATGCCTTATTTGAATTATTACATGGTACTAAACATCATCAGCTTATCGCCAAGATCTCAGATTCAATCCTGAAGTTAGATCCGCTGAATGATGAAGCCTTGAAAATGAAATGTCAGGCTCTTTTCAAGCTTGGAAAAAAAAGTCAGGCCTTGAGCACGTATAATCAATTTTGTAAAGACTATATTAATCTGTTAGGGCAAGAGTTTGACAAAGGATTTAACGAGTTAATAGAGGGTGCGGAATAAAGCTATTTACTATTATTCTTCTGGCTTAAACCCAGATTATTCTGGATTAGATTTCTGTGAGGTAGCTTCCGGAAAAATAATTGAGAAATTGATTAATGCATAAATTGAATATTCTGTCCAGGTTAACCATCCTTTCACAACGTGTATTTCGGAACTATATCCCATTCCTATTATCGATTTATAAGTCTTATTTTACAAATTAATTCGAAATTGAATTTTTTCTCGTCACCTAGTTGACTACTTAAATCACTATGATCTCCGAAATCAATTCATTCTTCCTAATATACATAATTGTATAGATTGGCTTGAGGCATAAGATACTACGACTAGCTGGGGTTTTAGAAAAATGAAAAATATGAATATCTTATTATTTAGTAGTTTGTAGGATAAAATATGAAAAGTTTTAATAAGCCTAGTTTACTCAAAGCGCTGCCACCAATACATAATGGAAATTGGTGACAGCGCTTTTAGTGAATAAATACAATGAGAACTAGTAGCTCGAAATTCGACTTTAATTTTTGATAAACCTCTTAGTCTCGTAAACAAATACTTTCCCCATAATCCTGATGAAATATATTCCGGAACTATACCCACTGACATCAATAGTTATTTTCTCGATATCAGTGTTTGTCTCTATCACTTTTAATGAGTTCCCTTCTATACTATAGATCTGTATTTCAACATCTTCGCCCTTATACATTTTCTGAAGATAAATATTTAATACATCTGAAGTTGGATTTGGTCCTATCTCAAAAGTATACTCTTGCTCTCCAAATGTATCATAAGAATTGGTGTTAGCTACTTTAGTTAAACTTAACACTTCTACCTGAACACTATCAACTGCTATTTCCACACCAGACTGGAATGCTTTCACTTTAATCACATTTATACCTGCTTCCAATGGATTTGCATCCAGGTCATAAAATAAAGTCTGGCTAGTCCCTTGCTTCACTTCTCCCACAAACACCACTAAACTATCATAAGAAGATTCTAACATTCCTGATCCTACTTCTATAGAAATTGTGTCAGATGATTCAAACTGCTGATTTTCTATTGGACTAACCAATGCCATCGTACTTCCGCTAGTTTTGGCACCCCAATTATTTACCACTATGACGCTGATTCTCGTTGATTCAGCGGTTAAGCCTTCTTGATCAAACACCTTCGTTTTGATGATATATGCTCCTAATGGTGCGTTATTCACAGTAATTTCATACGGAGCACTGTTCTTAATACCTATCAAAGTTTCATTTGCAAAGAACTCTACTTTAGCTATTTTATTCTCTGGGTCAGATGGATTAGTTTTGATAGTTACACTCTGTCCCACCACAAAGGATTGGTTCCGCCAAGGAGTTACTATAGAAATCGATGGGGCTTGATTTGCTGTAACTGTAGATTTCACAGTTATACTAATTCTAGATGATTCAGCCGTCAACCCTTTATCATCAAAAACTTTCGTCTTCAATATATGAGTACCAAGAGGTGCATTTTGCCAAAACACTTGAAAAGGAGCATTTGTTACTATTCCTATCATCTCATCACCATAGAAGAATTCCACTTTTTCTATTTTATTTTCTGGATCTGAAGCATTCGCATTTACAATTATATCCTGTTCCAGGAAGAAACTTGCGTTTTGCGCCGGCGAAGTTATGGAAACACTAGGAGCTTGATTTTCTACTGATGAAGCCTTTACTGAAACTGTAATTCTAGATGATTCAGCTGTCAACCCTTTATCATCAAAAACTTTGGTCTTCAAATTATGTGTGCCAAGTGGCGCTTTCTTCCATATAACTTGATAAGGAGCACTAGTCACTAGGCCTATCATCTCATCACCATAGAAAAACTCTACTTTAGCAATTTTACCTTCTGGATCTGACGCGTTAGCTATTACAGTTATATCTTGCCCTCCGGAAAACATTGCATTTTGTGAAGGCGAAGTTATGGAAACACTAGGAGCTTGATTCTCTACTGATGAAGCTTTTACAGAAACCGTAATTCTAGATGATTCAGCCGTCAACCCTTTATCATCAAAAACTTTAGTCTTCAAATTATGTGTGCCAAGAGGCGCGTTCTTCCATATCACTTGATAAGGAGCACTAGTCACAAGGGCTATTATCTCATCACCAAAGAAAAATTCTACTTTAGCAATTTTACCTTCTGGATCTGACGCGTTAGCTGTTACTGTCACATCCTGCCCTGTGGAAAATATTGCATTTTGTGAAGGAGAAATTATAGAAACACTTGGAGCTAGGTTATCTGGATTGATTATCCCTTCAGAAGGTCCATTTAACACCTTTATAGAAACAACATTAGATTCGGTACTTAGATCGGCTGCATCATAGACTTTAGCTTTCACAGTATGATTCCCGATTGAAGCATTTTTCCAAGAATATTGATATGGTGCTGTTGTAGAATTTCCGATTAAAACATTATCAGCATAAAACTCTACCCGCTTAACCTCTCCATCTGGATCAGCAGCATTTGCTTTTATTAGAATATTATCTCCAAAAGCAAATTCCTGATTTTGAAATGGTTCAGTAATAGTAATGGTTGGTGCTTGATTACTGCTTGCGGGACCATCTGCAATTTTCGCTAGTAATACAGAACCGTATGCAGGAATATTAACTGATCCAGTGAAAACTTCACCTTTGCCACTTTTAAAGGTTCCGGATAATGGATAACTAACTACATTATTCGAGAAATTATATTGAAAGAATATCTGCTCTTGAGTATTAATAGGCTCCACAATAACTTTTGAAATTTTCAAGTTATCAATAAGCATATTTTGTATAGTCTGTGGAAATCTAAATACAATACTTTCATTTCCATTACTGACATTGGCCTTTAAAAGCAACTTAACTTTTTTAACATCTCCAGAAGTAACAAAATTGAAAATAGTACCATCTTGATTCTGATTGAAGGTTTTCTCAAGAAGAACTTCAATCGTTTGGTCAGGAGATACACTCTTAGTATCAAATTCCACCAGAATTTGGTCTCCAGATGATACAGACCCTATTTGTATATAGGCAGAACCCTTAGTATAGGTAGAAGGACTAATTTTCCATGATCCACCAGAAATACCAGATGAAAGTTCTGAGACTGCATTATAAACACCAGACACAATACTTAAATTCGAATTAAAATCATTCTCTCTTATCGTGTTTGATGACTTCACCACATATTTCTCCAAATTAAAATCTGGTTTGATAGAATTCCTGTCAAATCCGAATTCACTAATCCAATTTTTGAGACTTCTTTTTTGTCCTAGAACACCATCCTTTGGACTCTGGCTTCTAAGTACAAGATCAACTCCATAAGGATCCAAAAAGTAGTTGTTGTTGGAAACGCCGATTTGATTTATATCATTATCAGATGATGCGATAGCATATGGTAATTCATTGTCATATACACTGGAAAATTGATTTCCTTCCACACGAACATTTCTAACAGGGGTGCCCAAAGCGTCATGTGTTATTTGTAGTTGTAAAGGCGTCTTATAAAATAAATTATCAATAATTTCAATATTCTTATTATTGTGGATATAAAGACCTTTTGCGCTTATTTCAGATATAGTGTTTTTATGGATCTTTATACCCATCGCATTATCATCGATATAAATTCCTTCAGCCAATTTATAGTTAACATTCGATCCTGCGACAGCTCCTATACCTCTCAGTATTATATTACCCACTATCTCTCTACCGGTATTATTCATCCCGGTCAATCCGTCAGAATTAGTATAAATACCTCCCCCATCCTGTTTATATAAACAATAGGTATCAATAAGATTATTTTTAATTACCGTATAATTACCTCCAAAGTGTATTCCATTAAAACCTGTATTGTATATTCTATTTCTGGTTATTTGCGAGTTATTAGCATCCGCTGCAATATAAATTGCTTCACCTTTCAAATCACTACTACTAGCCATACCTTGAAATGGCATCGTATGATCTATAATATTGTCTTCAATTATAACACGAGGAGTTCCGAATTGAAAAAATAATGCTCCGCTCAGTGAATAATCTATCGAGTTATTTCTCACTACCATGTCGGGAGTTGCGTTGGCATAGACAGCATTATCTCCAGCGAATAATAGCTGATTATTTGTTATTTGAATATTACCAGAATTTTCAATATGTATCAAATTTGAATTTGAACCCTTCAAACTCAAATTATTAAAGCTTATATCCTTAATATACTTATTAATTCTAATCAAATTATCTCTAGTTGCAACTTGAACATTCAAGCTATTAGGGTTCTGACTACCAAAATATCCATAAAGCATTTTATCAGATTTGGAATATGCCCATTCCCCGGATTGATCAAGTGTATTAATATGATTTTGCACGAAATAACCCAAAGTCCTTTGAGGATAATAAACTGTATTTGAACTTGCTAAAAAATTAACAGTTGAACCAGAATTATATGAAATCTGGTGTCTATCAATAATCCAGTTATTTTTTCTAATTACAATCTCCCCACCGACCAAATTGGTAGGTAAATTTTCGCCTTGAATACTTAGCGAACTATTTACCGAAGATATAGTCAAATATCCATCGTTACTGGAACCTGAATTTGGATATCTACCAAACTCTTTTATTTGATCGTTAATTGAGAATATTTGAACGGAGCCTCCATCCATGACGGACAAAGCAGCCTCATATATTCCACCTCCTCTTGAAACCCAATTGGACACACGCACCATAGAAGTAATCACAGGTTTTTCTCCTGATCCATAGGAGGTGTAGGTGATGGGATTGCCAGGACTACCTCCCCGTGTAATAATGATAGATCCATAAAAAGTATCTCCGCTTTTAAATAAAATCCTATCTCCTGCTTTCAACTCATAAGAAACTGTATTAAGCTTATCAATACTCCTCCAAGGAGTAGCTGAGTTTTGAGCTTGAGAAGAAGATCGGTTATCATCTCCAGAAGAACTAGAGAAATAATAATCAGAAGCTAAAGAAGAGGTAATAGAACCTATTAATAACAGCATAGTTAAAAGTAGATGTACTTTTTCATTTGGCTTGCGTGTTAGAAGAGCAGCTAAGTTTAATTTCATATATAGGTTTCGAATTGGGGTGGTTATTTCCCAAACCACCAAGTTTCTTGCCAGCAATCACCCCATGTTGCGCAACCAATTACTTTGAAAATTTGTAGATGAAAAAAATAATTGTTAAAAAATAGAAAAAAAAGAGAAATTTTTGAGCACAAAATTCAATTTTTAGAAAAAATAAATACCATCAATAATTCTGATTAACTGCCATAAAACCATCAAATTTTTAGAAATTTTAATTTTATTAAAAATTAAATTCTGAAATCATGCAAGTTAAAGCTTTTAAAGCTAAATAAGTAAAAGTCAAGTCTCCACTTGGAAGGTGAAAATTGGCACTATTAAAGAATACTATAAAAATAATTTCACTAACAAATTATTGCGCTTCAAATACCTAAAAATTACATACAAAAATAAGCAACCATCTTTTTAAAGAACAACTCAAACAAACCAAAATGAGGTTTTCCAAAACTTAAATTAATTAAATCATATTAATAATGGAATAAATTCATTTCAAGATTTTTGAGTTAAAAAAAGTGTTCATTTTTTTTAAAATATTATATCAATATTTATTCTATCAAAGAGTACTGGTAAAAAGTGTAGACCATTACCACACATCGTGGAAGCATTCCCTAAACACAAATATTAGAATCAACAATCAAAAGCCTTAACTAAGTCTAATTCCTACGATAATCCTTTTTTAGTCAACTAATTACAAGGTCAATCCAAAGTTAATGTTAGTATTTACGATTCTGCCGTCTCTGGTATTCTGAAAAAATAAATACGGCTGTCATCTATGCAAAAGTGTTTATTCAAAAAGTGCGAGCCCAGTAAATTTCACAAAGTAAAATTCTAATTATTTAGGTGAAATATCGCTAACTATCCTATGCGATCGAACTGGGGACATTATTAGATCAAATTTGGAGAAATTGACTAATTGATTTTTACTAGCAACACCGATTGAAATGGGCCCACTATAATAGAATCTTTAAACACTTTGCCTTTCCCATCCTTATAAATTCCAGATAACGAAAACTGGGTGTCTTCCTCTGAGTAATTATATCGGAAAAAAATCTGATTTGAATTCTCCTCTCTAGTTACTTTCGAAACTTTTATATTATCAATAATAACTGTTTTTGAGTTTGCTGGAATTCTAAAAACTAGACTTTCTTGATTTGAGTCAATGAGAGATTTAAGATACACACTCACTCTTTCTCTCTTGAGCGATGCCTTGAAAAAAGAAATTGCAACCTCTTGATTGGTGTTAAAAGATTTTTCAAGAAAAAGTTCAAGGGTTTGATTTTCAAGCCCACTTTCGACGTCCAACTCAACTAATACTGTTTCATCGGCTACTACCTGGCCAATTTGAATATAAACCAGAGCTGCCTTTGATGAGTTTGGATTTACTTTCAATGAACCATCCTTAGGACTAGAGTCATTCCAGCTTGAAACCGCATTATATGTGCCCGAAATTGAATTAACATCAGCGTCAAAATCAACCTCTTTGATTAACTTTTCTTTAATAATTTTATACTTACTTAAACTTAAGTTTTGCTCTTGTGAAGATTCATCAAAACCAAATGTATCCGTCCAATCATCTAAATTTCGCATTTTCGATTCGGGGAAATCCGAATCTTTAGTTTCAAAAAGGAATTCTCGATTATAAGGGTTTAAAAAATAATTATTGGAACTAAAACCTATTTTATCTATATCATTTTTTATTGAGTACACTCCATAGATTATTTCTCGATCTCTAGTACTTGAAAATTCGTTATTCTCTATTTGGATATCTTTAATGGGATTTCCCAACATATCATGAGATAATTGTACTTGAACGTCACAGTCGAAAATCAAATTATTAACTATCTCTACAGTGTTGGCATTATGTAAATAAATGCCTTTACCATTGACATGAGCCACGGTATTTCGCTCAATTTTCACACCTCGGGTATCATCGTCCAAATAAATACCTTCAGCAATTCTATAATTTTGGTTTGTTCCCTCAACTGCTCCGACACCGTTCAAAACTATATTGCCTACAATCTCTCTCCCTGAATTATTCATGTCGACAAGGCCATCAGAATTCATATAAATACCTCCCCCATCTTGCTTCCGTAGACAAAAATTTTCGATAAGATTGTTCTTAACGATTGAATTATTTCCCCCGAAATGAATCCCAGAGTAACCTGTATTAATAATTCTATTTCTTATGATCTGTGAATCCCCAGCATCCCCTGCGATATAAATACCAATTCCAGTTAAATCGCTGTTATTTGCCATGCCGGGGAAAGGCATGGTACTCTCAATTAAATTATTTGAAATAATTGACCTAGGTGTTCCATGCCAGAAAAATATTGCTCCACTTAGAGCATACCTTATTTCATTGTTTGTCAAAGTGAAATCAGGAGTACTATAACTATATACTGCATTTTCACCTGCATATTCCATTAGACAGTTATCGATTACTATATTCGAAGACTTTTCAATATGTATCAGATTTTTGTTTCCTCCCTTAAAATGGAGGTTCTTAAAAGAAATATTCCGAACAAGTAAGCCAGTAATAACTAGGTAGTCAGAAATTGCAACTTCAATACTTTTCTCGGACGGGTTGCTATCATTTAAATAGATAGATAAATTTTTCTCATCTTTTGAATAAGACCATTCACCAGGTTGGTCTAGTGTTTTTTCATGATTCTGAATAAAATACCCAAAACCTTCAACTGGCCTATATGTTGATTTTCCTACATTCCAATAATCGACTATACCTCCTTTAGATTGTTTAATTGGATAGCTATCAATGACCCATTGATTTTTCCTAATTACTATTTCTCCTCCCTTTGCATCGAAAGGAATTTCTTTCCCATTTATACTGAAGTCATTATTGAGAGATTTTATGGTAAGATAACCCCCATTAGCATCGGTGACATTTGGAAATCTTCCAACTTCTTTCAGCTTATCATCAATTAATACGATTTTAAGTTTACTCGACTCGATATCTAAAATTTTTGATTGATATATACCATTTCCGATATAATCCCAATTTTCGATCTTGAGTAAAGATGTAATAATTGGCATTTCTCCTGTCCCATACGAGTCGAAAGAAATTGGTTCCCCACTTGTCCCTCCTCTAGTGAGTCTTATCGTACCTTGAAAAACATCACCTCTCTTAAAAAAAATCCTATCTCCAGCCTTTAGTGCATGTGATATTTCATTTAGCTTTTGGAGTGAGCGCCAAGGTGTAAGTAGAGATTGGGATTCATCAAATGTATACTTATCCTTTCCTGATGAAGAGGAAAAATAGTAATCTGTAGCAAAGACACTTTGCAGTGAAAGCAATAAAGATCCTGAACATATAAAAATGCTAATAAAAATTTGTCTAGTTACAATTTCACACATACAAATTTAGATTGACTATGTATTGGTCTAATTGATTAAAGCAGAAAGGTGGATATTCCGGACAATACTGACCCCCGTTCCGGGCATACTGACCCCCCTAAAATGGGTTTGGTCCTACAATCTATTATACTGACAATTTTACATTTTTTTTCTAAGACTTTCTCCCTTTAACTCTATTCTGTAGGAAGAATGGACCAATCTATCTAGAATAGCATCTGCTATTGTTTCTTCGCCTATGATATCATACCAGCTGGACACGGGTAATTGACTGGCGATTACTGTTGATTTCTTTCCATGTCTGTCTTCTATCATTTCCATCAAATCTATTCGTTGCTGTTGTTCAAGATGTGTCAGACCAAAGTCGTCAATGATTAGGAGGTCTGTTTTAGCCAGTTTGTCAAAGAACTTCAAAACAGTTCCTTCGAGTCTGGCCATTTTGGTTTTGAGCATCAGCTTCTGTGTGTTGAAGTAAGCAACTTTATATCCCAGCACGCAGGCCTGATGACCCAGCGCAGACGCCAGGTAGCTTTTGCCACAGCCGGTTGCTCCTGTGATCAGTACTGCATCTCCGGTTGTGATATATTCTCCCACGGCAAGACTTGTGAGCATCATATCATCAAGCCCCCTTATTTTGTCAAGCTTAAGTTCTTCCAGGGATGCTTTGTATCTGAATGCTGCATTCGTTTCAAGCCGTTTGAATCTCCTGTTATCTCTTTCGAGCTCTTCGGCCTGTAGCAACAGTTCAAGCCCTTCTGAGAGTGACAGACTTTGGTTTTTCCTTGTTTCCTTAATAGCTGTCCATGTTTTGGACATGCCGTACAGCTTGAGTTTGGTAAACTGCGATTCGATCTGGTTTGTCATAGTTATTTAAAATTTATTGATTCTTGATTACTGTAATACGATTTACCCCTTACATTCTGATGCTTGGGCAGTGTGGTGATGCTGTTTTGGACAGACTCGTCTTCCATGTGGTTTTCTATGATGTTTTTGATAAACCTGTAAGAGAATACCCCATTCTCCATGGCAGTTTTGCATGCTTTTTCCAAAGCCCCGGTATCTGATTTTCGTGCAAGAGCAAGTAAGCCATCGCAGGATCTGTAGACTTGCTCGGGGTATCTTTTCTGCTCAAAAAGCAGACATACATACTCGTACAGGACTTTTGAGATCTTGGCTGAAAGATTCCTGTAATACTCAGGACTTCTATCCCGGTAGTGCTGGTGGTGCGAACAGAGGTGCTCTTTGACTGTAGAGTAAGCGCCAAGTTTGAAGTTTCTGGAATGAA
>Ga0105053_10002725_pt1 | contig 27197 bp, 19 predicted proteins | sample BON01_FD_78093 | JGI IMG/M metagenome (GOLD analysis project Ga0105053, IMG submission 78093) | Freshwater microbial communities from Lake Bonney liftoff mats and glacier meltwater in Antarctica - BON-01 | ecosystem: Environmental > Aquatic > Freshwater > Ice > Glacier meltwater | place: Lake...
TACCAGTACCCTGTCGAAAACGTTGTTCCCGGGAACTTTCGCACCCTCAAACTTCGCATGCAAACCATCTTCAGCGGCCTCGATGCCGCTGACTCTGGTGTCCACGTAAACACCTGCATAACGATCTGTAATTCGCTTTTGCAAAGGCCGCACCAGATCTTTGTCAGTACCGGGCATCAGCTGACCGGTTAGTTCCACGACCGTTACTTCACTGCCCAGTCCTTGATAGACACTGGCCATTTCCAAACCGATAATACCGCCGCCAATTACCAATAAGCGGCCGGGTACGTCTTTCAATTCCAACGCATCGGTCGAATCCATTACACGCTCATCATCCCACGGCAAACCAGGGAGCTTGAACGCCTGCGAACCTGCAGCAATGATCGCGCGCGCAAAACTGATGCGCTGCTCACCATCAGCCGTGTTCACTGAAAGCTCGTGGTTATTGGTGAACTGACCAGTACCCTGAATGACAGTTACTTTTCGTTGTTTGGCCATTGAGGTCAATCCGCCGGTTAGCTTTTCGACAACCGTCTCTTTGAAACCCCGCAGCTTATCAATGTCAATTTGTGGCTCACCAAAAGTTACGCCGTGCTCCGCCATTGCAGCAGCTTCGTCAATAACAACAGCCGCATGCAATAACGTTTTAGATGGGATACAGCCAACGTTCAGACAGACACCGCCCAATGTTGGATAGCGCTCAATCAAAGCTACTTTCAGACCCAGATCAGCAGCTCTGTATGCAGCCGTATAGCCGCCCGGACCTGCGCCCAACACCATAACTTCATAGTCATAATCGATGGATGGATCAACACCGTCGTCTACCACGGCCGCAGTTGCTGGTGCTGCTTGCTGAGCTACGGACTCAGAAGGAGCTGATGCAGATGCTTGTTGATCTGCCGATGCCGAAGGAGTTGAAGCCTTCGCCTGTTCGTTTGCTTGGTCGGCTGCAACACTACTCTGCGCTTTCTCATCTGACGTACCACTTCCAGCCGTTTCGCCTTCAGACACTTCCAGCGTCGCAATCAAGGAGCCTTCAGACACATGATCATCCAAACCAACCGCCAGAGATTTAATAATTCCCGCGGCAGGTGCCGGAACTTCCATGGTCGATTTGTCACTTTCCAGAGTTACCAGCGATTGGTCAATCTCGACTTCGTCACCTACGGCAACCAGCACTTCGATGACGGGGATGCCATCAAAATCGCCGATATCGGGTACACGGATTTCAATTATGTTGCTCATTCATTCACGCTCGTTTTAGCGGTTATTTCCAGCGGCCCTTGATGTGATTCATCATTGGGGGCCGGGCCATTATTTTAAACGGGGATCGGCTTCAGTAATGATCAGTTGTCGATCCTGCTGTTGCAGGCTGTAATGCTGCAAAAAGCTCATGCCCAGTAATACACCATCGAAATCACTTTCGGTGATACTTGCACTAACATTTCTACGTTCTATATTGCCAATGGATAAGCGATCAATCCGGGTCATCCAGGCCTTGGTGGGGCCATTGGCGGTATTCACGGTCACTTGTGGCCCGAAATCCAGACCGATCGCTCTGGCTGTTGAGGCGGGCAAAGCGACGGTGGTCGCACCGGTATCCACCAAAAAGCTAACCTTCTGATCATTAATCAGGCCATCTGCCTGGTAATGACCACTGCGATCCTGCGACAGCACAATGCTGGCCAGACCTTGTTCATTGACCGAACTGACCTGACTGGAATCACCCTGCAATTGTGAGAACACCAGGTATAAGCCACCCAACATTCCCAGCGCCGCCAACCAGATCATCTGTTTGCCGACGCGTGACTCCGGGCTTTGCCGTTGTTCAGTCATGCCGCTGTCCGGTCATATTGTTCAGTCATGCTCACTGCGATCGATTTTGTAACCGCATTCAAATACCCATTGTGCTTATATCTTCCAGCCGGGTTCCCAGATAGCGGATAAATCGCGCTGCATTGGCACCATCAATAACCCGATGGTCATATGAAAGCGATAGCGGCAGCATCAGGCGTGGCTGAAAAGCCTCGCCGTCCCACTCGGGACGCATGCTTGAACGGCCAACACCCAGAATCGCAACTTCAGGTGCATTGATAATGGGCGTGAAATGCGTTCCACCGATTCCACCCAGGCTCGAAATTGAAAAGCAGGCACCCTGCATTTCAGTCGGCTTCAATTTGCCTTCCCGGGCTTTATGACTGAGCTCGGCCAATTCGGCCGCCAAATCGTAAATGCTCTTCTGATCGCAATCGCGCAATACCGGTACCACCAGGCCTTCTGGCGTATCCACCGCAATGCCGATGTGGAAAAACTTCTTCATCACCAGATTCTCACCTGTCTCATCCAATGAAGAATTAAATTTCGGCAAATGTGCCAGAGATGCAACTGCGGCCTTGATCAGGAACACCAACGGCGTGAGCTTTGAACCCTGTGCTTTGGCTTTCTCAGCATTGGCTTTGCGATAGGCTTCCATTTCGGTGATATCAGCCAAATCATCCTGTGTTACATGCGGGATGCTCAACCAGTTCCGGTGCAGGAAAGCACCCGATAATTTCTGAATGCGCGTAAGGGGCTGAAGCTCGACTTCACCATAGCGGCTGAAATTGACTTTCGGTGCTGCCGGCAAATCAAAACTAAGCCCGCCAGACGCCGGGCCGGCACTTGCGGACATAACCGATTTTACGAAATTGGTAACGTCGTCTCGAATGATCCTGCCACCAGCCGCACTACCTTTTACCCGTGCAAGATCAACACCCAATTCGCGAGCAAAACGGCGAATGGAGGGGCTGGCATACGGGGCACTGCCAGGCAAGGCTGATTTGGCATCCATCGGTACGGGAGGTGTCTGCCGTTGACCCGCTGATGGCGGCACCGGCATTTGACCACCCTTGCCTGAGTTCTGGGCTGAGTTCTGGGCTGAGCTTGCGGCCGGGCTAGCAGGCTTTTCAGAAGCCTTGGCGGACTCAGCTGGTTTTTCCGGGGCTTTCGTCTGCGAATCTTCGCTGGCAGAAGCATCTTCAGATTCCGCCTCAGCAGCACTATCGTTTGCGGTCTCAATCACCGCAACAATATCGCCTTCCGTTACAGTATCTTCCAGCTTCACACGCAGCTCTTTAACCACACCAGCGACCGGCGAGGGTACTTCCATGGTCGACTTGTCGCTTTCAAGTGTGATCAATGATTGTTCGGCCTCCACCTGGTCGCCAACTGCCACCAGCACTTCAATCACAGGGATGTCGGCAAAATCGCCAACATCCGGGACGGCTACCTCAATAAGATTACTCACAGCCTACACTCCCAGCGGATTAGGCTTGCTTGGATCAAGTTGCAGATCCTCGCGCGCTTGCAGCAGGTCTTCGACCTTGATCGAGCCTTGCCGGTAGAGTGCATACAACGCAGCATAGGCAATGGAGTTGCGATCCACTTCAAAGAAACGCCGCAGGTTTTCGCGAGTGTCAGAGCGACCAAACCCATCAGTGCCCAAAACGGTGTAATCCGACTGCGGCAGGTATGGCCTGATTTGTTCAGCAAAATTACGTACGTAATCTGTTGCAGCAATCACAGGACCTTGCTTGCCTTGCATGCATTCGGCTACCCAGGACACGCGCTGCTCGGCATTCGGATTCAAGCGATTGTAACGCTCAACATCCACGCCGTTACGTTGCAGCTCAGTAAAGCTGGTTGCGCTCCAGATGGTTGAACCAACTGAATAATCACGCTCCAGAATCTCAGCCGCTGCAATCACTTCCCGCAATATAGCACCACAACCCATCAGCTGGATATTGTGCTCAGCTTTTTTGCCTTCTTTGAAGCAATAAAGACCCTTACGGATACCCGCCTCCACGCCTTGGGGCATGGCCGGGTGAGTGTAATTCTCGTTCAGTACGGTGATGTAGTAGTAAACATCTTCCTGATCCCGGTACATACGGCGCAAACCGTCCTGCAAAATAACCGTCAGTTCATAACCAAAAGTCGGGTCATAGGATATACAGTTGGGCACCATCGCAGAAATCATGTGGCTATTGCCATCTTCGTGCTGCAGCCCTTCGCCATTCAAAGTCGTGCGGCCGGACGTACCGCCCAGCAAAAACCCACGGGCGCGCATGTCACCTGCCGCCCAGGCCAGATCACCGACACGCTGAAAGCCGAACATCGAGTAATAGATAAAGAACGGTATCATCGGCACACCGTTAGTGGCATAGCTGGTTGCAGCTGCGATCCAGGACGAAAATGCACCCGCTTCAGAAATACCTTCCTGAAGGATCTGGCCTTTGGTGTCCTCTTTATAGAACATCAACTGGTCCGAATCGACCGGTTTGTACAACTGGCCTTTTGAAGAATAAATGCCCAACTGACGGAACATGCCTTCCATGCCAAACGTGCGCGCCTCATCAGCAACAATAGGCACAATGTGCTTGGCAATTTTCTTGTCTCTCAGCAATATGGCCAGCGCTCGCACAAACGTCATCGTGGTACTGATTTCGCGTTCACCGGTGTCTTTAAGCAGCGATTCAAAAACCTCCAGTTCCGGCATTTCCAGTGGTTCCGGACTCACATTACGACGTGGCAGATAACCGCCAAGCGCTTCACGACGCTCATTCAGGTATTTGATTTCCGGACTATCTTCCCCCGGATGGTAATACGGAACCTCGGCAATTTCTTCGTCCGGAATAGGAACGTTAAAACGGTCGCGGAACTGCTTGATGGAATTTTCATCCAACTTCTTCTGTTGATGGGTAATGTTCTGGGCCTCGCCCGAAGTGCCCATTCCGTAACCTTTTACGGTTTTCGCCAGCACCACCGTTGGTTGGTTTTTGTGCTTCATGGCAGCGTCATAAGCTGCAAAAATTTTGTGCGGATCGTGACCACCACGATTAAGCCGCCAGATATCATCATCCGAATAATCTGCGACCATCTCTCTTAGCTCAGGATAAGCGCCGAAGAAATGCTCGCGTGTGTAGGCACCGCCTTTGGCTTTGTAATTCTGATACTCACCATCCAAGGCCTCTTCCATGCGCCTGCGCAGCAGGCCATCTTTGTCTTTGGCGAGCAATGTATCCCACTTTCTGCCCCATATAACTTTAAGGACATTCCAGCCGGCACCGCGGAACACGCCTTCCAGTTCCTGAATGATTTTGCCATTACCACGCACCGGACCATCAAGACGCTGCAAATTGCAGTTCACAACAAAAATCAGATTATCCAGACCTTCACGGCCGGCCAGCGAAATGGCGCCCAGAGATTCCGGTTCGTCAGTTTCGCCGTCACCCAAAAAGCACCAGACCTTCCGGTCAGTCGTGTCAGCGATCCCTCGATTGTGCAGATATTTGAGAAAGCGCGCCTGATAAATGGCCATAATCGGCCCGAGACCCATGGAAACCGTTGGAAACTGCCAAAAATCCGGCATCAACCAGGGATGAGGGTAAGAACTCAAACCATTGCCATCAACTTCCCGACGGAAATCGTCCAGTTGCGCTTCAGTTATACGACCCTCAAGAAATGCCCGCGCATAGATGCCAGGTGAAGAATGCCCCTGAATATAAAGCAGGTCGCCACTGTGTTTGTCTTTCTGACCTTTGAAAAAGTGATTGAAGCCTACATCATACAAAGTAGCGGCTGATGCAAAACTGGCGATGTGCCCCCCCAGGTCGCCCCCACGCTTACCTGCGTGCTGAACGATCGCCATCGCATTCCAGCGAATGATCGAGCGAATCCGCCGCTCCATCTCATTGTCGCCCGGCAGCTTGGCACCTAACCCTGGTGGGATCGTATTGATATAGGCAGTGGTCGCATCATAAGGCAGGTGCCCACCTGAACGGCGGGTAAAATCAACCAGTTGCTCAAGCAGATAGTGGGCCCGGATCGGACCTTCTCTTTCGATCACCGCCTGCAGTGATTCCAACCATTCTTTGGTTTCTAAAGGATCCACATCCTCATCTGTTCGGGAAATTTCAGGGTTCATTCATGACGCCTTATTATCTAATGTTTCAACAGCAGGCCCCCTTGGCCTGTCTGCACGAGTTGCATGCTGCTGTGCTTCAAGCACGGCAAAAGCACTCATATTAACCACACGTCTGACAGATGCAGACGGCGTGAGTACGTGCGCCGGATAGTCCAGACCCATTAAAATCGGGCCGATGGTGACCGCATCGCTGACCACCCGGGCAAAATTAAAAGTTATATGTGCCGCATCCAGATTGGGCATCACCAGCAAATTTGCCGGCCCTTTCAAACGCGAGTTCGGAAATTCTTGTTTGCGGTAGGCGCTTGAGAGCGCCATATCTGCCGCCATCTCACCTTCAGCCTCAAGATCTGGATCAGCGTGTTTAATCAACTCCAACGCCCGTTTCATCTTCACCGCACTGGCATCCTGATGACTGCCAAATGATGAATGAGAAAGCAAAGCTACGCGCGGTTCAATGCCGAATTTACGAACGGTGTCGCTAGCCAGTAAAGTAATTTCGGCAATCTCTTCCGCGTTGGGGTTAGCATTAACGTGGGTATCACAAACAAAATACACGCCGTTTTCAGTGTTTAATATACCAAGAGTTGCGACGGTTTGACTACCTGATTGCGGTCCCAGCACATCACGCACGTGTTTCACCCTGGGTGCAAATGGACCTACAAGGCCGGTAATCATCGCATCTGCATCACCCCGGATAACAGCGATTGCTGCGATCACGGTCGGCTGGGTGCGCAAAATATCCTTGGCAGCGCTGGGTGAAACGCCCTTGCGCTCCATGAGTGCGTGGTAGCTTGTCCAATAATCCCAATAGCGGGCATCGGATTCGGGATTAATCAATTCAAAATCTTTTCCGGGCCTCAGTCTTAGCCCCAATTGCTTGATGCGCTGTTCAACCACCGAAGGACGACCAATCAGGATAGGCTGAGCGATGCCATCATCCAGAACCGCTTGCACCGCTCTCAAAACAACTTCAGTTTCGCCCTCTGCATACACTACCCGCTTGGGGTCACTTTTCGCGGCGCTGAAAATCGGCTGCATGATCAAACCAGTGCGCCATAAAAATTGTGCCAGCTTGTCGCGATAGGCTTGCATGTCTTCGATAGGGCGCGTTGCAACACCGCTAGCCATAGCGGCCTCGGCAACTGCCGGGGCCAGATATTCAAGCAATCGTGGATCAAATGGTTTTGGAATCAGGTAATCCTTTCCAAAATTAAGTGGCTTGCCACCGTAAGCCGACGTGCTGATCTCGCTGGCTTCCAATTGGGCCAACTCGGCTAGCGCTCGTACGCACGCCATCTGCATTTCAGCATTAATGGTAGTCGCGCCGACATCCAGCGCACCGCGAAATATGTATGGAAAGCACAGCACGTTGTTAACTTGATTTGGATAATCTGAACGGCCCGTTGCGATGATGGCGTCCGGCCGTGCTTCAAACGCCAGTTCCGGCATGATTTCTGGCACCGGGTTGGCCAATGCCAGAATAACCGGCTCATCGGCCATGCTTTTAACCATATCAACCGACAATACCCCACCAGCAGATACGCCGAGAAATACATCAGCACCCTGCATGGCTTGTTCCAATGTGCGCATTTGGGTAACGCGAGCGTAGTCAGCTTTTCTGCCACTGAGATTTTCCCGCTCACTGTGAATAACGCCACGGCTATCAACAACCATCACATTGCTTTTATCGAGACCAAGATTTACCAGCAAATCCAGACACGCCATGCCTGCTGCACCTGCACCGGAGGCCACCAGCTTAATGTGCCCGATGTCCTTTTTAACAATCTGCAAAGCATTGATGGTGGCGGCCGCCGTGATAATCGCCGTGCCATGCTGATCATCGTGAAACACGGGAATACTAAGCCGTTCTTTCAAGCGCGCTTCAACTTCAAAACACTCTGGCGCCTTAATATCCTCGAGATTGATGCCGCCGAAGGTAGGCTCCAACGAGGCAATAATATCGACCAGCTTGTCCGGGTCTTTTTCGTTGATCTCAATATCGAACACATCAACATCGGCAAACTTTTTAAACAAAACCGCTTTGCCTTCCATCACTGGCTTGCTGGCCAACGGGCCGATATCACCCAACCCCAATACAGCCGTGCCGTTGGTGATCACTGCTACCAGATTACCTCTTGAAGTCATATTACTGACTTCAAGCGGATTGGCATGTATCAACTCACAGGCATGCGCCACACCTGGCGAGTAAGCCAGGCCCAGATCTTCCTGTGTAGTCAGCGGCTTGGTGGCCGAAATCCGGATCTTACCCGGGGTTGGATAACGGTGATAATCCAGCGCGTTCTGTTTTGACTTGTCGGTCATTTAATCAAGATCCAGAGTTGGGTGGATCTCTGAATAACCACCCTCCCCTATTTTGACCAGACGCAGTGTATTGGTTCCGCCTTGATTTCCAGTTCTCTCGCCCATCGTCAGGATGATACGGTCACCCACATTGATATAGCCTTGGGCCAACAACAGCTGAACGCCTTCTGACATGGCGCCTTCAACGTCGCTACCTGAAAACTCATGAGCAACCGGATAAACACCCCGGTACATGGCCATCCAGCGGCGGCTTTGGGCGCTGGGCGATAGCGCAAAAATCGGCGCAGCGGAACGCACACGTGATAACCATTGCGCTGTGGAACCGGATTCAGTCAGTGCCAGAATGGCCTGTACTGAAACGTTGGTCGCCATGTACATCGCAGCCATCGCAATCGCCTGATCAATTCTTTGAAACTGAATATTCAGGTGATCGTGATTAATGCGGGTATCTGTATGGCGCTCGGCACCCAGACAAATCCGATTCATGGCTTCTACCACCACAGAAGGATGGTCGCCCACTGCCGTTTCTGCAGACAGCATCACAGCATCAGTTCCGTCAAACACCGCATTGGCAACATCCAGCACTTCTGCGCGGGTTGGAATCGGACTCTCGACCATCGACTGCATCATCTGTGTTGCCGTGATAACGATTTTATTTTGCTCGAGTGATTTTTCGGTGATCAGTTTTTGCAGACCTGGCAACTCAGCATCACCAATTTCCACACCCAGGTCGCCACGCGCAATCAAAATGGCATCCGATGCCGCGATAATTTCTTCCAGATTGGTAATTGCCTCAGTTCTTTCGATTTTCGCTACCAGGCGTGCCTCGCTGCCGGCTTCATGCAACCGGCGGCGTGCTTCATTCATATCTTCAGCATTGCGGGGAAACGACACTGCCAGATAATCAGCACCCATGGCTGCCGCACGAGGAATATCTGCAATATCGTGTTCAGCAATACCCGGCAAAGACAAACCGCCGCCTTGAACGTTGATGCCTTTGCGGTTGCCTAACACGCCACCGGCCTCTACTTCGCAGCGAATCTTCTTGTTCTTGATATCCTGTACACGCATGGTGATAAGGCCATCATCCAGCAACATCAGATCACCTGGCGACAAATCGTCTGCAAGCCCTTTGTAGGTAACCCCGATGCCGTGCTGGTCGCCGTCAGAAGCATCATCCGATGCATCCAGCGTGAAGATGTCACCGCTTTCCAGCGTGATGGAATCGTTTACAAATTTTTCGACCCTGATCTTGGGTCCGCGCAAATCACAAAGTATCGCCACTTCTTTTTTCAACGCCAGTGCAACACCTCTGACTTGTGCTGCTCTTGCCGCCTGCTCTTCGTGAGTACCATGCGACATGTTGATGCGCAATACATCTGCACCAGCTTTGATAAGCGCCTGCAACGCTTCGGGTGCATCCGTTGCCGGCCCCAGAGTTGCGATAATTTTTGTACGACGGATTTGCATTTTGTATTTTTCCACCTTTGTGTTGACCGATCATTATAACCAATTGCTGGTTTCATCTGTATTTCAATTGGTACTACTTTATTTATTTGATGTCATCATAACTGCTATGATTTGCACACGCAGAAAGTGTCGATAGTTTATACGTATCAAATGAAGCGACATGATCAAATGCAATTGAAGTTGAAATAACACCTGTTGTTAATACTTAAGACTTAACTGTGAGACCCATGTTGAAAGTGACTTTTCTGCTTCTGATATTCATGCTGGCAGCTGCCTCAACGGCAGTTGCCGCAACAGGTGACTTTGCCGGCACCGAAAGTTGCGTGGGATGTCATGCGCAGCAGCACAAAGCCTGGCAGGGCTCCCATCACAAACTTGCCATGCAGCAAGCTGACAAAGACACCGTTTTAGGAGACTTCAACAACGCAGGCATTACCGCCAATGGCATCAATACCACCTTTTTCACCAGGGACCATCAGTTCTGGGTAAATACCGAGGCAGCCAACGGTCAATTGCAGGACTTCAAAGTCAGCTACACGTTCGGCGTTACGCCTCTGCAACAATACCTGATTGAGTTTTCAGATGGTCGTGTGCAGGCACTTGGCATCGCCTGGGATACGCGCCCTGTCAGTGCAGGAGGGCAGCGCTGGTTCAACTTGTATCCTGATGAAACCATCACAGCCGGGGATGAGTTGCACTGGACCGGCCGTCAGCAGAACTGGAATTACATGTGCGCAGACTGTCATTCCACCAATTTGAAAAAGGGCTATAACGCCAACACCGATACTTTCAAAACAACCTGGTCCGATATCAATGTCGGCTGTGAGTCCTGTCACGGGCCTGGAAAGAAACACAATGCATGGGCGGCGAAAGATGAAGCAGAAAAGGCGCAATCGCCAGACTCAGGCTTGCCCTACTCATTGAATGATCTCGACAACGTAACCTGGACCATGAACACTGAAACCGGCACCGCACAGCGCAGTCCGGCAGCGACAGGTAACATTGAAATTGGTGTGTGTGCAGCCTGCCATTCACGCCGAGCTGAAATCAAGCAAGGTATTGAAGCGGACGGCGCTTTTCTGGACCACTATCGGCCCGCACTCTTAAGTGCCGGGCTATACCATACTGACGGCCAGGTATTGGACGAAGTCTACGTCTGGGGCTCGTTTGAACAAAGTAAAATGCGCGCTGCGGGTGTTACCTGCAGTAACTGCCACGAGCCACACAACCTGAAACTGCGTGCGCCTGCGCAGCAAGTCTGCTCCCAGTGTCACTTGCCCGCAAAGTTCGCGACTACCAGGCACACCGGACATAAACAGGACTCCGAAGGTGCTAACTGTCTTAACTGCCATATGCCGGCCACCAACTATATGGTTGTCGATCCCCGTCGGGATCATAGTTTGCGGATCCCTCGCCCTGATCTAACACAAGAGTTTGGTACGCCAAATGCCTGCAACCAGTGCCACACAGATAAAAGTACCGAGTGGGCAGTGACTGAGTTCGGTAAACTCTGGCCACAGGCAAAAATGCCATTTCAGAGCTGGACTACATCATTGAGCCAGGCCCGTGCCGGTCTTCCACAAGCCGAAGCATCACTGATTAGAACCATTCGCGACACCAGCCTGCCTGGTCTGGCACGAGCAACGGCAGTTTCCGAACTAGGGCCATATTTAAGCCCGCTGTCGGGCAGAGTGCTGCAAAGCTCATTGAGTGATGAAAGCCCCCTGGTCAGGTTTGCGGCACTGGGGTTGCTCGACGCTGTTCCACCTGAAAACCGCTATCAGCTGGCTCAGCCCTTGTTGCAGGATCCAGTAAGACTGGTCAGAACGGAGGCCGCGCGCGTTTCGGCAGCAGCACTTCAGACTTCTCTGCCTCCCGGGGAGGCTCAGGCACTGCGCGCTGCCTTCAAGGAGTATATTAACACTCAGCTGCAAAATGCGGACAGACCGGAGGCTCATTTGAATCTGGGAATTGTTTATTCACAGGTTGGCGACGCCGTAGCCTCTGAAAAAGCCTACCGGCAATCGATCAAGCTGGATTCACGTTTTGCCCCTGCCTATACCAATCTGGCAGATTTGTACCGTCTGCAAGGCCTCGACAAGAATGCCGAAAAGGTATTGACAGAGGGTATTGGTCAGCAACCTGAAGATGCAGCCCTGCACCACGCACTCGGGCTATTGCAAGCACGCAGCAGTCAATTGGAGGCCGCGATAGTTTCATTGGGGAAAGCCTCTGAGCTGGCACCGGAAGTTGCCCGTTACACCTATGTGTATGGCGTTGCGCTGAACTCTGCCAGCCAGCCGACGCAAGCCATGGACGCATTAAAAGCGGGTTATATACAACACCCGCGCAACGTGGAAATCATTCATATGATTGCGAGCATTTATCGTGACCAGGGACAGAAAGCTGAGGCCCTGGAATGGGCCAGAAAACTAACTGAACTGAATCCTGCTGATCAGCAGGCAAAACAGTTTATTCAGCAGCTGGAATCTGCTCAATAAAAAACGCCACAACCACCCGTTAGTCCGAGTGGTTGCGCCGCCAGATTTAAATGTTAAACCTGACCCGGGTAAGTTCTGACCGGCTTAGTTCTGACCAGCGCGGAATGGATACGTTGAAAACATATCCTGAATTCCTGCATCGATATTAGCGCGCACTTCTTCATTGGATTTATTTTCCTTGATACGACCCACTGCAACGCCTTCCCAAACCATGCGCTTTTCAACTCGATCTACCAGATCAATGTTGACTGTGCCTTCGGTGTAGCTGCTGACAGTAGTCTGGCTGCCGTAACCATAACCACCCCATGTGCCATAAAAGCCGCGCCGATAACCGTAGTATCCACCCATGTAAGGATCAGTTGTGGTGGTTACCCTGGTCTTTTCGTTCAACCTGCCGGACACATTGACCAACAAGTCAGGATTTTCAGCCTTGGTATAACCGCGACTTTCCATTTCCCTGCTAATGGCCGCTCGAAAAACTGAACCATAAATACTGGAATAGTTCGGGTTTTCAATGCCCAAAGGGTTAAAAAACCCGTAAGTCTCAAATTTACTGAAATCAACATTATGGTCATAATCAGTGTTAATTTTCGGCCCGGACGCACACCCAGCCAACAATAAGGTCGCTACTGTGGCAACCGTAAAAACTACCATCTTTTTAAATAAAAACTGGATTTGCATGATCTACTCCTTTCAGAATTGATTCAATTCGGGTTCACTGAACTTCCATCATTGGTTTAATCAAGAATAAATGTCAAGAACCGCCGGTGTACTACTAATAAAGACCGAACACCCGGTGGTTTTATTGCAGACAACCATTGAATTCTGAAAAATGCCGGTCAACACGGTTACCTCAATGGCAGTGCTTATATGGCGTACGGTTCACCACCGGGGCCGATTTATCTTGGCATCGGCTGGAGTGACGAACGCCCGCCCATCTACTTCCTGCGTCTGGGTTTGGTGTTTGGGCCGCGAGCAGTGGGAGCTTAGTAGCCCTTAAAATCAACCCCAAAAATCGATCCTACTTAAATCGACCCTTCTGAAATCGATCTTGTAGTGCAGCAACAGACGGCAAAGTCTTGCCTTCCACACACTCAAGGAACGCGCCGCCACCTGTTGAAATATAACTGACGCCGTCGGCAATATTGAATTTATCAATGGCCGCCAGGGTGTCGCCACCACCAGCCAGACTGTATGCCCTGGAAACCTCAATAGCATCGGCAACAGAACGTGTGCCTACGGCGAAATTCTCAAATTCAAACACCCCGACAGGACCATTCCAGATCACTGTTCCAGCCTCTTGAATCATGACTGCGTAGTCAATCGAGGTGAGCGGGCCGATGTCGAGAATCATTTCATCTTCCTTGACCTCGTCGACCGAACGAACAATCGCTTTGGCATCTTTGCTGAAAGTTTTGGCAACCACCACATCTTTGGGAATGGGGATATCGCCGCCTTTTTCAGATGCAATACGCATCAAGCGTTGAGCCTCATCAATCAGATCAGGTTCATACAGGGATTTGCCCACTTCATAGCCTTGGGCTGCGATGAATGTATTGGCGATACCGCCGCCGACGATCAATTGATCAACCTTGTTCATCAAAGCTTCCAGAACGGTCAGCTTGGTGGACACCTTGGAACCGCCTACAATCGCCAGCATGGGTAGATCCGGCTCAGACAGCGCACGCTCAATCTCATATAGCTCACGGCTCATTAAAGGCCCTGCGCAAGCAAGCTTAGCCTGCCGGATCACGCCTTCCGTTGAAGCGTGAGCCCGGTGTGCTGCACCGAATGCATCCATGACGAATACATCGCACAAATCAGCCATTCGTTTGGCCAGCGCTTCATCGTTGCTGCTTTCACCCGGATTAAAGCGCACGTTTTCGCACAGCAATACGTGACCAGGCTTGACGTCTATGCCATCTAACCAGTCATCCTGAAAACTGACTGGAACGCCCAATAAATCAGGCAGTGCCATCGCTACCGGTAGCAATGAGAACTCCTCACTGGGCTGCCCCTCAACCGGACGGCCCAGGTGTGATAACAAAATCACCGCAGCACCGCCCTCGAGGGCCATTTTAATGGTTGGTATTGCGGCTCTTAAGCGCGCGTCGGAAGTTATCTTTCCGTCTTCGATCGGTACATTAAAATCCTCACGGATCATGACCCGCAGGCCGTCGAGTTTGAGTTCATCCATACGCCGATAAGACATTATGACCGCCTCCTTTCAGACTATTCTGCGTTAATCAATGCCAACGTTGTGTCCAGCATACGGTTGCTGAAGCCCCATTCGTTGTCATACCAGCTCAGCACTTTCACCATCGTACCATCCATCACTTTGGTGAGGGTGGAATCAAATATGGAAGAGTGTGGGTTGTGGTTGAAGTCGATGGACACCAGCGGTGCTTCGTTGTAGGCAATTACATTACGCATTGGGCCCTCAGCAGCCGCTTTCATCGACGCATTCACTTCCTCAATGGTCGTGGCTCTGCTGGCGGTAAAGGTAAGGTCCACCGCCGATACGTTGATGGTTGGTATGCGCATGGAAAAACCATCCAGCTTGCCATTCAATTCTGGCAACACCAGGCCAACCGCAGCAGCTGCGCCTGTCTTGGTAGGAATCTGACTCATCGTGGCTGAACGCGCACGACGCAAGTCACTGTGATAAACGTCAGTGAGTACCTGATCATTGGTATAGGCATGAATGGTGGTCATCAGACCATGTTCGATGCCGATGCTTTCATGCAGAACTTTAGCCAATGGCGCCAGACAATTGGTGGTGCACGATGCATTGGAAATAATCTGGTCACTGGCTTTCAGGGTGTCGTGATTAACGCCATAAACGATGGTGTTGTCAACGCCTTTACCCGGCGCTGAAATAATAACTTTCTTAGCGCCTGCAGCAATGTGCGCACTGGCCGCTTCACGACTCAGGAAAAAACCGGTGCACTCCAACACAACATCTACACCCAGCTCGTCCCAGGGCAACCTGGATGGGTCACGTTCGGCAAACACTTTGATCCTGTCACCGTTCATTACCAGATCGCCGTCTTCAAGACTGACTTTGCCCGGGAAAGTATGGTGGGTGGTGTCGTATTGAGTTAAATGCGCATTTGTTTTTGCATCGCCCAGGTCGTTGATTGCTACTACTCTGATTTCGTCAGTACGACCAGACTCATACAAAGCCCGCATGATGTTACGGCCAATACGTCCATAACCATTGATTGCGACTTTAACTGCCATTTCTCTACTCCAGTTTCGATTTAGTCAGCTAAGACCAGTTCTTTGACTGTCTTGCTGACGTTTTCAGTTGTAATTCCATAGTATTCGAACAATTCGGGGGCTGGGGCTGATGCGCCGAACTGGTCAATGCCGATTATTCGACCCCGGTCACCTACGAAAGGATACCAATAGTGCGTCACGCCAGCTTCTACCGCTACGCGGGCCGTCACGGCGGCCGGCAATACCGATTCTCTGTAGTCAGCATCCTGCGCCAGAAACCGGCCCGGATTGGGCAGCGATACTACGCGTACCTCAATTCCCTGATGTGCTAATGATTCGGCGACGGACATTGCCAATTCAACTTCTGAACCGGTGGCCATTACGATTGCATCGCAGTCACCTGAAGTTTCGCGCAAAATGTAACCACCGCGATCTATATTGGCGACTTGCTGGTTGTCACGCTGTTGATGTTGCAGATTCTGACGGGTGAATATCAATGCGCTCGGCCCTGAACTTTCTTCAATGGCACATTTCCAGGCAACCGCAGATTCAACCGTGTCGCAGGGGCGCCATACGCTCAAATTGGGTATCAAACGCAAACTGGCCACGTGCTCGACCGGCTGATGCGTTGGCCCATCTTCACCCAGGCCAATGGAATCATGGGTATAGACTTGAATGTTGTGAGCTGGAATCAGTGCAGACATGCGCACGGCATTGCGAGCGTAATCCGAAAAGACCAGGAAGGTCGCGCCATAAGGTACAAAACCACCATGTAAAGCCAAACCATTACATATAGCTGTCATGCCAAACTCGCGCACGCCGAAATAGACGTAATTGCCTTCCGGAGTGCCATCCATTACATCAACGCTTTGCGTCCAGATAGTATTATTTGAACCGGCCAGATCCGCAGAACCGCCGATCAGTTCAGGTAGTGATGGCCCAAAGGCTTCAAGCGCCATTTGTGAGGCTTTACGCGTCGCAACGGTTGCACCTTTCTCTTGCAACTCTGCAATCGCGGCGGCGGTTGTCTGCTGCCAGTTTTCCGGCAATTGACCGCTCATTCTACGCTCAAACTCTGCCGCTAATTCAGGATAAGCCGCACGGTACGCATCGAGCCTGTTGTTCCATTCAGTTTCAGCTGCAGCGCCGCTGGCACGCGCATCCCAGCCTGCATAAATCTCATCGGGTATTTCAAATGCCGGATAGTTCCAACCCAGTGCTTCGCGGGTCAGAACGATCTCATCAGGGCCTAGTGGAGAACCATGAGCAGATGATGTGCCTTGTTTGTTGGGCGAACCAAAACCGATAATCGTCCGGCAGCAAATCAGCGTGGGCTTGTCAGTTTCAGCCCGGGCGGATTCAATCGCTTCTTTGATAGCTTCGCTATTGTGGCCGTCTACATCCCGAACAACCTGCCAGCCATAGGCTTCAAATCTCTCGGGCGTATTGTCGGTAAACCAGCCCTGAACTTCGCCATCAATTGATATGCCATTGTCATCCCAGAAAACCACCAGCTTGCCGAGTCCCAACGTTCCCGCCAGTGAGCACACTTCATGTGAAATGCCTTCCATCAGGCAACCATCGCCGCAAAATGCCCAGGTGGTGTGGTCGACGATCTGGTGGCCTTTCTTATTGAAACGAGTGGCTAAAACTTTTTCTGCCAAAGCGAAGCCCACTGCGTTGGCCAGGCCTTGACCTAAAGGCCCGGTGGTTGTCTCAACCCCTGGTGCATGACCATATTCCGGATGACCCGCTGTTTTGGAATGCAGTTGCCGGAAATTTTTAATTTCTGACATCGACAAGTCATAGCCACTGAGGTGCAAAGTCGAATACAACAACATCGAGGCATGGCCGTTGGACAACACAAAGCGATCCCGGTCATACCAACCCGGATTGGCTGGATTGTGGTTTAAGTATTCGTTCCACAGGACTTCGGCAATATCTGCCATGCCCATAGGGGCGCCTGGATGGCCAGAGTTGGCTTCCTGCACCGCGTCCATTGACAAAGCACGTACAGCATTCGCGAGTTCACGTCGGGTTGACATCGGGTTTTTGATCCTGAATTCTGAAATAATTCGGGCAGCCCATTCAGGGCGGCCCTATAAGTAAAAAATCTGCCTGATGGGTCGGTGACAGAACGCTAAGCCTAATTCTCGCTGATGCAGTTACCTTGAAGCAAGAGCCAGCGGGTTATTGCTGGCTCTTTTTGGCAAATCCCAAGCATTTCGGGTCGAACATTTTTGGTCAAGCATATCGGGTCAAGCGTCCCGGGTCTTGACCAAACGACCGGCTTTCAAATCTGCCCAGTATTCGTTCAGCTCTTTCTTCACTACTGGCAACAGGAAGTAACAGCCCAGCAAGTTCGGAAATGCCATCGCGAAAATCATGGCGTCTGAAAAGTCGATAACGGAACCCAGCTGCATGGAAGAACCGACCACGATGAAAAACAGGAACAGGATTTTGTACACGGCGTCTGTCGCTTTATTCTCTCCAAACAGGAAAGTCCAGGACTTTAGGCCATAGTATGACCAGGAAATCATGGTGGAGAAGGCGAACAGCACGACTGCCAGTGTCAGCACCCATGGGAACCATGAAATGGCTGAACCAAATGCAGTCGAAGTCAATTGTACGCCAGCGCTCGGATCCACTGAAGGATCCCAAGTACCGGTAATAATAATTACCAGCGCCGTGATGGTACACACCACGATCGTATCAATAAACGGCTCGTATAAAGCTACAAAACCTTCAGTGACAGGTCGACTGGTTTGCACTGCAGAGTGAGCGATCGCCGCTGAACCAACGCCAGCTTCGTTTGAAAAGGCCGCTCGTTTGAAGCCTTGAAACAGAACGCCGATCACACCACCGGAAATACCTGAAGCCGTGAATGCGCCATCAAAAATGGCAACGAATGCCGATGGAACCGCTGAGAAGTTCATAAAAATAATGATCAAACCGGCAGTCACATAGGTGACGGCCATGAATGGAACGATTTTCGAAGTGACACGGGCGATACTTTTAATGCCACCCAGAATGACTGCACCAACCAGTACTGCAACCACCAGACCAAACAACCAGCCCTTATCAGCCAACCAGCTGGCATCACCACCGGTGACATTCACTACCTGCGCAAAACTTTGATTGGCCTGGAACATGTTGCCGCCACCGAAAGAGCCACCGATAGCGAAAATTGCAAACATTACCGCCAGTACTTTACCAAGCTTGGCCAGAACAGGTCCGCGTTCCGCCAACCCTTTGGTCAGATAATACATGGGGCCACCGGAGACACTGCCATCCGGGTATACATTGCGGTACTTAACCCCCAGCGTACACTCGGTGAACTTTGAGGACATGCCCAGAAAGCCTGCCAGAATCATCCAGAAAGTTGCGCCTGGCCCGCCCAGCGATACCGCTACAGCCACACCGGCAATATTCCCCAGTCCTACAGTGCCCGACAGTGCTGTTGCCAGCGCCTGAAAGTGAGTCACTTCACCTGCTGCTTTTGGATCATGATAATCCCCGCGAACCAACTCAAAGCCATGCTTGAGTCCGCGTAGGTTTATGAATTTGAAATAAAACGTGAATATGGTGGCCGCTATAATCAACCACACCAGAACGAAAGGAATAGCTACCCCACCAACCGTGAATGAAGAAAATACCGCGCCGGCTACAGCGTCTGCGTAAGGCTTGACGGCCAAATTGATCTTCTCGTCCATCCCGGTTTCAGCGAATGCTGAAAAACTGCACAACAGGCCGATGAGTGTGGTGATGCCCACTCTTAATTTTGACATTAATTATTCTCCAGTTAGGTTTTTATTTAAGGAACAACAGTGACTGGACACTCTGCCACCTGAACCAGGCGGGCACCTACGCTCCCAAAAACGTAAGACTTGAGTCCCGCTGACCCCTGACGGCCAACGACGATGCTACTGACCTTATGCTCTTTGGCCAGTGACCGCATGGTGTCTGAAACATGTCCATGGCGAACCAGACCGGCCGCGTCAACGCCCTGTTCCTTAAGGCGGCTAACAACTGGATCAACGATATCCTCGTTCGCGCGAGTGATTTCTTCTTCGCGCCTCTTGTGCCGTTGCTCGTTCTCAGCAGCTGTGGAGAAACTGTAGCGGGACCATTCGATTACATGTGTTACAAGTACCTTTGCACCGGCCGGTTTTGCATGTGCTAGTACATACTTAACGGCTCTCGCGCTGCAGTCACTACCGTCTACCCCTACCATCATTACAGAACTCATTAATCACTCTCCCAAGCTGAAAAGACGCCCTAGTCTACCCCAGTAATTCTCCAATGTAACAATTACACCGCAAATAATGAACGGTCTAACGAAATTCACCGCCATTTGATGGAACATCCCATGGATGGAACCTGTATTTCAGGCCCTACACCAGTTCTGGCAACCTGTTTCATGGCCTTAAATAGTTCACGATCCGGCGCATCAAAATCAGCTGATGGCCCGGCAGCGTCAAGACGGCCGCGATACTGCAGTTTCAAATCGGCGTTGTAGCCAAAAAAATCCGGCGTGCAAACCGCCCCGTAAGCTTTTGCAACTTGCTGGGTTTCGTCGACCAGATAGGGAAAGGGGAATTTATATTGCTTTGCGACCAGTCGCATATTTTCAAACGAGTCTTCTGGATAAGCCTTCGAATCATTGGACATGATGGCAACGCTGCCTATACCCAGATCAATTAGCTCCAACGTATCCCTTACCAGCTTTTCACGAATTGCTTTGACGTAGGGACAATGATTGCTGATAAACATAACCAGCAAACCATTTTCGCCGTAACAATCCTGCAGGCTCCAGGTCTCATGATCTATGCCGGGAAGGTCAAATTCCAAGGCCTTTTTACCGAATTCACAAACCGGGGTTTTAAGACTTGCCATGTGTGCATCCTTTGCTAAGATAATCGCAGTATTTTAGGCGCTATAGACTATTCATTTAAGCAACATTTATTGTTTTTTGCTATGCTGGCAGTAAGAACTTTCTTTCTTGTGCGCAGTCCATATATATAAGCACAACAAAGATAAGCACAGCAAAGTCGAATTGGGTGAGGTTGAAGTGACATTGAAATCGAACAGTACAGTCCGTAGGGCAAGCAATCTGTTGGTTGCGGCTTTTGCGTGCCTATTGCCTGCGCTGTGCGTTGCCGCTGACCCGACGACTGTTCAGTCCGGACAAGTCGAGCCAATGGTGATTTTTCCGTTGCAGCGCCAGCCGGTGCCCAACGGGCTTACATTCAATCCGGGTACAAGCAACGGCCATACACTGGAACTGCAGCTTGCCCAACCCTTGTCTTTGAATATCAATAACGCATTGAATCAATCATCCAGCGGGTTTCGTTCTGTATTGCTCGATACCTCTGTCGATCTGCAATTAAACGATTACGTTGATATTACTACCGGAATGGGCTCAACCAGAAGCCAACCCAATTTTCAGGCGCTCGGCAGTATCCATTGTCAGAATGGCGTAATGGAACAAGGTTCATTTCGCGCTTCGGAATGTTATTTCATGAATCAGGCTGATGCCTTGAAACAGGATCAAGTTTCACTTGGACTGAAGTATGCAGACGGCAATCTGAGTTCAGCTTTGAGTATGTTTAAAGTTGACACCAGCATGGGTCAAAACAGCGAGCGTGAACAATTTTCCAACAATCGCACGACACCTTATTCCAGTCCGGATCTGGCAAGCTCAGTTCTGGAAGCAGCCCTGATTTCACCCGCACAGAACAACCCGGTGGTTCCAGCTTTTGCGCCAGGACAACTACCTGCTTATATGGAAGGTGAAACCAGTGGTCTCGAAATGGAATTCCAGCTCGGCCTAACCACTGACAATGCAGGTGATGTCGTACTGGGCCTGCACTTAACCAGAGTTTTGGATGCGTCCTTCAAGACCGACACATCCAGCTCGGAAGGTTTGCAAAGCTGGACTGTATCCAGCCCGTACGATAGTGCGCGACTTGGAGTAGACTGGAACAAGGGCAACTTCAGCGGTGGTGTAAACGGCTTTTACCGCAACGAGGTTGAGTTTCTTAATCGAGCAAACCTGGAAAGCGTTGCAACCTTTGATGTTCACTTCACCTGGCGCACACCCTGGAATGCTAATTTGAGCGTTGGTACCACTAATGTATTAAATGCCGGCACAGAAGTCAAAAGTAAAACAGACAGTGGATTGGATCCATTTGAGTCTATATACGGACGCATACCTTACGTTCGCTACCAGCAAGACCTCTGATCGCGTTCGACAATTAGCCGGTATTTTGGAATTTCGGGGCTATCGACTCGACAGTTTCCGCAGTGCAAATTTACATTTGAATAAAAGCACGCGAATGACCAGGTAGAATACCGCGCCAATTGCAGACAGAATATAAGGACCGCTTGAAGGCGATGTGGTCCAACTGTCACTTGCAACCAGAAACCACCCGAACGCAGCAATCAAAAGCGCAAGCGCCAGATAACTGCCCATGCGGTAATGGTAAATGTTGTCTCTCAGTTTGCGCCGGCGCTGCTCGATAAGCCGCGTTTCCTTGGTTTCATCAAGTTTTAAACCGCAATTCGGGCAAACAACAGCTTTGAAAGGAACATTCTGATCACAGGCGGGACATAGGGCGAGCAAAGATACCATTATTCGCCGCCGAAAAACCGCAATTCTGCTCTTAAGCCACCACGTTTGCGGTTCTCAAAATGAATTGACCAGCCGTACAACTCGCACAGGCGTTTCACGATCGCCAGACCCAGGCCGGAACCTTTGCCGGAAACACCTTCACCCCGGTAATGACGATTCATCACGTATTTCAGCTCTTCCTCGGGGATACCGGGGCCTGTGTCTTCCACCATAACCATGCCGTTACCAATGGTACAAACCACTTCGCCTTCAGAGGTATATCGGATCGCGTTGCTGATCAGATTGCCCACGGTTACTGCAATCACAGATTCAGGTGCGATTACGCTGACTCTATCTTCTTCGATAATTCTGAGCTCAAGCGGCTTGTTGTCGAGCAGCGGCTCGTGCAAATGAATCAATTTTTCCACAATGACTGTGACGCTGTGCGCCTGGCTGTCTTTGTTGGTTCCCTGCTCTGCACGGACCAAATGCAGCAATGCCGTCGTAATATCAGTAGATTGTCTTGCGGCTCTGGCAATTCGCAAAATACGAACCCGCGTTTTATCAGGTAAATCCTGTTGCGCCAGTAATAATTCCGTGGCGCCGGCAATAACCGCCAACGGCGTGCGAAGCTCGTGACTGACATCGGCGTTAAACTCGCGGTCGCGCTCGACCAGATGTTGAACCCGTTCTGCGTATGCATCCAAAGCAGCCGCCAACTGCCCAACTTCATCATCGGTAAACCATTGTGCCAACTGCGGACTGGGCGTTTCTTCACCCAGCTGACTCAAACGCTCGGCCAGATCCGTCACTGGACGCATGATACGACTGGACGACCACAATCCAAGCGCCAATGACAGCAGGGAAAATACAACAACTGCAGCCACCAAAGACCAGATCAGCTGTTGTGTCAGACGCTGGTTGTCAGTAATGTCATAAATCAGAAACGCCCACAAGTCATCGTCTTTGCGCACTGCGGCTTTAAAATAGCCTTCAGTTGTTTCAACATCATGTACACCAACATCGAGGCTTCTAATCTGTGCAGAAACACTGTGATTGGGGTCGCCGGGGCGGGTGACAAAACCTTGAATGCGGGTGTGGAACGGTTCAACCAGCGTAGGGTCATGGCGCAACTGAACCAGGTAATCATCCAGTTCCTGCTTAAGCGTTGAACCAATCAGTTCATTCTCAAGGCTGTCCTGCAGCACCAGCGTACTGGCCGCAAACAAGCCACTCAGCAAGGTACCAAAAAGCAAAAAAGAAACAATAATCCGGCTTCGAAGCCTACGTCTGTACTGCATTAGACTCCACCAGACGGTAGCCGATGCCGTGCCGTGTCTGGATCATTTTGCTGCCAAAAGGCTTGTCGATAGCGGCCCGAAGGGAATGGATGTGTACCCGAAGGCTGTCACTGTCGGGCATTTCCTCACCCCAGACTTTTTTCTCGAGTTCTGCACGAGAAACAACATTCGGTGAAGCCTCCATCAGGGAGCGTAAAAGCTTCAGCCCTATGGGATTCAGATCGATCTCGTGCCCGACACGGTTGGCAATTAATGTATCAAGGTTAAAAAGCAGATCCCCAACCCGAATTTCCTTGCTGGCACGGCGGTTGCCTCTGGAAGTCAGAACTTCAAGCCTGACTTCGACTTCCTGCAACTCAAATGGCTTGACCAGGTAGTCGTCAGCACCTGTTTCAAAACCTGCCAACTTGTCTTCAAGACGATCACGAGCTGTCAACATCAATATCGGTGTGTTTTTGCCGGCTTCCTGACGAAGTTTCCGGCAAACCTCAAGGCCATCCATTCCCGGCAAAGCCAGATCCAGAACAATGGCATCAAAATCGTTGACGATCGCCAGATGCAAGCCGGTGATACCGTCGCCGGCAAAATCGACCGTGTGCCCTTTTTCATCCAGATAATCACCAAGGTTGGCGGCAATGTCAGGATTGTCTTCTATGATCAAAATTCTCAATTTATTTACCCGTTTGGTCGCTGGAATTAAAAAGGCCCAGGCAGATGATTGACCACCTCGCCTGGGCCGAAAACGCCCTGTTAACCATTTTCACAGCAGAGTGTGCTGCGCTTGAGTACAGACAATTGTTTAACCTGCGATTTCAAGCTTTCACTAGTGTATGCCCACACCCGTTAATTTTTTGTTAACAGGTATGGAATTTTGCGTTAATTACCCAATTTATCTGTACTGCGAAATCTATGTAGCGATCGTCAGGTTATAGCTCCATCACTTCAACATCTTTCAAGTTCTCAGAAAGTGTATCCATATCACCGCCTTCTGACATTTTCACCGCCAACCGCACCTCATTGGCAGAGTCTGCCGCGCGAATCGCTTCGTCATAAGTGATTTTGCCTTCCTTGTACATGCCGAACAGGCATTGATCGAACGTAACCATGCCGTGATGATTTGAGTCCTTCATGATTTTTTTCAATTCACTCACATCACCATTGCGGATTTTCTCTTGCACCAGCGGTGTAGCCAGCAGTACTTCCACTGCCGCCCAACGCCTGGTCTGATCTGCTGAAGGTATCAATTGCTGCGCAATAATCGCACGCATGTTAAACGACATATCTAGCAGAACCTGATGCTGAGCTTCTTCAGGGAAAAAATGCAGGATTCGGTCGAGCGCCTGATTGGCATTATTTGCATGCAAGGTACATAAAACCAGATGACCGGTTTCAGCGAATGTGATCGCGTGCTGCATGGTTTCGCGGGTCCGGATTTCACCGATCATGATAACGTCTGGAGCCTGCCTTAGCGTATTTCTCAAGGCCACTTCAAACGAATCCGTATCAATACCCACTTCACGCTGGGTAATCAGGCTCTTACCGTGAAAATGCACGTATTCAATTGGATCTTCAACGGTAATGATATGCCCGCTCATACGGCGGTTGCGGTAACCCACCATGGCAGCAAGAGAAGTTGATTTACCGGTTCCGGTCGCTCCTACAAAAAGGATAATGCCGCGCTTGGCCAGGGATAACTCTGTCAACATTTCCGGCAGACCCAAATCCTCAAACGTCGGGATGGTTGTTTCAATGCGCCGAACAACCATGCCCACCCGACCCTGCTGATAAAAAGCACTGACACGGAAACGCGTTTCTTCCCCTAACGCTATAGCAAACTGACATTCCTGAGTTTCGTCAAATTCACGTATCTGCGCCGTTGTCATCAAGCTTTTAACGATCTCACTGACTTCGTCAGGCAATAAAACCTCTGTTGATATGGGTCGGATTTTGCCGTTGACCTTAATACACGGTGGCGCATCAGCTGTAATAAAAAGGTCGGAACCCTTCTCAGTATGAACTTCACGTAGCCACTGTTTAATTGCACTCATGTTTAAACCCCGATACTTAGCGTCACAAAAATAGCTTACGGTCCACAGCTCTTCTGGCAGCCTCCTGACGCAGTACTAACCCTCTGGAAACCAGTGTTTCCATATACTGATCCAGTGTATGCATGCCCATGCTCTGCCCGGTTTGAATAGCAGAATACATCTGTGCAACCTTGTCCTCACGGATCAGATTTCTGATCGCAGGTGTTGCCAGCATGATCTCATGTGCTGCAATCCGTCCACCACCGACACGCTTAAGCAGTGTCTGGGAAATAACAGCACGCAATGATTCGGACAACATGGATCGCACCATGGTTTTCTCGCCCGCAGGAAATACATCAATAATTCGGTCAATTGTTTTCGCCGCCGAACTGGTGTGCAACGTGGCAAATACCAGATGACCGGTTTCGGCCGCGGTCAGCGCCAGCCGAATGGTTTCGATATCCCGCATTTCACCTACCAGAATAATATCCGGATCTTCACGCAGTGCCGATCTCAAGGCCTGATTAAAACCGTGAGTATCCCGGTGAACCTCGCGTTGATTAATAAGGCATTTACGTGAGGTATGCACAAATTCGATCGGATCCTCAATGGTGAGAATATGAGCAGGCAATGAGTTGTTGATATGATCGATCATGGCAGCCAGAGTAGTGGACTTGCCCGAACCGGTTGGTCCGGTAACCAGAACCAGCCCTCGCGGAACATTGATAATATCTTTGAAAGAAGGTGGAGCGCCAATATCTTCCAGTGACCAGATCGCCATCGGAATGGTTCTGAACGCGGCCCCTACGCCTCGATCCTGGTGAAAGCAGTTGACACGAAAACGTGCAAGACCCGGAACTGCATATGAAAAGTCGCATTCCAGGTTGGCTTCAAAATCCCGGCGCTGCTGATCATTCATCGTGCTATACAGCAACTCGGTCATTTGTTGGTTTTCGATAGCCGGTACATTTAACTGACGTAAATCACCGTCTACACGTATCATTGGCGGCAAGCCGGATGACAAATGAAGATCCGAGGCTTTGTTCTTGACCGAAAAAGCCAGCAATTCAGCAATATCCATAATCCCTCCTTGTATGGATGCAGGTCGCGTTACAATACATTATGTCTCACTTTTAGAAAAATGCTTGAAATCGATCCATGGTTTTTTATTTTTACACCTAACCTTAGAACATCAACTATGCCTACTGCAACATGAATAAGCCACTAGATAGACTCAAATTTGTGCAACAAAGAATCGAAAATGCCTGCGCTGCTGCGCGCCGCCCAGCGTCCGAGGTCAAATTACTCGCAGTAAGCAAGCGCAACCCGGCGGAAAAATTGCGTGCTTTCAATAAGCTGGGAGTAGATGCATTTGGAGAGAATCAGTTGCAAGAAGCACTGAAAAAGCAACAGGAGCTATCCGACCTTCAACTGCAATGGCATTTCATCGGCGCCATTCAGTCCAACAAGACCCGCCCTATTGCCGAAGAATTTGATTGGGTCCAGAGTGTTGACCGCGAACGCATATTAAAACGCCTTGATTCGCAACGTCCACCAGATGCCGGTGTGTTGAATGTATGCTTACAAATTGACATTGATAATGAGCCACAGAAAGGTGGTGCCGCGCCTGAAGACATTCTGCCGCTGGCGGCAATCGCCAGCAGTCTGAGCAATATCAGACTACGGGGACTGATGGCGATTCCAAAACACAGTTATGACAAGGATGAACAAAGAGACAGCTTCAGGCGTGTACGGGAAGTCTTTGATCAGTTAAAA